>Ga0157376_10000859_pt1 | contig 19926 bp, 9 predicted proteins | sample M45metaG_FD_121801 | JGI IMG/M metagenome (GOLD analysis project Ga0157376, IMG submission 121801) | Miscanthus rhizosphere microbial communities from Kellogg Biological Station, Michigan, USA - M4-5 metaG | ecosystem: Host-associated > Plants > Roots > Rhizosphere > Soil | place: USA: Michigan... | reverse complement strand
TGCTGAAAAAAGGTATACCGGTGGTGTTCGCCTACATCGCGGACGCTCATGACAACCATGAAGGCGCGGCTCTTAGCCCGGCAGCTACGTTCGGACCGGGAGAGGCTGCCTATGTGAAACAATTGGCCGACTACAACAAAGCGTTCGGCACATTTTTCGCCAACCTGAAAGCCGCGGGCATCGACCAGAGCAATACGCTCTTTATACTTACGCCTGACGAAGGCGACCACTTCTCCGGAGCGGCGCCAAGCCCGGCCAATTGCGATGGCGCAAAAATCGTGGACGGCCAAGTGATTCCGGACATTCCCTGCACTTACGGCGTGAACGGTGTGGGCGAATTGGATTTCGATTTGAATCTGGCGGCAGTGAACGCAGGAAACAGCACGCCGTTCAGCTATCATTTTGACGATTCCGCGACGATTTACGTGCAGGGGAAGCCACTTACCAATGCACCGGTAGTCCGGCAACTGGAAAAGACGTTGGCCGGACTCAGCACGGTGAACCCCCAGACCGGACTGACCGAGAGTCTGATGGGCAGCGGGCTTGGTGCTAGCTTGCAAGGCGCGATCGTGGATCAGGTCGGGCAAAAATTGCTGCACATGAGTTCGCCGTCGGATCCCAATCGCAATCCGACGTTCACCTTTTTCGGCGACCCCGACTTTTTCTTTGAGACCACCGGCAATCCGAATCCGATTGTGGGAACCAGTTTTGCGTGGAATCATGGCGACATTCAGCCGCAGATTGCGCGGACGTTTATCGCCATGGTTGGTCCCGGCGTGCGGAAAATCGGGGTGACCAAGCCTACGGACTTCTTCACCGATCACACTGACGTTCGTCCGACCATGATGTATCTGCTGGGACTCAACGACGACTACCAGCACGACGGGCGAGTGATTCTGGAAATGGTCGAGCCCAATATGCTTACCAGCGGCTTGCACGCGCATGCCGATACCTTGCTGAAGCTGGGGCAGACCTACAAACAGATCAACGCGCCGTTCGGATCGCTGGCGCAAAGCACACTGACCGTCTCCACGTTCGCCATCCAAAGCACTTCCGACGGCGATGCGACCTACAACAGCCTGGAGAACCGTATTGCGGCGTGGACTGCGCAACGCGATTCGCTGGCGCTGCAAATCCAACAACTGCTGGAAGGAGCACAGTTCGGCGGCGTGACGATCAACGAAGGGCAGGCCAAGAAGCTGATCGCTGCGAGCCAGGATCTGCTGGACCGGGCTAGTGGTTGTGCTGCGAATCCGGCGGCTTGCGCCAACTAAGAGCCACTGCTTGCCGGGTTAGGGTGGCAGGTGCTTCGCGGCCTTAGTGCTTGAGGGCGAAGGGTTTATTAACAACCCCTTCGCCCTTGGTCTTGCTCGCCTAGAGCCATTCGCTGGAAGCCACAGGCGTTAGCCTGCGACAGATTGCCGGAACAGGAAGCCGAGCCTCTATAGTTCTTACTTTGTGGCCGGAGTTTTGGATTTTAATATTTGGTGCTCGGTGTGACCGTGACTTGGCGCGGTTCGCGCGAGCGCAGCAATTCCCAACAAATACGATGCCGCCTTTGTAAATGGGTTGTTTGTCTGCTTGAGCGAGCGGGAGAGAAAAACACCTGGTCCCGGAAAGGGGTTCAGCAGACAATGCGCGGCATGCCTATTGAGTGTTAGCTCGGAGTTTGCGGTTGACACGGGTGGCAGTCGAAACTATTCTCCGAGCACTTTGCTCATGCCAATTGCTAAGTTGTTGAAAAATCTCGCACCATTCCAGATTTCAATTCGGCGCGTGTTATTGATCCCCTTTCCGTTCTTCGTTGCGATGACCCTTGGTGGTCGCACGCAGGCGCAGGATACGGCTGGCGCGAAGCAAGCGCCTGCGATTTTGGGCGATGCGGCGGCGGGCAAATCCATATATGAAAGATATTGTTCGCCGTGTCATGGAATTGGCGGAGGCGGAGGAAAAGGGCCGCGGCTGAACCGGGCTCGGCTGCCGCACGCGCAGGACGACAATGAGTTGCGCGCAGTGATTACGAATGGGATTCCTCCCGGGATGCCGGATGCGTGGTATCTGACAAACGAAGAGATTGCGAACGTGGCGGCACACATTCGAACCCTGGGAAAAACTCCACAAGAAAAAGTGCCGGGCGATTCAAAGCGGGGAGCGGCGGTGTATGCGCGGTCGGGCTGCGCCGGCTGCCACATTTACGCCGGAAAAGGCGTGGGATTCGGGCCGGAGCTGACCGACGTCGGTGATCGGCGCAATGCGACCTACATTCAAAAAGCGATACGCAATCCGTCCAGTGCGCTGCCGGAAGGATTCCTGATGGTGACGGTGGTGACCAACGCCGCGCAGGGCGCCGGGCAGAAGATTCAAGGAATTCGATTGAATGAGGACACCTTCACGATTCAGATCAAGGATGCGGGAGGACATATTTACAGTTTCCGAAAGAGTGATTTGAAAGACTTGCAGAAAGAAACCGGACAGACACCGATGCCTGCGTTTGAGAAGGTGCTTCAGGCCGAAGATTTGCAGGATCTGGTGGCGTTTCTGGTGGATTCGCGGGTGGCGCAATGAAGGCGCTCACAGCGATTTTATTTTCGATGGTAATGGCTGGCGCGGCGGCGGCGCAAGTGCCATTCGAGCGGATTCGCAACGCAGAAAAAGAACCGGGCAGCTGGCTGACGTATTCTGGAAATTTGTTGGGGCAGCGTTATTCGCCGTTGAAGGAATTGACTCCGGCGACTGTGGCCAAGTTGAAAGTGCGCTGGGCTTTTCAGTTTCCGGATCGCGGAAATGAAACTTCGCCGCTGGTCGCGGATGGCGTGATGTACGTGACCTGGGCGAACGGAGCTTCGGCACTGGATTTGCATACCGGGCGGGCGCTGTGGACGTGGAAGCGGCCATTACCGACGGACTATCATTCGGTGGGATTTGGGCACGTAAGCCGCGGGCCGGCGATTCTGGATGACAAGCTGTATGTGGCCACGCTGGATGGCTATTTGGTGGCGCTGGATTTGAAGAGCGGGATTGCACGGTGGTCGTCACAAGTTGCGGATTACAAATTGGGATACAGCATCACGGTGGCTCCGCTGGCGCTTGACGGAAAAGTTTTGGTGGGAGTGAGCGGCGGCGAAGCCGGGATTCGCGGTTTGCTGGATGCCTATGACGCGAAAACTGGTGAGCGAGCCTGGCGATTCTGGACGATTCCGGCGGCGGGCGAAGCTGGAGCGGATACCTGGGCCGGCGATAGTTTGAGAACCGGCGGCGGGCCGACTTGGGTGACGGGCGCGTACGATCCGGAACTGAAATTAATTTATTGGGGCGTGGGCAATCCGAGTCCGGATTGGAATGGCGATGCGCGCAAAGGCGACAATTTGTATACGTGTTCGCTGCTGGCGCTCGAGTTGGAAACCGGAAAACTGCGCTGGCATTTTCAATTTACGCCACATGACACGCACGATTGGGATTCGAGCCACGTTCCGGTGATTTTTGATGCGACGGTAGGCGGCAAACCGCGGAAGCTGATCGCAAATGCGAATCGGAATGGTTTTTATTACGTGCTGGATCGCGTGAACGGCGAATTTCTGGCCGGGCAGCCGTACATCAAGCAGACCTGGGCGAATGGGCTGGACGCGAAGGGCCGGCCGATCGTGATTCCCGGCACGGAGCCAACTGATGCCGGCGTACTGGTGTATCCAAATTTGAATGGCGGGACGATCTGGTTTAGTCCGTCGTACAGTCCGGCGACCGGATTGTTTTATGTACCGGCGCGTGAGATTGGCGGGATTTATTTTAAGCGCGACGTAGAATTCAAGGTAGGAACGATGTTTGGCGGCGGCGGCGAGAATGAACTGCCGGTGGACGATACGTCGGGCGCGGTGCGTGCACTGGATGCGGTGACCGGCAACAAGAAATGGGAATTCAAGCTGCACACGCCTGCTTCCGCGGGAATACTTTCTACGGCAGGTGGACTGGTTTTTTCAGGCTCAGATGAAGGAAACTTTTTTGCGTTGGATGCCGCGAGTGGTGCGCCGCTTTGGGAGTTTCAAACTGGCGGCAGCATTGGCGCGAATCCGATTTCGTTTACGCTGGATGGGCATCAGTGCGTGGCGATTGCCGCGGATCGGGTGCTGTATGTGTTCGCGCTTTAGTTCTGGTTTTTTATACCGAACAAATATTTGAAGAATCCCTGAAGCACTCGACCCGCTGCTTGCGGCCGAAGCGCTTGAAGGATAGCAATTCCGATCGCCAGTGCGACGAATGAGAGGAACAAAATCGTTCCAAGACGGACCGACGATCCAAAGTGTGTGGTAATGGCCCACAACGCGGTAGCCATCACCAACGGAGGAGATGGCCTCATTCCAACGCCCCGCCGTTGGGGGATTTTCACTCCTCAGGCGATCGTAGGCCCTGTTCATCAGCGTGGCGATTTTCTTTTCGAACTCGGCGGAGTCATGCCGGGCCGCAAACCCGGTGTTGAGCTCGATGGGGTCTTCGAGCGTATCTTCGCTTTCGGTGAAATACATCCTGCGTCTTTCCAGGTCGGCAACAAGGGCGCGATGCAGGGCCGCCTGCTGCATGATTTCCTGAACGAGAAAGTCCTTCGCTTCGCGCGAATTCATGGTCATGATTTGCGGCACTCCACCACAGCCGGAGGGGAATCGCGTGGTTTTGCGAGATTGGCGCTTAGGTAAGGCTCTGTAATAATGTTGTGTTCGGGAAACGCAAAACTTCCGATGACCGAAAGTGGCAGGCGACGCGATGAGCGGTAAATATCTTAGCGGGAACGAAATACGTGAAAGGTTTCTGCAATTTTTTGAGTCGAAAGGCCACCGGCGAGTGCGGAGCTCTTCGCTGGTGCCACATGGCGACGCCACGCTGCTATTCACGAATGCCGGGATGAACCAGTTTAAGGATGTTTTTTTGGGGCTGGAGAAGCGCGACTACCTACGGGCAACGACCGCGCAGAAATGTGTGCGGGCCGGCGGCAAGCATAACGACTTGGAAAATGTGGGCTTCACCAAGCGGCATCACACGTTTTTTGAAATGCTGGGCAATTTTTCGTTCGGCGATTATTTCAAGAAAGATGCGATTGCCTATGCGTGGGAGCTACTGAGTTCGCCGGAGTGGTTTGCGATTCCAAAGGACAAGTTGTACGTGACGGTATTCGGCGGGGCGGAAATCGCTCCAGGAAACAAGCTAGGCGTGGACGAAGAAGCGCGCGCGTTCTGGGAGCAGAATGTTCCGGTGCAGCGCATCGTTCCAATCGCTGGACTCAAAGATAATTTTTGGGCGATGGGAGATACCGGGCCGTGCGGGCCGTGCAGCGAAATTTTTTATGACCTGGGGCCGGCAGCTTCCGAACAGGGACACGCCGACTGCAGATTTCCGTGCGAGTGTGGACGCTACGTTGAAATTTGGAATTTGGTGTTCATGCAGTTCAATCGCGATAGCAACGGCGCGTTGACGCCGTTGCCGAAGCCTTGCGTGGATACCGGAATGGGGCTGGAGCGCGTTGCGGCGGCGCTGCAGGGCGTGATTTCCAACTACGAAACGGATTTATTTACGCCGCTGCTGAAGCGCGCGGCGGAGCTTTGCGGGAAGCGCTACGACCTCGAGACGGTCGTCGAAGAAGTGCGAGAAGGAGCGGCTTCTCTGCGCGTTATCGCCGACCACGCAAGAGCTACGACATTCCTAATTACGGACGGAGTTCTGCCGTCAAACGACGGCCGGGGCTATGTACTCCGCAAGGTCATGAGGCGCGCGATTTATCACGGTCGCAAGCTCGGACGGTCGGAGCCCTTTCTGTTCGAAATGGTTAAATGTGTTAGGGAGCAGATGAAGAAAGCGTATCCCGAGATTGCAGAAGCCAGTGCGGCTCGGGTGCCTGACATTGTGTTGGCTGAAGAGAAACGCTTTGGACATACTCTTGCGCTCGGTCAAGCAAAGCTGGATTCAGATCTCATCCCTCTACTTCAGTACCAGCACGAATACGAGAAGAAATTTCTCGACGTCGCACACCTAGAGCGGCAAAACATTCCCTTCGATAAAGCCGCACATCAAATCGAACTAGAAACCGCGCGAAAAAGAATGACTTACGAAGGTGAGAGAGCTTTTCGTCTTTTGGATACTTACGGCATGCCCAGGGATTTCATCGAAGACATCTGCCGCGATGCAGGAATTCCTGTGGACTGGGCCGGCTTTGAGAAGGCGATGGAGGAACAGCGTAGGAAGGCTCGCGCTTCGTGGAAAGGTACGCAAAAAGAGACTGCGAATCCGGCTTTTAGGAAGCTGGCGGAGACCTTTAAGACCGAGCCGGGATTTTACTTTGGGACTACGGCGAAGGATTGCCGCATCGAAGCAATTCTTCCCACTACCAAGGACTCGGAGCCGGCTCTAAGCCGGCGGTACGACGACGTTGCGGAGTTAATGGCTGGGGAAACGGGCGAAGTGGTACTTGATCGCACGGCGATCTATGCCGAGTCGGGCGGACAGATTGCCGACACTGGCACGTTCTACGATCAGTCTGAATCGCAATTGCTGGCGGAAGTTTCCGGTGCGTACTATCCGGTGGCCGGATTGGTGGCCCATCGGGTAACCGCAAAAGAAACTTTGCGGGTCGGCGATCACGTTACCGTTGTCGCGGACGCCGAGCGGCGTGGCCGAGTGATGCGCAATCACACTGGCACGCACCTGGTACATGCCGCGCTGCGCAATATTCTGGGGCCGCATGTGAAGCAGGCCGGTTCGCTGAACTCCGTGGACCATTTGCGTTTTGATTTTTCGCACTTCGCACCGGTGGATGCCGAAGAGCTGCGGGACATCGAGCAGATGGTGAACGATGAAATCCGCCTGAACGCCGAAATCGAGACCAATGTGACTTCGCTAGATGAAGCGCTGGCCTCGGGCGCGCTTGCTTTTTTTGGCGATAAATATCCAGAGAGCAATGTGCGGGTAGTGACCATTCCCGATCCGCGGGCACCGCGAGGCTTCTATTCAAAGGAGCTGTGCGGCGGCACGCACGTGAAGCGTGTGGGCGATATCGGCGTGGTCAAGATTCTGCGGGAAGATTCGGTGGCAGCCGGGGTGCGGCGCATTGAAGCAGTAACCGGTATCGGCGCGATCGACCATTTTCAGCATCAGGCGAACGTGCTGGCTAGGGCGGCCAGGCAGCTAAATGTCGGCGAAGATGCGGTGCTGGCTTCGCTGGAAAAGCTCACCCAGACTACCAGACAGCTGGAAAAGCAGCTGGCCGACCAGCGGCGCCAAGGGGCTCTAAACCAGCTGGAAGAGCTGTCGGCGAGGGCGCTGTCGATCAAGGGGATTAAGCTGGCAGTGGGCCAGGTTGAAGGACTCGACCGGGACGGCATTCGCCAGCTGGTCGATAGCCTTAGGCAAAAGCTGGGGTCTGCCGTAGTGGTCTTGGGGCAAGCCCAGGACGGCAAAGTGGCATTGATCGCCGGAGTCACCAAGGACCTGACCGTTAAAGTCCATGCTGGTAAGCTGATACAGACGCTGGCCCAAAAGGTAGGCGGCAAAGGCGGTGGTAGGCCTGATTTGGCAGAGGGTGGCGGAGAAGACACATCTGCCCTGAATAGTACCTTGGAGCTAGTGCCGGGTCTATTGGAGCCGTTGCTATAATCCCTACTAGAGCGCTGCCTCCGCAAGGCCGCAATCCGCTGAGCCTCACTGGCTAGCTGCAGCGCCACTGTTGTTCAACTCAGGGTCTGTAAAACAAACCCTGATACCCGGACGACCAGCCCAAGAGCCGAGTCGCCCGTTGGCACCAAACTGTACAGGATGGCCACCACGACCGGTGGCCGCTACAACAACAAAGCGCCTTCCCCAAAAGGTGATGGGACAACGAAGCTCCAACCCGGCCTATTTCGCAATCACGGCAAGTCTATTTTGTGCGTCAATTTTCAGTACGAGCGGCGCGCAGGCTCAGATTGCCAAGATTCCGAATAACGATGGACGGACGCTCTTCGTAAATGCAGAACCGCCGACGATTCTAAGAATCGCGCGGCGACGCAGTTCCATCTTCTTGCCAGCCGAAACTTCCCTGATCGGAAAAAGCCGCCCGGCGATGAACCTGGATCGCGACGGTGCGGAAAAACTGGTGAGAGAAGCCTCAGAGCGGCACAGGATCGATCCCGCGCTGGTTCGCGCGGTGATTGAAACGGAATCCAACTGGAATGCAGAAGCCGTGTCCCGCAAGGGTGCGGTCGGCCTGATGCAGCTGATTCCCACGACCGCGCAGCGCTTTGGAGTAAATGACTTGTACAGCCCGCAACAGAACGTCGACGCCGGTGTTCGATACCTGAAGACGTTGCTGGAACGCTACAATGGCAACCTGGATCTGGCCCTTGCGGCGTACAATGCGGGAGAGGGGGCTGTGGATCGTGCTCACGGCATCCCATCGTTCCGGGAGACTCGGAACTACGTGCAGCGGGTGCAGAGTGCTTATTTTCGGCCAGGCTCGGGACGTCTGGATGGCGCGTTCATGAATCCTCGTGCTATCCGCAAGGCAACCGATCCGAGTGGCCGAACGATTTTCACCAACGAATAACGATAGAATACTTGGTTGGGATGAAAGTTGGGGCAGCGGATTGGCGCATGAGTTTTGCTTCAAACAATTTGTGCGGTGAAGGCAGCGATTTTGGCGCGGATTTTGCGCGCGCAAATGCCCCTATTTTTTTCCTCAACGGCTTCGCCCGCGTTTCGCCGTTTTTTGCTGCAGCGCTGCTGGGCGCGGCGGGGCTGATTTTTTCCCCTGGTTCGCAAGCTTCCTATTCCCCTTCATCCAGCGCATCGACTGCTGATCCAACCGCGGCGGCAAAGCGGCAGGCTGCCAGTTCGCAATTTGCGCACGCGGAAGAACAACGTGCCGCGCTAAACAGCAAGAGCCCGGAGAAGCGCACGCTTGCCGATTACAAGCAAGTGGTTGGCACGTACCGCCGCCTTTACCTGATTGCTCCAAAAGCCGCGGAAGTGCCAGATGCGCTGGCCGCGGTGGCAGAACTCTACGGTGAAATGGGCGAAAAGTTTGGCCGGAGCTACTACCAGTCCGCGGTGGACACCTATCAATTTTTGATGCGGGAATATCCGACCAGCAAATATTGCCAGGATGCGTATCTGAAGTCCGCGGCGTTACAAAAAGATCAACTCGGGGATGTAGGCGGGGCGATTAAGACCTATGAAGCATTTTTGAAGAAGTACCCGCATTCTCCACACAAACGTGAAGCACAAGAAGCGCGGGCGGAATTGGCGCTGCTGCAAAATTCGGTGCCTGCCTCTGATGTAGCCAGGAGCGTGATTGCGAGAACTGCGGAGCCGGATAGCGAGGCGAACGATGCGGCTCCGAAGAAGCCCGGGAAGGAAGTTTCGCGCGAACCGGCGCCAGAAATCGCCGTGGAAAATTCTGCCAAGCCGACGAACAGCGGGCGCATTCCGCAAGTACGGATGATCAGCATGAAGAACGCGAAAGACTCTGCGCGGGTGACCATCGATCTTGAGAGCGGGGTGCAGTACGTGTCCGGGAGGATTGCGAATCCGGATCGGATTTATTTTGACCTGCACGGGGCGAAGCTGACGCCGCAGCTGGCGCACGGCAAGATCAAAGCGGACGGAACGCTGCTGACTGCGATACGCGTGGCGCAAAGCTCTGCAGGAGTAGTTCGCGTGGTACTGGACGTGAATGGCGTGAAAGACTACACCGCTTCGCTGCTGAATAGCTCTCAAAAAGGCGGGCCAACGCGGCTGGTGATTGATCTGTTCGCGAACGCTAAGGCCATACAAGCGGCCAAAGTGGATCCGACCACGATGGGTCCGAGTCCGAAAGGCTCGGGCACGCCTGTTTCTGCCGAGTCGCTGGCGGACGAAGCGCAGTCTGCAGCAAATACTTCCACGAAAACGGCAAAAACGGATGCAAGCGAGACCGCGCCGACGATCCCGCAGCCAAAAAACAAATTGGCCACGGCAAAAGTGAGCAAAGGCTCCGGCAAGACGGCGGATCTGGCGCAGCCCGCCGCCGCTCCGCAACCAACGCGTGATGGACAATCGACACTTACGCGTGCACTGGGACTGAAGATTGGCCGGATCGTGCTTGATGCAGGGCACGGCGGACATGATACCGGAACGATTGGTCCTACCGGACTGATGGAAAAAGATTTGTGCCTGGACGTGGCGCTGCGGCTGGGTAAAATTATTCAGCAGCGGCTGCCGAGTGCGGAAGTGGTGTTTACCCGATCGGACGACACATTCATCCCGCTGGAAGAGCGTACACACATCGCCAACGACGCGAAAGCGGACATGTTCATTTCGATTCACGCCAATTCCAGCCATGATTCCTTAGCGCGTGGCATTGAGACTTACTACTTGAACTTGAAGGGTTCGGACGAAGCGATGGAAGTGGCAGCGCGAGAAAATGCGACGTCAGACCAGGGCATTCACGAACTGCAGGATTTGGTGAAGCAGATCGCGCGCACGGAAAAGATAGACGAGTCGAAGGAATTCGCCGAAGACGTGCAGGATTCGCTGGCCAAACGCATGCAGAAAGCGGCCAAACCAGTGAAGAACCGCGGCGTGCGCAAAGCGCCGTTTGTGGTGCTCATTGGCGCGGATATGCCATCGATCCTCACCGAGATTTCGTTCCTGAGCAATCCGGCGGACGAAAAGATGCTGAAGCAGCCAGAACACCGCCAGCGCGTGGCCGAAGGCATCTATCAGGGCGTCGCCAGCTACCTGCAGAGCCTGAACAGCATGTCGGTGAACCAATCGGCCGGACCAGCGCCAAAACGAACCTCCACTTCGGCCGCTTCTACGCTAGAATCCTCTCGCAACCGAAACTAGTCTTCTGGTGTCTAATAGAGCTACAGGGATGAACGGCCACTTAAAATTTGCTGCCTTATACCTAGCCGTTGCGCTTTCGACGGCGGGTCCTGCGACCTTCGCGCATCAACAGAAGCAACCACCAGCCAATATCCTGCCCAAACAATTCGGGAAGTGGATGCAGGACGAAGGGCCAGCGGATCAACCAAGACCTATTCCGCCTACTTCCCCTTTATTGCAGGAATCCGGTCAGTCCTCCACAGAATTGCAAAACTACACCAACGGAAAGCAATGGCTCCAAGTGTGGGTGGAAGAGTTCCGCGACCCCAGCGGCGCGTACCAGGCTTATACCTCTTTTCTAAACCCCAACCTTAATCCTTCGACGGTCGCACCGCTTACGGCCGCAGGTGATGACCAACTTCTGGCGCTGGTTGGAAACAGACTGCTGAAGGTCTCGTGGATCAAGAATGCTACTGATGCTGATTTGAAGTTGTTGCTGACCAGCGTCAAACAAAAGGCCGACAGGACTCCTCTGCCGCCAATTCGCGCGTACCTGCCGGAGCAGCAGTTGATTCAGGGAACGCAGCGCTATGCGCTGGGGCCAGTAGGATTCGACGCTGCTTTGGATTCGTTGGGCGAACCTAAATATTCTGCGCTGACTCCGGAGGTGGGTTTCAAGTCCGGAGCCGAAGCGGTTTTTGCGGCGTATTCCGCTGGTCACAACCAAGCGCAGCACCTACTGATTATTGATTATCCGACACCACAATTGGCCGAGCAGCACTTACGGCATTTGCAACCGCTCCTGGCTGCGAATCCAGCACTCGCCGGTACGACCGTGGAGCGCAAGGCTTCGCTGCTCTCGCTGGTGCTATCGCCAGGCTCAGCCGAGGCGGTTGCCAAGCTACGGGACCAGATAAACTATGAAACGCAGGTGACATGGAACGAGCCGTCGCAAACACTGACCGATCCACCTTGGCTGACGGTAGTGAAGGACATATTTATCGGCACTCTGTTTTTTTGCGGGATGGCACTGGTGTTGGGCGTGGCATTTGGCGGCGTGCGAGTGTTGACCAAGAGATTCTTCCCTGGAAAGGTTTTTGACCGGCCGCAAGATATGGAAGTGCTGCAATTGGGCCTGTCCGGAAAGCGCATCGATCCTCGCGATTTTTACTGAAATCACGGCAATCCAGCCTTGCGCCGGCCTGCTTGAAAAATGTAACGAAAATAAATCGAAAGCGTCTAATCAGGATTGCGGTTTTGTGAAATTTCGGAGCCGCGTTTATCGTAACATCGTTGGTAAGAGACTCGGGGAACATGCAAGTTTCAACCAGAATCGGCGGACTAGAAATGCGCCTGAGTAGAAGCGCGGAGCTAATGGCGGCCTGTGCGGCTTTGGCTGCTATGCTCGTCTCCGGTTGCGGCCAGAAGGGCGACGCCAATGCCGCCGCCGCTGCAATGGGTCCTATGCCGGTGCAGGTCCAAGCCATTAAAACCGTTACGATTCCGGATACCGCCGAATACCTTTCGGTGATGAAGTCGCGGCATTCCGCGGACATTAAGCCCCAAGTGGAAGGGCAAATTACCAAGGTCTTTGTGAAGTCTGGCGACCGGGTGAAGGCCGGGCAACCGCTTCTTCAGATCGACCCGTTGAAACAGCAAGCATCATTAAGTAGCCAGGAAGCTTCGCGCGCCGCGCAAGAAGCGAACGTGCAGCTGGCCAAAGTTTCTTACGAACGAGCGAAGCGGCTTTCCGAAGCGGGCGTAATCAGCAAAGCCGAATTTGACTCGGCGCAATCGAATTACGATGCCGCAGTCGCCCAATTGAAATCGCTAGACGAACAAGTGAACCAGCAGAAAGTGGAGTTGCACTACTACTCGGTGAGCGCTCCGATGGACGGAATAGTCGGTGATATTCCGGTTCGCATGGGCGATCGCGTGACGGTTTCTTCACTGCTGACAACCGTGGACGAACCGGGCGCACTGGAAGCATACATCTACGTGCCGGTAGACCGCTCGCACTCGCTGAAGCTTGGACTCCCGGTGAAGTTGCTGACCGAAGCGGGTGAATTGCTGGCGAATTCGCAAATTACGTTTATTTCACCGCAGGTCGACCCGGACACGCAAACCGTGCTCGCCAAAGCAGCAGTGCCAAATACGCAAAGCAGGCTGCGGATTTCTCAGCAAATTCGGGTACAGGTGACCTGGGGTCATCGCGAAGGAACCACGATTCCCTTTTTGAATGTGACCCGTATCAACGGCCAGTATTTCGCGTTCGTTTCCGTGAACGAAGGCCAAGGGACAGTTGCCCGGCAAAAGCTGGTGAAAGTCGGCGACAACGTCGGCAACGACCTGGAAGTCCTCGACGGGGTGAAGGCCGGCGACCACTTGATCGTTTCCGGCACGCAGTTCCTGCAGGATGGCGCTCCGGTAACGGAACAAGCGGCTGCGCCCGCAAAGAGTTCAGCCGGAGCAAAAAATAGCGCCAAGGCCACCGACTAATCACATCCCGTGAACATGGCCCGCATCCCACAAAATCTTGGTTTGACGGAGCGCCCGAGTGTTTGTTGATTTTTTCATCCAGCGTCCTGTGTTTGCGACAGTCTGCGCTCTGTTGATTGTTTTGGCTGGCGCGATTTCGATCCCCAGTCTGCCTATCGCCGAGCTGCCTGACCTGGCGCCTCCGCAAGTGATTGTGACCAGCAACTACATCGGAGCCAACGCGCAAACGGTGGAATCCGCGGTAACGATTCCGCTGGAACAGTCCATCAACGGCGTGCAAGGCATGAAGTACATTTCGTCCACCAGCAGCAACGCCGGAACCAGCCAGATCAATGTGGTGTTCGACGTCACCCGCGACATCGACCTTGCTTCGGTGGACGTACAGAATCGCGTGAACCAGGCGCTGGCGCGGTTACCGAATGAAGTGAAAAATACCGGCGTCATCATCACCAAGCAAACCAGCGGATTCGTATTCGGCGGCGGCGTTTATTCCGAGAGCGGGCAGTACGACAGCCTGTTCATCAGCAACTACATCGACGTGTACATCAAAGACGCGCTGAAGCGCGTGCCGGGCGTGGGCGATGTCATCATTTTCGGCGAACGCAAGTACGCGATGCGCTTATGGCTCGATCCGGCAAAGCTGGCGCAGCGGGGGTTGCCGGCGTCAGCGGTAGTCAGCGCACTTCAGGAACAGAATATTCAGGTTGCAGCGGGACAAATTGGTCAACCGCCGTCGCCAACCGGGCAAGCGTATCAAGTCAGCGTACGTGCGGTCGGTCGGCTTTCGGAAGCATCTGAGTTCGACAATATTATCTTGAAGACCGGAGCGGATGGCACGCTCATCCGGCTGAAAGATGTCGGCCGGGCAGAACTTGGCGCGGAAGACTATGGTTCCCTGCTGCGCTTCAACGGACATGACGCGGTCGGTATGGGCGTCACGCAACTTCCTGGCGCCAACGCGCTGGACGTGGATAAAGCGGCCAAAGAAGAACTAGTCCGCCTTTCCAAAAATTTCCCTCCAGGACTGAAAGTCGCGGTCGCGTTCGATACCACCACGGTGATCGGCGAATCGATCCGCGACGTGATGAAGACGCTAGCCGAAGCCATCATCCTGGTGGTCATTGTCATTTACATTTTTCTGCAGGACTGGCGCAGCACCCTGATTCCGGCAATCACCATTCCGGTCTCGCTGGTAGGAACATTCATTTTCGTAAAGGCGCTGGGGTTTTCGATCAATACGTTAACGCTATTCGGTATCACCCTGGCCACGGGGCTAGTGGTCGACGACGCGATCGTAGTCATCGAAAATGTCGAGCGGCATATTACCGAAGGAATCAGCGAGCCGCACATGGCCGCGTCCGCTGCGATGAAGGAAGTGGCGGGAGCAGTCATCGCTACTTCACTGGTGTTGGTCGCGGTGTTTGTTCCAGTGGCGTTGTTTCCAGGTACGACCGGAATATTGTTCCGGCAATTCGCGTTAACCATCGCGTTTTCGGTCTCCATTTCAGCATTCAACGCATTGACGCTGACCCCGGCTTTGTCAGCAATCTTCCTGGGCAAGCATCGCGACCGTGCCAAGGGATTGTTCTTCCGCTGGTTCAATATTGTTGTTGAGAGAGGCACAGAGGGCTACCGCCGAACCGTCGAATACGTTTTGCAATGGCGGGTGATCGCGGTGCTGGCTTTCGTGGCGACACTTGGTCTCACCGCTTGGATTTACACGCGCGTGCCACGGGCCTTCATTCCGGAAGATGATCAGGGCTATGTGATGGTGATCGTGCAGGCGCCCCAAGGCGCTTCGCTGGAATATACCGCGAACATCTGCACGCAAATCGAATCTGCCGTACTGAAAATGCAGGACGTGGAAGGAACATTCTCGGTAGTCGGTTTCGGATTTACCGGAAACGCTTCGAATCGCGCCATCGTTTTCGTTCCGCTGACGTCATTCGACAAACGCAAGGGCGACGCGCACTCCGCGGCCGCTCTGCTAGGGCGCATGCGCGGACCACTGGCCGGAATTCAAGGAGCACTGGCCGTTCCCTTCAACCCTCCCGCGGTGCAAGGATTAGGAAACTTTGGCGGCTTTACGTTTGAGGTGATCGACCTGGGCCGCAATACCGTGCAGCAAATCGCCGATGCCACCTATGGGTTGATTGGACAAGGAAACACCAGCGGAACGCTGACTGGACTGTTCACAAGTTTCACCGCCAACGATCCACAGTATCTCGTTCAAATCGATCGCGAGAAGGCTAAGAGTCTGCAGGTACCCTTCACACAGATTACCGACGCATTGCAGGTGTACATGGGTTCGGTGTACGTAAACGATTTTGACTTCAACAACCGGTCGTACCGCGTGTATGTGCAATCGGAGGGTCGCTATCGTCAGAAGCCAAAGGACATTGGGCAATATTATTTGAAGTCCGATATCGGCAAACTGATCCCGCTCGATAACTTCACCAAAGTGGAGCAAACCGCGAATCCGCAGGTGATCAGCCACTACAATTTGTTCCGCTCGGCGGAAATCAGCGGATCGGGCGCACTCGGACGAAGCTCCGGCCAAGCAATCGCGGATATGGAAGCGCTGGCAAAGAAGGCACTACCCGCTGGCATGACCTATGAGTGGAGCGGACTTTCGCTGGAAGAAATTCAGTCCGGCGGAAAAGCTCTGATTTTGTTCGGACTCGGACTGGTGTTCGTGTACCTGACGCTGGCGGCGCAATATGAAAGCTTCGTGTTGCCATTCATCGTGCTGTTGGCGGTGCCCGTGGCGCTGCTGGGCGCGGTCGGTGGACTTGCATTGCGCGGGCTCGACAACAATGTCTATTGCCAGGTTGGTCTGGTCATGCTGATCGGCTTGTCCAGCAAAAACGCCATTTTGATCGTAGAGTTCGCCGAACAGTTGCGCGCCAAAGGGAGCACTATTGAGGACGCTGCGATTGAGGCAGCGCGCATCCGGTTACGCCCCATTTTGATGACTTCGCTGGCCTTCATTTTGGGCGTAGTGCCACTGGTCCTCGCGACGGGTGCGGGAAAAGCGGGCAGAATTTCCGTCGGTTCAACTGTTTTTGGCGGAATGATTGCCGCAACCACATTGAACCTGCTATTTATTCCGTTGTTGTATGCAGTGGTGCGGAAAATGGTACCAGGCGGCGGAAGAGCGGCGATGGACCACCACTTGAGTTCGTAAGTTCCTTACCCCTTCGGATATCCAAAAATCAGTTCACTTGCAGATAAATTGTTTCTGAACCATCTGCAAGCGAATCGATTCAATATAAATTTTGAGTTGGACAGATTTCTATACGGAACGTAGGCTGCCGTAAATCTGTGGTAGCCAATTTGTCTTTCTCGGGCATTCCCTCAGGCGGACGCTGGAACGTTTTGGCCAACTCCCGGCGCAACGCTCGAAGAAAGACGAGTGACGCTGCTTCCGAGAGATCCACCGAGCGCAACAAATTGCAGAAACGCTCTGAGGGGATGTGTGTCTCTCGACGCGGAAGTCCACGGCGTTCGGCGCGGTGCGGCGCCAAACGATAGGCCCATGGTTCCTGCCGAAAAACTCGCAGTTGAGAGGAAATGAAAAAAATGAAGCAACTGCTCTTCGTGCTTTTATTGGTTCTCTTGTTCGTGGTACCTGCCAATGCACAGACTTTCCGCGGAGCAATTAACGGCACGGTGACCGATCCTTCGGGAGCGGTCGTGCCGGGCGCACATGTGAAGGCTAGAAATAAGGCAACTTCGATTGATTACTCGACCGAATCCACTTCGGATGGCCAGTTCGCATTCCAGGACTTGCCAGTTGGAAACTACAAGGTAAGCGTGACAGCCCCTGGTTTTCCAACTCTGGAAGTGGACAACATCCTCGTTGCACAAGGAGCGGTGTACACGCTGAACGCCGGACTGAAGATATCTCAGCAATCCACCACCGTGGAGGTTTCTGCCGCGGCCTTGACGCTGGACACCACCACCTCCACGCAGACGACCTTAGTGGAAGGCGCGAATCTGCAGACTATGCCACTCAATGGCCGCGACTTTACCCAATTGATTTCAGTCACGCCAGGATTTGGCGGCTATTCGGCCGGCGGCTACGGCTCGTTGAACGGGACACGCGCCAATCAGATCAACTGGCAGATCGACGGTGTGGATAACAACGATTTGTGGCACAACATTCCGGCTGTCAATCAGGGCGGGGTGTCGGGAATCGCCGGCATCGTATTGCCGATTGATTCCGTCGATCAATTCTCGGTGCAGACTCAGGCTGCTCCCGAATCGGGCCGCAATCCCGGCGGCACGGTTGACTTGGCCCTGAAATCCGGCGGCAATTCGTTTCACGGTTCGGCATACGCCTATTTCCGAAATGAAGCCTTTGCCGCAGCCTCGCCATTCGTCAGCGAGAAGAAAGAGAATCGCAACTACAATTACGGTTTTTCATTTGGCGGACCATTTGTGAAAGATCGGTTATTCTTCTTCACCACCTTCGAGAAGCAGCGTTTCACCATTGGCTTACCTGGATTGGCTACCGAACCTTCGGCCGCGTACCAGGCCGAAGCACTGGACGTGCTGAACAACCCTGGCGATAAATACGGACCATATGCATCCGTGGCGTTCAATCCAGTAGCCCAGAAATTGCTCGCAAACCTGTGGCCGAGCTACGCTTTGACTGGCCCCGCAAGTTCGAACAACTACTCCAGCCCGGACCCAGAATACGGCTACAGCTATAACGGGCTGGCGAAGCTGGATTACAAGATCAATGATAAGAACACCTTGTCCTTCCACTATTTCGTAGGACAAGGAAATCAGGTTGCGCCAGTTGGTGGTTCGGCGCTATCTGAAGCCGCTTCGGAACTCAAGTACTACTACGAAGTCGCACCGATTCACGTCTCAAACTACGCCGTTGTCTGGAACTCGACGATCTCGCCGAGCTGGTCTAACCAGGTGCTCGCTGGCGTGAATTACTTCCGGCAAATCTTCAGCGACTTCAACAACGGATTTGTTGTGTCGCAGTACGGTTTGAATCTGTCTCCGAACTTCGATGCCACTGGATTGACCGGCGCGCCCAACATCCAGGTCGGCGGCTTTGACGGAGTAGGTCAGACACCCCCGGAAGGTCGCGAAGACATCACTGGACATCTGACTGATGTGGTTTCCCACACCTTCGGCAAACACCAAGTGCGTTTTGGTGGAGAATTCCGCCGAGCGCAGCTCGAGGAGTTTTACCATCGGCACGGATTAGGCAACCTGAAATTTGACGGTTCGCAGGGGCCCTGGGCGGATTCGGCACTCATTGACGACAGCCGCGTCAAAGCCTTGGCCGACTTTATGGCCGGGTATCTCAACCCGAACACTTCCAGTATCGCCTTGGGCGACCCGACGCGATTGGTTTACGTGAAAACCTTCAACCTTTTTGCCCAGGATAGTTGGCAAGTCAACCGCAAGTTAACGCTGAACTACGGGTTGCGATGGGACTACGAAGGGCCGCTTGGGAACGATAAGAAAAACCTGTCCGTATTCGACCCAGCAAAAGGTGGATTAATATTCCAAGGAGCGGGTATTGACTCCGTTTATCCTAAACAATACAAGAACATTTCGCCCCGCCTCGGCATCGCCTATCAGCCGGCCGGAAGATCCGACTTGGTCGTGCGAGCCGGTTTCGGAGTTTACTTCGATACACCAAACTTGAATCCGTTCCTCGACAACCGGCCGGCAAACGGCGCTCCGAACGGACTAGAAGGCAATCCAGCCGGATCGAGCCCCGTCAGTACCGTTGGCCCCGTCAACGGCGGCGTAATCGTCTCCGGAGAGCCGATCTTCCCGGCTGGAGGTTCAACCTGCCCGACAGGAAATGGATGCGGCAATATCTATAACCTGTTCTCTGTCAGCCAGAAATTCCGGAACGCCTACAACTATAACTACAACCTGAACGTCGAAAAGGCCATCGGCAGATCGCTCCTTCTTCAGGTAGGTTACGTGGGGAGCACTGCGCACCGCCTGCTCACCACCCAGGACATTAACCAGGCAGCACTCGACCCGAGCGGCAATCTGGTTCAATCCACCCGTCCGTACTTCTCGCAGTTCCCTGACTTCGGCATCATCAACGAAATCGGAAGCAACGCCAACTCCAACTACAATTCACTGCAAACCGTTCTCAAGATTCGTGAATGGCACCGCTTCACGTCTCAATTCACTTATACCTGGGCGCATGCCTTCGACGACATCACCGCCTATCGCGGCACCACTCCGCAAAATAGCTACTTTGTGCAAGGCGACTACGGGAACAGTGATTTTGATACCCGTCACAACTTCACTTCGCTGCTAAACTATGACCTCCCTAATGCCAGCCATTTAAAACCGCTTCTCAGCGGATGGACATTAAGCAGCTTGCTGTCTGTCCATACCGGACAACCCTTTAACATCACCACCAACGTGGACACCACGGGTACCGGGGAAGGTGTCCAACGCGTGGATCTGATCGGCGATCCATACGCCGGCGTTTCCCACGCTTTCACTGCCGCCGGGGTTTCGTGGATCAATCCAGGCGCTTTCGCCGCTCCTGCACCGGGCTCTTACGGAACACTCCCGCGGAACTTCCTTTATGGACCAGGCTTCGGT
>Ga0157376_10000858_pt1 | contig 19944 bp, 16 predicted proteins | sample M45metaG_FD_121801 | JGI IMG/M metagenome (GOLD analysis project Ga0157376, IMG submission 121801) | Miscanthus rhizosphere microbial communities from Kellogg Biological Station, Michigan, USA - M4-5 metaG | ecosystem: Host-associated > Plants > Roots > Rhizosphere > Soil | place: USA: Michigan... | reverse complement strand
TCGATCGAGCAGCCAGAGCAATACTCGCCGTTCGGGTCGTTATTGCTCCAATACAGATTGTGCTCGCCATAGACCTTGCCGCCATAGAAGTCGTATATGGCGGCGCCAAACTGGCTTGCCGAGTTTCCCTGGAACAGGCTGTTCGTCACTGTCGATATGGAGTTCGAGTTGTTTTCGATCGCGCCGCCGCGGAGGGCGTGGTTGTTCACGAAGGTGCTGTTCGTGATCGTTGCCGATCCGTAATAGATATAAATGCCGCCACCGACAAAAGAGGTCGAATTGCCGAAAAACGTACTATTGGCGACGATCAGGGTGCCGTAGTTATAGATGCCGTGCGTACTTCCGCTTATATTGCACTTCGAGACAGTCAGGTTGCCCAAAGCGAAGATGCCGGCCGTTCCGTTGGCGATGGCCAAGTTGGAGATCGTCGCACTGACACCGCCGTTGATAGTCAGCACGTCTACGGCGTTCTGGCCGCTTATCGTGAGCCCGCTGGCCCCGGTCCCGTCGATCTCAAGGTTTTTCGTTACCGTCAGCGTACTGTCAAGATTGATGGTCGAGCCGACGGGCAGCGTAAACACGATTGTGTCGCCACTGTTTGCATTCGCCAGCGCATCGCGCAGGGTACCAGGCCCGCTGTCGGCGTCACTGGTGACCGTGACATCGGCAGACCATGCGAACTGAGTGCAGAGGAGCAGGCACAACGAAATGACGCGTACGAAGACGACGATGTTGCGCATGGATCCCCTGATAATCAAATTGCGTCTGCGAGCATGGCACCCGTGCGCGGACGCGTAAAGGTCCTGCGTCACAGAAAATGGGGAGGGTGTATCCCAAGCCGATCGTCGTCAGCATGAGGTCTGGAGAACGTGCAGGAAAACGGCGCGATTCAATCGCATAGTACCTCTGTCCCTTTTTCCTGGGCGCCAGCGAGTTTTCGCCGAGGCGGCTGCGAGCGTATGATTCAGCGGCCCAAGGGGGTGTTGCGACCTATCCAATCCGAGGTCTGGCAGGTATGGCTGACGTTTTCGTTTCATATGCCCGCACCGACAAGGCGCGCGTGGCGCCGCTGGTCGCAGCGATCGAGGCGAAAGGCTGGTCGGTCTGGTGGGACCCGGAGATCACGCCCGGACAGCAGTTCGACGACCAGATCGAGGCGGAAATCGATGCGGCCAAGGCCGTGCTGGTGATCTGGACGCCGACTTCGGTGGCGTCGCGCTGGGTGCGCGGCGAGGCGCGCGAAGCAGCCGAGCGCGGCATCCTTGTGCCGGTGCGATTCGAACAGGCGCGCTTGCCGATGGACGTGCGCGCGATTCATACGACCGATATCGATGGCTGGGGCGACGATGCGGAGAGTCCGCAGGCGCAGGAATTCCTGCGTGCGCTGGCGGCGATGATCGTGCGCACGCAGGCGGCGAAATCCGCAAAGGCGGGCGGCGGCGCGACGGCCGCGCCGGAAAAGCAACCCGCGCGCTTCACGATCTGCGTGCTGCCGTTCGCCAACATGAGCGGCGATCAGGAGCAGGAATATTTCAGCGACGGCATCACCGAGGACATCATCACCGACCTGAGCAAGGTCTCGGCGCTGGCGGTGATCTCGCGCAACAGCGCCTTCATGTACAAGGACAAGCACGTCGACGTGCCGAAAGCCGCTCGCGAACTCAAGGCGAGCCATGTGCTGGAAGGCAGCGTGCGCAAGGCGGGCGGGCGTCTGCGCATCAGCGCGCAGCTGATCGATGGCGCGACCAACAGCCACATCTGGGCTGAACGCTACGACCGCGACACCACCGATATCTTCGCGATCCAGGACGAGATCTCGGCGGCGATCGTGAAGGCCCTGAAGCTCAGCCTGCTGCCCGAGGAGAAGAAGGCAATCGAGCGGCGCGGCACCGACAATGCCGAGGCCCACGATCTCTATCTGATGGCGCGGCAGGCCTATATCACCGGCCAGGAATCCGATGTTCGGGGTGCGCAGGCGATCATCCGGCTTTCTGCGCGCGCCACCGAAATCGATCCGCGTTACGCCGAAGCCTGGGCCCTGATGGCCATCGGCCATAGCAAGTTGCGCACTGCACAGGGCGGCAACTCGCATGACGGCTTGGTGGCCGTGGAACGCGCGTTGACGCTGGACCCGAGCCTCCGAGGCGCATGCGGTCAAGGCACAAATCCTCCTGCAGGACGGCGACGCCGACGCCGCAGCCGCGGAAGTCGCCACTGCGCTGGCGCTGGATCCGGAGTCCTACGAAGTCAACCGCTCTGCCGGACGCCTGAGCTATCAACTGCATCGACACGAAGACGCCATTCGCTTCTATGAAAAGGCCACGAAATTGATGGAGGCCGACATCAACTCCGCGTCCATGCTGACCAGTTGTTACACTGCCTTGGGCGATGCCGCCGGTATGTCACGCGCGGCGCAACAGGCACTCAAGCGTGCCGAGAGCGTCCTGGCCCGTGAGCCCAACAATTCGTTGGTCACCGGTTACAGCGCCTATGCGCTGGCCGCACTGGGTGAGGGGGAGCGGGCCAAGGCGCGCATGAATCGCGCCCTGCTGATCGACCCGGACAACTTCAACATGCGCTATAACTTTGCCTGCGCGATCAGCGTTTATCTGCGAGACAAGGAGGCCGCTCTGGAGATGCTCGGTCCCCTGTTCGAAACGATCAATGATTCATTCCTGCCCTACGCAAAAGCCGATCCGGATCTGGAGTTCCTGCACGACGATCCACGCTTCCGGGCCATGGTTTCTGCCGCCGAGTTACGCCTCGCTGCAACGGGCGACGCGTAGCGCGAACAAGACAAAGCAGAGAAGCAATGTGAAATCGGGATCCGGCCGTGGCCGAAACCCGGTGCATTTTTTGGAAAGCTCATAAGCGACGCAGCGACGGATCGCGCACATAACGCAAATATGAGCGCACTTTGCGGACGCCGCCCTGGTCGGCGAACATGCGCTCCGCCTCCTCATCCGAGATGAATGGCAGTACCACCGTGTCGTCTCCAGGTCGCCAGTTCGCCGGTGTGGCCACGCGATATTTGGCGGAGAGTTGCAGGGCATCCAGGATGCGCAAGATCTCAGCGAAGTTGCGGCCGATGTGGGCCGGATACGAAATGATCAGCTCGACACGCTTCGCGGGCGAGATGATGAACACGCTCCTCACCGTCTGGGTCTGGCCCAGGCTGGGTCCGTGGCGAAACGTGGTCGGGTCGAGCATGCCGAACAGCATCGCCACCTGGCGGTCCTGGTCCGCGACAATCGGGAAGTTCACCAGGGTGTGCTGTGTCTCGTTGATGTCGGCGATCCAGCGCTCGTGGTCCTCGGCGCTGTCGACACTCAGTCCGATGACCTTGGTGTCGCGTTTCTTCCACTCTGCTTCGAGCTTGGCGGTTGTCCCGAATTCCGTCGTACATACCGGCGTGAAATCCGCCGGATGCGAGAACAGCACGCACCACGAATCGCCGATGAAATTGTGGAACCGGATGACGCCCATGCTGGAATCGGCGATGAAGTCGGGAACGGTGTCGCCGATGCGGATGTAGCCTTGCTTCTCGAGTTGTTCCCGCGTCTTGGTGAAGGCGTTGTCCGGTCCCATGTATTTGAATTCGTACGTCCCTGCCGGGACCTCGTCAGAGGCCGGCAACATGGTCTGGTATTCGTAATCGAGCAACGTCACGGTGTGTTTCTTCACCGTGCCGGCGAATACGAAACTGCCATTCGGCTGCCGGATCAGAGGAAGGTCGAAGCGGAACGAACCATCGGCCAGAAAGTCCTCCTCATCCTCGGTACTTTTCCGCTCCAGGATCTTGTTCCGGTGGGGAAACCGGCCGAAGCGCTTGATCACCGCGAAATGCCGGTGGAAGATCTCGTGAAACGCGTTCAGCGGATCGTCCGGGGGCAGTCGGTTCATGACGCTGTCCCATTCCTCCATGCACAGATGCTGATCCTCCATCGACTCGGAGTGGCTCAGCACCAGACAAAGGAAGACCCGTTCGACTGGACGCAGGTGTTCAGTGACGTCGACTCGCAGCCCACGCTTGACCAGCGACCGGCAGCGCGCGTCACATTCATACATCCGTGCGGTGTCGCGATACATGTTGCGCGGGAACTGATCCAGCATGATCACCAGCGCTACGAGCAAACGCGGGTGCTCGACGTCCAGTGCCCAGTGATCGTAATGGCCCCTGGATGCGAGGGCCACGTCCGCGCCGAACTGGTTCCAGATTTCCTGGTCCGTCTGCTCGGATTTGCCGAACCACACGTTCAGGCACTCGCCCATGCTCGGGCGCAGCATGTAGTTGAGGACCTGTTCGGCCTTGTCGATTTCCGCCGCCGCGATCTGGATGCGTTCCAGTTGCAGCAACATGCGCAACTCGCGCCGCAGGGCTTCCGTGTCCGCTCCCGAGAGCGCATGGTGCTCGTCAAGTCCGGCAAGAATTACCTGCAGGCTCTGCTGGATGCGACGGCTCAGAGTCTCTGTCGGTGCAGGCGTTTCCGCGTTGGGTAAAGCAATAGTCACGGTCAACTCCAAGCTTCACAAACCCAGAAATGGAGAAACGGCGACAGATTCACTCGTGCCTTTCGATCCTCCGAGCTACGCCGATCATATCCCCGTCACGGCTCTGCTAGCGTGGCCGATATCATATAACGGAGTCAGAGTGCCTTCTTCTGGGCTGACGATGGGGAACGAATGCAAGGCGCATTTTCTCAGCGTCGAAAAATGAACCTGACCCCATTTCCTCCTGCTCGGTCAATGCGCTTGCTGCTGTAGTAGTTGTTTCACCTGCTCGTTGCTTTCCAATGCCTGGATTTTCGGGTTGCCGAGCAGGCTCATGTAGTCCCCCTCCTGAATAGCCTTGACGATGCCCGGATCGCTCAGGATAGCCTGGATCTGCGGATCGGACTGTAGGCTCATGATCGACTGCATGGCCGCCGGATCTTGCGCCAAACGCGTCTGCAGTTGCCGAATGTCAGGGGCCAAGGCGTCGTCACGCGCCGGCGATTTGCCTGGCGAACCGGCCACATTCGAGCCCTCGCCACTGTACAAGATACGCACAATGTTCGACTGCGCGACACGCACGGTGCCGATGCTCGGTGAGATGACGGTGTACACGCCATTCTCGATGCTCTGGATCTCGCCCTGAATGCGACTACCGTCCTTGAGTTCGATCGTCGGAGAGGCCAACACGGCAGTGGCGAGGCCGCCAAGCAGTGCGGCAGCGAGGCAGGCATTGCGCATTTTCATCGGCGCCACCTTTTGAGCATAGTCCGGATATGCATCCTACTCCCGTCGAAGGGAATGGGCGAACGAGTGCCTTCGTCCGGGCCGAGCGCAGCAGCCGGAAAAATCAACCTGACCCCTTTTCGGCGGGTCGAGTACCATCTGCCGATTCGACAGGGGCGCCGCATCCATGAATCTCGGAGATCTCTCTTTGCTCACGAACTTCGCCAGCAACTTGGCCGTGCTGGTTTCACTGCTGTTCCTGGGCCTGCAGGTTCGGCAGGGGAATCGCAATCAACGGTCGTTGATGCAGCAGGGGCGAAGCGGTCGCAACGTCGACCTCTTGGCGAGGTTGAGCGAACCGAGCCTGGCAAACCTGATGAGCCGCGCTGCCGGGAACGAAGAGTTGACGGACGCGGAGTACTACCAGCTCTACGGTTACATGACATCGGTCTTCTGGAGCTACGAAGACTGCTTTCTCCAATTTCGTGCAGGCATGCTCGACGCTCAGAGTTGGTCGTCCGACAACGCCACGTTGAAACGCCTCCTCGCCAACCCCGTATATCGGGCCGTCTGGAAGGCTGCGCGAGGCGCGCTAGGCGAGGAATACAGGAACTTCGTCGACGGACTCGCCAGTGAAAGCCGGCCGAGCGCTCAAATCAGTATGGCCAATGTGCTCAGGCAATACATCGCCGAAGAAAGGCAGGCGCGCTGATTCCTTGCATGCAGCAAACACCGGGCTGGGGCGCAGCACCGTCTGGCAGAATGTAACATTGCACCGCACCTGAACCGAGCGTCGAAGATTGTTGGAGTAAAGCGTAATGGTAACGACAATCTTGTGTTTGCTTGTAGGACTTGCGGTCGTATTCATCACGGCGTTGATCCAGCGCGTACGCGCCTCACCGACCCGCGTCGTTCCGAACGTTGAGGCAGCCGTCGTGGGTGGCGCCGTCATCAACTTTTTCGACACCCTGGGTATTGGTTCATTCGCGCCGACTACCGCCTATTTCAAATTCCGCCGCCTCGTTCCGGATCGACTTATCCCTCCCACCCTGATAGCTGCTTCGGCACTACCGGCAATCACGCAGGCGCTCATCTACGTTCGAGTCATCAAAGTCGCCCCCGCGCTCCTCGTCATCTGCATCGCGGCCGCAGTTCTCGGATCATGGCTCGGATCCAGTTTTGCGCTCGGGCTTCCAGCAAGACCGATCCGCCTGGCAATGGGTAGCGGCCTTCTCATTGCAGCGTGCCTGATGGCATTGTCGAATCTCGGGCTCTTGTCTCCGGGGGGCACGGCGCTGGAGCTGGATCCGATGCGAATGGGGATTGCAGCCGGCGCTTGCTTCGTCTTTGGCGGGCTCCTGAATCTGGGCATCGGCTTCTACGCCCCCGCACTCATCGTTCTCAGCCTTCTTGGGCTCGAGCCGCGGGCGGTCTTTCCCATTATGATGGGTGCGTGCGCATTCCTGATGCCGGTGACGGGATTGAAGATCGTGCGGCACCCGGAAATCGACATGCGCATTGTTCTCGGCATCGCGATCGGTGCGATCCCGGCCATCCTTCTTGCAGCGTTCTTTGTCAAGGAGATTCCACTACAGACGCTTCGTTGGCTCGTCATCGCAATCGTGCTCTATGCGGGTGGCCTCGTGCTGCGCGCAGGCTTGCGCCAGGAACCCAACCAAGTAGTGGCTGATGCAAACGCTGCCACTTGAAGCGCGCGCCAGCATCGATTCGACGGCAGAACCTGAAGCAGTGTACGGGGAGGCGGCTTGATGTCATTCCGGAAAGTAGTCGGAATTGGTGAACGCACTGCGGCCGACGTGCTCATAGCGCAAACCACGCAATGCTGGGCCGCGCCGGACGTGACTGACTTCGGCATCGGCCAGCCGCAGGACGAGATCTTGCCAGTCGGCATTTTGCACAGAGCGGCGTTGCAACAAGCCGCCGACGGCCGACGCCATTCATTGCAGTACGGCACTGAACTGGGTGATGGCCACCTGCGGCTGGCGTTGGCCAGTTTTCTGAGCGAGCACTACGCCATTGCAGTAGATCCGGAACCGATCTTTATCACCAACGGCAACTCGCAAGCCATAGATATCGTGTGCACCACATTCACACAGCCTGGCGAGGTGGTGTTTGTGGAAGAGCCGAGTTATTTTCTCGCGCTGGATATTTTCCGTAACCACCATTTGAAGATCGTCGGCATCCCCGTCGATGAACACGGGCTGTCCATCGATGCATTGGAAGCAGCGCTCGAACAACACACGCCGACACTGATTTACACAATTCCCGCGTTTCACAATCCAACCGGCGTGACCTTGTCTGCCGAACGCCGGCAACGGCTGGTTGAATTGGCAGTGCAGCACGGTTTCTTGATTGTTGCCGATGAGGTTTATCAACTACTCGATTATCTTGGCGATGCGCCGGCGCCGATGGCGGCGTATCTCGATAGCGGTCGCGTGCTGTCGCTGGGAACATTCTCAAAAATATTGGCGCCGGGATTACGACTGGGTTGGATTCAAGCGGAGATGAGCTTGCTGCAACGGCTGGCGAAAACCGCGTACGTGGTCAGTGGCGGCGGTTTGAATCCCTACACCTCATCCATTGTGCAATGTGTGATCGAACAAGGTTGGCAAGCCGAGTATTTGCTAACGCTGCGCACGCTGTTTCGCGAGCGAACGGACGTCATGCACGATGCATTGATGCGGCATTTCCCAGAAGGAATTTCGTACAAGAAGCCCACTGGGGGTTATTTCTTCTGGTTGAAGTTCGCGCCGGAGACAGACACCACGCAATTTCTGAACAAGGCACGTGATCTAAAAGTCGGTTTTCGCGCGGGCAGCGCATTTTCCGTTAGCGGCGGCCAAAAAAACTTCATGCGTTTGAGCTTTGCGTTTTACGATGCTGACAGAATTGAAGTCGGGATCGAAACACTTGCGAACGCTATTTCCAGCAGTTAGAGACAACAGCTCGGAACGGTGACAGGTTCACTTTTTTCCTTTGCCGTGCAACTGCCACATACCGCCAGCCATCACAGGGGGGCGGCGATATGAGTCTTCAGAGTGCAATTTCTGGCATAAGGCTCGAGTGTCAAGTCGCTTGTTTTTGCATCAAAGCGTGCACCCCTGCGGAACCGGTCCGGTTCGTGCCAGGTTGAGCGTGCCCGTGCGACCGGCGTTCTCGCCTGCACTGAAGGCGTATTCCAGAACGGCGGTCGAGCACGTCGTGAACGTCACATTTGCGGTACCGACCTGAGTGGCTGTGGGCGCTGCCGAATCATCGAAAATCCGCCGTCACCCGCATAACGACCAACTCCGTCGACATCCTTGTAGTCGTCACCCGCAATGGTTCGAATGATTCCGGCAGAAACCTCACGAAGGACGTGGTTCGCCGTGTCGGTGACGTACAGGTGATCCGCCGCGTCGAGAAACACGCTTTCCGGAAAAAATAGCCGACTCGCTGGCGCAGGTCCGTTGTCGCCGGTGTAGCCGGCCGTGCCATTTCCGGCGACAGTGCTGATAACGCCGTTCTTGGCGACCTTGCGGACTCGATTGTTGGATGTATCGGCGACATATACCTCGCCGGCGCTGCTCAGGGCGACGCCACCCGGTCGATTCAATTACGCATTGATCGCCGGCCCTCCGTCGCCCGCGTAACCCTGCAGGCCCGTTCCGGCGACCGTCGAAATCGTTCCATCGGCCGCGACGCGACGTACGCGATTGCCGCCGTATTCGGCGACGAAAAGGTTTTCCTCCGCATCGACGACCACGTGCTCGGGCAAGTCCATCTGTGCGTTGATGGCCGGACCGCCGTCGCCCGTATCGCCCTGCGTGCCATTTCCCGCGACCGTGGTTATCGCGCCGGTCGGCGCAACTTTTCGTATCACCATGTTGCCGGAATCGGTGATGAAAAGGTTGCCCAGACGATCGTGGTTGACGCCAGCGGGATTGTTCAACTTCGCCGATCTGGCATCGCCGCCGTCGCCGCCATAACCTTTGACGCCGCTCCCGGCCACGGTCGTCATGATGCCGCGCGGAGTGATTCTGAATACTTTGTTGGCGAGGCTGTCGCTTACGTAGAAGTTGCCGTCGCTATCCAGGGCGATCTTGGACGGATTCGAGACGCTACGGAAATACGCGACGGCACCGTCGCCCGCGTACGTGCTTATCGTCTGCGCGAGAGTGCTTGTTGGAACACTCGCCATTACCGCCAACAGAAACCATTTACTCGGGGCCCATAGCCGCCCTCGGAATAGAAAAGACATTCAGCAAAAACTCCTGATAACGACGACGGATCCTGATCCTTGAGCAATTGTCGCATGAAAAAAAAATAGGTCAGGTGCTTTTCTTACCGGCGGACCAAGTACGGTGTGCAGGTTCATGCGAAGTTCACTTCTTCCTTTTTCGCCTTGATTCGCCAACTCACATCCGGGGACGAACAGCGTGTCGTAGTCGGGAACCACAAACGGTGACAGGTTCACTTACGCTCGTTTCCAGCGAATTGCGGGAGTATCGGTTCGCCGGTCCCGTACCGTCTTTGTCTTGGTTATGTACGTATACTTGCCTTACTTCTTTGTGGACGGTCGACAAAACGAACACCAAGGAACGTTCATGGCGAAAAAAGGCTTGCTTCAGGTCCGATGGCACAAGGAGCCGGAGGCGCAGGATTACCCGGCCGCCGAGTCGTACCTGGCGCTGATCTATCCCGCAGCGAAAGTCAGCAGACTCGTATCCGCTCTGCGCAAGGCGCAATGTGTCGAATTCGAGGCGAAGGATATCTTTCGCGCCTCCGCGCTTCCTATGCTCGGCGTTAGCAATTCGCACGTTCGCAAGGATCAGAAAAAGATCGCCGGCGGAAAACCGATTTCCCCGCTCCTGCTGGTTCGCGACCGGTCCAACGGGAAAGTGGTCATTGCCGACGGCTACCACCGGCTCTGCGCGGTCTACACGCTCGACGAGGATGCGACCGTGCCGTGCAAGATCGTGTAGGAAGTGGAAAACAACTGCGTGCCGAACGGAACAATGACAGCTGCATGGCCGATTCGCGTGGACGAACGGCGCGGCGAAGAGTCGATTCCGAAAAGCGGAGGGCAGGAGGGGAGGGCCCCTCTTTCGTCGGTAACGGATAGAACAAATACGGCTGGCGCACCACGAGCGTAGGCAACCTGCTGGTCACACGCAGGCAGAGAACACGACTACGGAACCGACCAAGGCACTGCGGCAGATCGCTTGGCGATCAAGCTCGCCAACTGGTCGGGATCAACGGGTTTGGTCATGTGATGATCGAATCCCGCCTCGAGCGCGCGGCGGCGGTCATCATCCTGTCCCCAGCCGGTGAGAGCGATCAACTGGAGATTCGTTGCCCAGCTTTCGTTGCGGAGCGCGCGAGCGACCTCGTAGCCGCTCAAATCCGGCATGCCAATGTCGAGCAGTCCTACGTTCGGGCGAAAGGTCTGGGCCAGGGACAGAGCCGTGTGGCCCAGATGCGCAACTCGCACTTCGTGGCCCGACAATTCAAGAAGCAACGCGAGACTGTCCGCCGCATCGCGATTGTCATCCGCAATCAATATGCGGCGACGCTCCGTTGACATCGGCGCCGGATCATCCGCCGCCTGAGGCGTGGCGGATTGCTGCGCGGATAGAGGCACGCGCACAATGAATTCGCTTCCGTGGCCAAGGCCTGCGCTATGCGCCTCCACAGTTCCCCCGTGCAACTCTGCAAGACCCTTTACCAGCGCCAGGCCTATTCCCAGACCACTCTCGGAGCGACTCTCAGCCCCTTCGATCTGCGAGAACATTTCAAATATCCCGCTGATGGATTCCGCAGCGAGCCCGAGGCCATCGTCCTTCACCGATATGGATAGCGTTTCGGCTCTGTGCTTTGCCCGAACCTCGACATGACTGCCGGGGTTGCTGTACTTGGCGGCATTTATCAGCAGATTCGACAGGATCTGCGCGAAGCGCAGGGGGTCGACCTCGAGCGAAATGACCTCGGCCGGCAGTTGTACGTGGAGATGGTGATTCTTTTCGTCCAATTTCGGTCGCGCCGCTTCGATTGCCGCGTCCAGGACATCGGACAGCGCGACCCGAGCCTTCTTGAGTTTCAACTTCCCCTGCGTGATCCGCGCTATGTCGAGAAGATCATCGAGGAGCAGCGCCATATGCGTCACCTGCCGCTCGATGATCGATTGTGCCCTTTCCAGTTGATTGGGTGTCAGCTGAGGCGAGGCGATGATCTTGGCGGCCGTGCGAATCGGTGCGAGGGGATTTCGCAACTCGTGCGCAAGCGTCGCAAGAAATTCGTCCTTGCGCCGATCCTGTTCACGCAGTTGATGGTTGAGCGCCGATAGGCGTTGCTGATCGATCTTCTGCGCAGAAACATCGACCGTCACGCCGTCGAAGTGCGTCGGTGTGCCGTCGCTGGCGTAGTCGGTTCCACCGAGCGCGCGAATCCACTTGATCGCTTTCGTAGTCGGATCCACGGTGCGGTATACAATGTCAAAGGCCCCATGATTGCGAATCGAGGCGTCTATCGCGTCCTTGGTGGGAATGCGGTCCTCTTCATGAATCCGCGCAAAGAAATCGTCGATCGTGACGCGGGCGGTCGGCGGAAAAAAGAAGTGTTCCTTGACCCGATCGTCCCACTGAAGCTCTTCGAATGGCAGGTCGCAGTACCAAAAGCCGACGCCCGAAAGGCGAGTCGCGTAGTCCAGTCGCGCACGCTCCAGCGCGAGCGTACGGTCCATCACGGCACGCGAGGTGACGTCGACCCCTTGCACAAAAATACCGCTGACAGACCCATCGCGATCGGTGATGGGTTGGTATACAAAATCGACGTAGCGCTCATCGATCGGGCCTTCGGGCGAAATCTGGGCAGCGTACTTGGCCGCATTGGCAGAGAACGCCTTTCCGGTTCGGTAAACCTCATCCAGAAGTGTGAGGTAGCCTTGCGCCACGGCTTCGGGAAGCGCATCGGCCAACGTGCGTCCAAGGACCGGCCTGTCTCCGATGAGTTTCAGGTAACCCGGGTTTACCAGCTCGAACACATGGTCGGGGCCGTGGAGTACCGCGAGAAAGGTCGGCGCCTGATCGAACAGCTGCACGAACCGTGCGCGCTCGGCTGAAAGCCGCTGCTCGGCCAGAACCTGTTCGGTCGTCTCGGTGCAGATGACGAGCACGCCTCCCACGCCATCCGGAAATTCCGGCTCGTCGATGGGGCCGAAGCTATAGGTCCAATACACGTCCTGTATTGCACCATGACGCCTGATGGGCACGAGTTGATTTTCATGCCACGTCGCGCCCTCGCCCCGCATCACCTGCTCGATCTGCGGGCCAATGATCGGCCAGATCTCTTCCCAGGACTCACGTCCCGGGGCACCCAGAATGGAGGGGTGTTTTTCCGGACCGAGCGAGCGGGAATAAGCGTCGTTGTACAAACAGGTGTACTCATGGCCCCAGAAGATGAACATGGGATGCTGTGTCGTGAGCAGGACGCGCGCGGCCGTGCGCAGGCCTCGCGGCCAGAGTTCGGGTTCGCCCAGCGGGGTGCGCGCCCACGGATAGGCGCGAATGCGCTCACCCATCGCGCCGCCACCGGCGAGAAATTCCACGTTGGTCCCCGAATCAGGTTTCACTTACAGTCCGTTTGATGCAGCCGTCCGTTGGCTCTCGTCCGTTCTCGCCGCACTATAAATGCAACTACAAATATTTGCAGTCGCGAAGGCAGCGTGCCGAACTGAGCAATGGAAACTGCGTGGCCGATTCGCGTGGACGAGCGGCGCGGCATCGGCGGACGGGTGGCGATAGAAGCCATCATTCCAGCACCAAGCCAGGATCACCGCAGTCGTTGGCGGCCGTTGAGCGATGCAGGAGATTTCGGACCCGCATTCATCGCTTCTTCCCTCCGAATCCGGGAAGGGCGGTGGCTTGTTTCATCCACGATGCGGTCTGGCGTTCGTTGAGGTCGTCCACCGACTCGAGATCCACTCCTCGCGAGTCCTTGCCCATCCCTATCGGCGTAACCGGCGGCACGGGCTTGAGCGCGGTGCCGCGCCCGAACGTTAGTTTGACGTGGCCAGCGAAGCCGCCGCAGCAGAAGCACCAGCCATCGCCGACGCCATACCAAGCCATTCCCCACTTCACGGAGCGCTTCAAGGCTGGCAGCGTCTTTGCAGCCAAGGCATCGACGCGTTCTGCGATGCCGCGTTGAGGTTGCGGCAGACTGCGGATGTACGCAAAAACCGGCTCGTCTCCGTCTGCGGCCTTTGCAGGACTTGCTCTGCCCGTCATTGCGACTGGCAGCGCCGTGGCAACTGTATTCGTCGTCGTGTGCTTGCTCGGTTTGCGCGCCCTCGACGTCGTCGCCTTGGTGGCCTGGCTGGAAACTGGTTTTCCAGGCGGCTTGCCGCCTGCCTTCTTGACGACTATCGCGCGTGCCATTCTCGGGTCTCCAATCGTTCGACAACAGGCTCAGAGTACAATTTAGTTCAAGGGCTAAAAAGGGGACGTAGCCAATTAAAATCGGTTTGATTGACCACGTCCCCTGATTGGCTTTGAACTCCCGATTCCTTGCGAGAGAAACTTCGATGCCCACACCGGCCAACGCACTTCGCCATGGCGTCACGTTGACCGCTTTGCTGCTGGCTGGCGATGCGTTCGGTGTGGATTACCCGACCACCGTCCAAAACGCTCCCGGGCTCGTCGGCTATTGGCGCTTCGAGGGCTCCCTGCCGGCATACAATACCGTGGGGGCTTCCGCATTGAAGTCGGGCAATTACCTCTTCACACATACCGCGGAATCGGCCCCCATTGCGGCGTCTGATTCGGCAGATCGATTTCCTTGTTGTCGACATAACACCAGCCCCAGCCCTCGGGCGGATCGTAGCCTTCGATGATCGGGTGGTGCGTCGCGTGGAAATGCGCGGTGGCGTGGCGATGCGGTGAATCGTCGCAACAGCCGACGTGGCCACACGCGCGGCACAGACGCAGGTGAACCCAGGTGCTGCCGGTCTTCAGGCATTCCTCGCAGCCGCGTGCGCTGGGTTTGACTGTCTTGATGGTGTTGCTGTGAGTACACGATGTCATGTTCGTTTCTCCTTGGCCGATCTGTTCGCGATCATCGGTTAGTACAATCTTTGTTCGTCATTCCAGCCTTCGCTGGGACGACGGCTCAATTAGAGCTTTGCTTGGCAATCATGGCGTGAATCTGGGCGACGACAGCCGCGCCTTCGCCGACGGCGGCAGCCACACGCTTGGTCGATCCGGCGCGGACATCGCCAATCGCGAAAACACCTGACAGGTTGGTTTCCAGCGGCAGCGCGCCTTTCCCCGTGACGATGAAACCTTTCTCATCGGTTTCCGTACAGCCGCGCAGCCAGCCTGCATTCGGTTCTGCGCCGATGAAGAGAAAAATGTGGCGCAGCGTTTTGTGCCGGATCGATCCGTCGACACGACGTCGGAATGTCGCGCCGGTCAGGCCGGACTTGCGGTCGCCTTCCAAGCTGGCGATCTCGGCGCCTGCATGCACTTCGACGTTGGCAAGCGCCGCGATGCGATCGATGAGGTAGCGCGACATCGTTTCCGACAGATCACGCCTGACGATCAGGTGCAGGCGTTTCACCTGTGGCGCGAGAAAGACCACTGCCTGGCCTGCTGAGTTGCCGCCGCCGACCAGCGCGATTTCTTCGCCGGCGCACAGCCGCGCTTCGATCGGAGTGGCCCAGTACGAAATTCCGGCGCCCTCATACTCGGACAGATTTGGAACATCGGGCCGGCGATAGCGGGCGCCCGACGCGGCGACGACCGCGCGCGCCCGCACGCGGCGATCTCCCGCCATTTCCAACGTCAGCAAAGGCCCCGAACAATCGAGTCGATGAACCTCGATCGGTATCGCGATCTCGGCGCCGAATTTCAGCGCCTGGTTCCATGCGCGGCCGGCCAGCGCCTGGCCGGAAATGCCGGTCGGAAAACCGAGATAGTTCTCGATGCGCGCCGATGCGCCGGCTTGGCCGCCGATTGCGCGCTCGTCGAGCACGATCACCGACAGTCCCTCGGACGCCGCATACACGGCCGCGGCCAGGCCCGCGGGCCCGGCGCCGACAATTGCGACGTCGTATACTTTTTCCGGATCGAGCGCCGGCGTCATGCCCAAGCACATCGCGACGTCTGCGTCGCTCGGTTTCTTGAGCATCGCGCCATTCGGGCAGACGACCAGCGGCAGATCGCCGGGCGCCACGCCAATGCGCTCCACGAGCGCCTTGCCCTCTGCGTCGGTCGCAGCATCGAGCACGAGATTGGGGAACCCGCTTCGCGTGAGAAACCCTTGCAGCCGGGTCAGATCGGGACTGCCGGGCTTGCCGATGAGGATGGTACCGGCGCCGCCCTCCTCGATCAGGCCAACGCGGCGCAGGATCAGCGCGCGCATGATGATTTCGCCGACATCGGCCGATCCCACCATCAGCGCGCGAAGGTGCGCCGCATCGAATGGCAGCGCGACACAGCCGTTCGATCCCGCCCGGCCCGCCGCAATCGCGGGACGGCCGGCGAGCTGGTTGACTTCGCCGCTGAGTTGCCCCGCGCGGTGAGTCGTGATCGGCGCTTCGTGGCTGAGCCCGTCGCGACGCACGACATCGATCGATCCTTCCAGCACGAGCCACGCGGGTGCGCCTTGCTCGCCGATCGCATAGACGCTTTCCCCCGGCGCGAAATGCCGTTCGGGCCCGCTGGCAAAACGCCGCGCGCTTGCGATCTGCGCAGCGTCGAGCACGGGAAACATCTGATGCTGACGGGTATTCAGAATGCTCATGGTCGTTTCCGATCCGTTGCGGCTTGAAGGTGCACTCCGACCTCACTCGTTGCAGCATCTCAATCTAACGGACGCGGTTGCACGCGTGCAAGGTTCGGATGCTCGTGCCAGGGGACACCCTTTTTGATGGCTCGACTCAGGACGTGGTGAGTTGCGCAGCGGCGAACGGCATCGTTCGCGAACGATGCAGTTCACTGCTTTCACTGCATCCTACGGCCTTGCCGGAACTCACCGTTGGATGAGCACGGTAGTCTTATGGCGACATGTCGCCTCAACCAGACTCACAGAGGCGACGCGCCCCATTCGATGGTGATCGTGCCCGGCGGCGTCGTCATCGGTGGCAACACCCTGGTCTCCAGCGGCGAAAGCCGATTCAGCGCGACGAAGGTGCTCATCGACCCGCTGTGCGCATCAGATCCTGGATGTTCGAACGGATCCAAACCTTCGAACATCGGTTTGCAGTTTCGGATCGCTTCTCGAGCTGAGCGTCAGCCACCGAAGCCGCTGGCGAAAATGTGGTCTTCATTGCCGCTGATCGAAAACGCGAGGTTGAACTGCGGTGGCGATGCTCCGCCTACGATATCGGTGCCGATGCGCAACCAGTCGGGATCAAGGTTGGCATTGCGGATCCACGCCTGCAGGTCGCTCGCAAACGGCGCGCCGGGAGCGACGATGGGCTTGGGCGCCGACAGCCAGTAGAAATTTCCGCTGCTCGAATTCAGTTGCGCCACGAAGAAGTAGTGGCCTGGCGGCAGAACGATTGGTGTGGGAAACGTCACGCTCGCCACGCCTTCCTCGCCTGATACGCCGCCTTCGCCAGCGGTTCTCTGGTTCGGTATCGGGTTGATGCCGTTGAGTACTGAATTGCTTGCGCTGAAATTCGCGTTCAGAACGGAGAAACTGAAATTGAGCGAGTTGTCGGCGCTGTCACGCGCGGTATAGGCGACATCCGAAGGCGAATTGGTGCGCGTTGGCACCGCGCCTGATGCCGGGCCCGAGTCCTGCGGGAATACGCGATAGATCTCGACCGCGACCTGGGTGATGCTGCTCGCCGGGGCGCCGCTTGGCAGCAGTCCGGTGAATGTCGCGCTCTGGATGTCGGTGTCTGTTGTGAGCACGAAATCGTCCGCGGCTTCGATCTCGACGAGTGCGCCGGGCGCTCGGGACGCGGCAGCCATCTGGCCGTCGGGATTGCCGGTGCTGAAGTAAAACGCCGCCGCCTGCGTCACACCGCCTGGCAGCGCCAGCAATGCAAAAAAAATCCCGTCTTGCAGCTTCATCCGGCCGACCCTGCTGGGCAACGATGCGTCCAGTCTACTCTGGTCGAGCTTGAAATCAGAAACGCTGTGGGCATCATCCGCGCTCGTTGCAATGCGAGAGAGGCCTGCCGATTTGATTGCCTGATGTTCCCCGATTGAAACGTCATGAGTCGTCCTTTCCAGTCGTACTGAAGCAGGTGGTTAATGCTTCGGTCAACCCCTGTGTTGTTCCGTCGCCGGTCCAGGCGACGTGGCCGCGCAGGCTGGCTTCCAGTTCTCCAGCGATCTGCCGAAAGATCTTGGCGAGCACAGGCGCCAGACCAGCGTCGGCCGCTTGACTGGAGCGTTTTCGTGTGACAAACCGACGCAACTGAAAGTTCAGAGAGCGCGCATATGCTTCTGAAAGGCTCGTGCCATTGTGGAAAGGTCAAGTTCGCGGTCGAGTCCGCCGAACCGGTTCCGTTCATGCGGTGCTACTGCTCTATATGCCGGAAGACCGCAGGCGCGGGCGGTTACGCAATCAATCTCGGTGCCGACGCGCGGAGCATGAGGGTGACTGGGAAGAAATTCGTGGGCATCTATCGCGCTCGTCTTCCCAACCAGGGACGCAGCGGCACGCGCCTCAGCAGTGCGCGGCGGCACTTCTGTAATTGCTGTGGAAGCGCGCTGTGGGTTTGGGATCCTACGTGGCCCGAACATATCCACCCCCACGCTGGCGCGATCGACACACCGCTCCCGGTACCACCCGACAACGTGCACTGCCTGGTCGGATCCAAGGCATCGTGGGTCAAGGTCGAGGGAGATCCGGATGATCCGCGCTTCAAGGAGTATCCCGACATGTCGCTCGCACAATGGCACCAGAGGAAGGGCCTCACGTCTGCCTTGAAGGCCGGCTCAGTCAGGCGTCGCGCGAGCGCGACAAAGTCGTGATGGGTCAACGCCGCTGATCGCGGATCGTGTTCCCTGCTCAGGCGAAAGTTCATACCTGACAACTCGCATCCCAAAAAAAATGTACTCTGGCGAGTGGATTGGGCGGAAGCGGGCGCTGGAAATTGCATGAACAAGAAGACGGATTTTGCCGACCTCGAAGTCGGCTATGACATTCCCGCCGTGCCGGGCATGGACGAAGCCGACATCCAGACGCCGTGCCTGATCCTCGATCTCGATGCGCTGGAGCGCAACATCACGATGATGGGCGAGTACGCCAAGGCGCATGGCATGCGCCACCGCAGCCACGGCAAAATGCACAAGTCGGTCGATGTGCAAATGTTGCAGCAGCGCCTGGGCGGCGCGGTCGGAGTCTGCTGCCAGAAAGTTTCCGAGGCCGAAGCGTTTGCGCGCGGCGGCATCAGGGACATTCTCGTTTCGAACGAGGTGCGCGACCCGGTCAAGATCGACCGGCTCGCCCGTCTGCCGAAACTTGGCTCACAGATCACCGTCTGTGTCGACGACTTGGCGAACGTCGCTGAACTTTCGGCGGCAGCGCAGAAGCATGGCACTGCACTCGAGTGCCTCGTCGAAATCGACTGTGGGGCGCGCCGCTGCGGCGTCATGACTGTCGAGGCAGCGACCGAAATCGCCAAAGCCATCGACGCTGCGCCGGCACTGAAATTCAGCGGCATCCAGGCCTACCAGGGCGCCATGCAGCATCTGGAGACCTATGAGGATCGCAGTGCCAAGCTCGACGTTGCGATCACCCTCGTGAGCGATGTCGTCGCGGCCTTGGATGCGGCCGGTCTGAAGCCCGAAATCGTCTCCGGCGGCGGCACGGGGTCTTATCGCTTCGAATCGAATTCGGGCGTCTACAACGAACTGCAATGCGGCAGCTATGCCTTCATGGACGCCGACTACGGGCGTATCAGGGACATGCATGGAAAGCGCATCGACGAGGTTGAATGGGAAAACGCGCTTTTCATCCTGACCTCGGTGATGAGCAACGCCAAACTCGGCCAGGCAGTCTGCGATGCAGGCCTCAAGGTCCAGTCGCTCGACAGCGGCTTGCCCGTCGTTCATGGCCGCAGTGACGTGAAGTACATCAATGCATCGGACGAACACGGCGTGATCGAAGATCCGGACGGCGTCCTGCGCATCAACGAAAAACTCAAGCTCATTCCCGGCCATTGCGATCCGACTTGCAACCTGCATGACTGGTACGTCGGTGTGCGCAATGGCAAAGTCGAAGTGGTATGGCCGGTGTCGGCGCGTGGAAAAGCCTATTGAGGTTTTGTTCGCGCAAGAAAAGTCGCCGCGCGGCTACGTCCGTCGGGGAACCTGACTCCGTTTTGTCGCACCGACCTTGTATACATTGCGGCGCCCGAGCCCGGCGAGAACCGGACGCTTACGTCTTGGCCGCCTTCGCATCGGGGATGCGTTGCACCTTGGCCGTCGTTGTCGTCGGCAGACCGGTCTTTTTGCAAAACGCCGCGAAGCGCGGATCGTCCCGATAGGCGACGAGCAATGCATCGGACAGCAGGTTGGTGATGCCCGGATCGCGCGCGTTCCACGCGCGATCGAGCCATTCGAACACCTTGTCGGGTTCGTTACGGGCGGCGTAGACCTGTGCGATCTGGTACGGGCCACTATCCGTCTGCTCGTCGACGAGAGCCTTCAGAGCCGCATCGGCAGCTGTTCGATCAGATCCAATTTGTCGTGCGAGCGCGATCGCAAC
>Ga0157376_10000852_pt1 | contig 20014 bp, 14 predicted proteins | sample M45metaG_FD_121801 | JGI IMG/M metagenome (GOLD analysis project Ga0157376, IMG submission 121801) | Miscanthus rhizosphere microbial communities from Kellogg Biological Station, Michigan, USA - M4-5 metaG | ecosystem: Host-associated > Plants > Roots > Rhizosphere > Soil | place: USA: Michigan... | reverse complement strand
ACGGAGGTACAGGGATTGAGCCGAATAGTGGTCAGCCCAGGAGCAGACCAGGATAAACATAGCGCCGGCGCGGGTGAAAGAGCGGTTCGGAAAGAGTGGAATGGAATCGGCGAGACGGGAATCGTCGACTTTGGCCAGAGCCGTGGAGCAAAAGTCGAAGGACGCTTTGACGTTGGCGACGAGTTTGTCTTTGTTGTCGGTGTCGGCGAGTTTCGGCGCATCGGGCGCGGCTACGCCGGACACTGCGGAGCAGAAGCGGAAGTTGGATTCGGCGATGTGCAGGGTGAGATGAGCGAAGGTGATCTGGTCTGGAGTGGGCTTGAAGGCGAATTTGTCGGCGGGCATGGCCTCGGCGGCGGCAGACATATTTTTGGAGTAGCGAGTGAGTCCGGCCCGAACGGAATCAGCGACGGGCGTGGTTGAAGGCCCGGCCGCGGACGGAGCGGTTTGTGCGAGCGTGAGAATTGGTGTCGTAGCAAGTGCTGCGATGACGGCTAGTTTGCGGATCATGAGTGGCGCTCCTTTGGTGGCAGGAAAGATGGTACGCCTGACGGCGAGTGCTGGCAACGGAAGCGAGGGCACGCAATCACGTGCAGGATTTAGCGGGCGAGGACTTGTCCCGGCGTGGCGCCGGTGGATTTGTTGCCGGACCGGACCAGGACCCCGTTGACGAAGACTTTTTCAATGCCCAAGGGAAGGTCTTGCGGTTTTTCGAAAGTGGAACGGTCGATGACTGTTGCGGGATCGAAGAGCACCAAGTCGGCGAAAGCGCCTTCGCGAAGAGTACCGCGATCTTTCCAGCCAAGACGCTGCGCCGGTAGCGAAGTCATCTTGCGGATGGCTTCGGGCAAGGAGATCCAGCGTTTTTCGCGGACGAAGCGGCCCAAGACCTTGGGAAAAGTTCCCGCCCCGCGCGGATGCGAGGAGTTGATGCCGCCATCGCTGGCAACCATAACCCACGGTTGCTGATAAAACGCTTTGATGTCGCTTTCGATCATGGTGTGGCCGATGACTTCGGCTTCGGTGTTGGCGGCGTCGCCTTCGCGGATGATGCGAATGTACATTTCGACGGGAGAGAGCTTGTTGGCTTTGGCGATTTCCGCGAGTGAGCGGCCGGCGTAAGACGGATTGGGCTTGAACTCGGTGATGGTGAGATGGTCGGGGCCGCCGAGATCGGCAACGGCCTTTTCCACGCTCTTGGGGTTTTCGTAAAGCTTGTCCGGCATGATGACTTTGATGTTGGAGTGCCAGGCGTCGTAGGGATAACAGTCGGCGAGAAAATCGACGCCGCGATTGCGCGCTTCTTCGATGACCCGAATATATTCCGCCGCTTTGCCCTGAACACCGACAGTGCCGAGCTTGATATGGGAGTGGTCCACGGGAATGTGGGCTTGCTCGGCAATTTCAATTTCTTCAAGCAGCGCTTCGAAGGCTTTGTCGGCTTCATCGCGAATGTGCGTGGAGTAGATGCCGCCGTGTTCAGCAGCGCTGCGAGACATGGCGACCAGCTCGGCGGTATTGCTGTAGCTGCCAACTTCGTATTCAAGACCACTGGAGAGTCCGATGGCGCCTTCGTTCATGGCTTGCCAGGTGAGCTGCGTCATTTTTTCGATTTCTGCGGGAGTGGCCACGCGTTTGAAGTCCTTGCCCATAACCAATTCGCGAATGGTGGCATGTCCGGCGAAGACGGCGACATTGAGTGCAGCAGGATTCTTGCGACGAGCGGAGATCCAGTCGGCGATCGGCCACGGCGAGTCGCCGTCGGGTCCTTGTACGGCGGTGGTGATGCCTTGGGCGATTTGCGATTCGGCCAGCGGATCGGACTCGAGGCCTTCGAGGGAATGGTTGTGAACGTCGATGAAGCCGGGAGCGAGGACCAGCCCGCGAGCGTCAATGACCTGATCGCCGGACGAGGGAGAAAGTTTGCCGATGGAGGCGATGCGATTGCCGCGAATGCGGAGCGCGCCTTCTTTGAGGGGAGCGCCGGTGCCGTCGGCGAGTTGCGCGTTGATGATCAAGATGGTGGGATCGACGGGTGACGGAGTTGCGCGAAATACGAGCGGAGCTGCAGTGGTTAGAACGAACGTCAGGGCCAGAATCGAAATGGATCGGCGGAGATTGTGCATTCAGAAAGACCCTCGCAGATTTTAGAAATATGTCCCGCGCGAGAACCTTGCAGCGGCTGACACCGCGCACAGCCAGGATTAGCTGTGCTACTGGTGGTCCGAGCGGGTGCGGAGATGGTACCAGACAGTGATGAGAATGATAGAGACGAGAAGAATGAGGGTGGAGATGGCGTTGATTTCGGGTGTGATGCCGCGTCGAAGGCGGCCCCAGATTTCCAGTGGGAGAGTGTATTCGCGGCCGTAGAGAAAAAAGGACACGGCGATTTCGTCCATGGAGAGCGTGAAGATCAGCAGAGCGGCTGCGATGAGAGAAAGCTTGAGGTTGGGCAGAGTAACCAGCCAGAAAGTGCGCCAGGGAGTTGCCCCGAGGTCGAGCGAAGCTTCTTCCTGACGGCGATCCATTTTCTGCAGGCCAGCGAAAATTTCGGTGGCAGCTACGGAGATCAGTGCGGTGCCGTGACCGAGAAAAATGGTGATTAGGCTGAGTTTGAGATTGATGCGAACGGCCAAGAGCAGCAGTGAGAGGCCGGTGATGATGCCGGGAAGAATCAGCGGAAGCAAAACCAGGCGGCGGAAGAGTGACTTGCCGGGAAAACTGGCACGGTCGAGGGCCAGCGCGGCCAGAAGACCGAGAGCGAGTGAAAGGGCGACGGCTCCGGCGGCGACCATGAGGCTGTTGAGGAAGGAGTCCCAGATGGCGGAGTCTGCGAAAAGCTGGCGGTACCAACCGAAGGTGAAATGGCGCGGAGGAAAGCCGCCAACTCCGTCGCGATTGAAGGAATAGACGACCAGAACAATGATTGGCAGATAGATGAATGCAAAGACCAGCGCGGAGTAGACAGCAAGCAACGGCGAGCGGCGCATGGCGCCAGCAGAAGATGTGCTCATTCTAATGACCAGCGCCTTTCGACGCGTTGGGTGAGCGACAGGAGCGCGAGAGTGATGATGAGGATGAACACGGAGATGGCGGCACCGAGCGGCCAGTCATAGGCAGCGCCGAAAAGCGATTGCACGAGGTTGGCAATCATGGTGCCGGAAGGGCCGCCGACGAGCATTGGCGCCAGGAAGTCACCGAGCGAAAGGACAAAGGCGAAGGTGGCTCCAGCCAGCAGGCCGGGGAGCGAAAGCGGCAGAATTACTCTGAAAAAAGTTTGCCGCGGCGATGCGCCGAGATCTTGCGAGGCTTCAATGAGCGGGCGCGGGATGTGTTCGAGCGCGGCGTAAATCGGAAGAAAAACAAAGGGCGTATAGATGTGGGTGAGCATGAGCGCAACTGCAAAAGGTGAGTAGAGAAGCGCAGAGACTGGGCCGTGAGTGATGTGCAGGTATTGGAGAAAGCCGTTGAGGACTCCGTCGCTGCCGAGGATGGTTTTCCAGGCGTAGCCGCGGACGAGATAGCTGACCCACAGCGGAACGATGACCAGTTGATAGAGCAGTTCTTTGCGTGGGCCGGCCTGAAATGACAAAAAATAGGCGAGCGGGTAGCCGAGCAGTAGAGAAAGAACGGTGACGCCCGCGGCTATTCGCGCCGTGCGGAAGAGAACCGCTAGGTAGAGAGGATTCTTGAAGAGTGTCCCATAGTTGCGGAGATTCCAAAGATGAAGAATGACGCCATCCTGCACGGACCAGAAGCTGTGCAGGAACATCAGCAGGTAAGGAAGCAAGAGAAAGAGTGCGACCCACAGAATCGGGGGAAGGGTCACGAAGAATTTGTAGGTGCGGGAGTACATCAGGGGATGGTCACCAGCGTGGAACAAGAGTGAACAGAACGCAGCGAGCACAGAGCAGTGACGTCAAGAGTTATTCCAATGTTCCTAAGCCGTGGATTGCTGAGGGGTGAGCTGAAAGATGAATTGAAATATGTTTCGAGCATGTTCATTCGTGGACGGCGATGGCGTCGGCGGCGGAGAAAACAAATTGATGTGCGCCGGAAAGAGGAACGCGCGAGGGGATGCGGGCGCGGAGCGTCGAGCCGGAATCGGTTTCGAGTTCGAGGAGTTCGCTCGCGCCGGAATAGATCTGTTGTCTTATTGATGCACTGAAGCGGATGGGTTCGGCGACGGTGATTGAATCGGCGGCTAGCGAGATGGCTTCGGGACGGAGCGAAAAGAGCGCGGAACCTTCGGGGTGTGAACACGGAAAATGAAATGCATCACAATCGGCCACGCCTTGTCGAACAACGGCGCGCAGCAGATTGGTTTGCCCAATAAATTGAGCGGTGTAGGCAGTGGCAGGAAACGCGTAAATTTCGCGCGGCGAAGCGATCTGTTCGAGAGCGCCGTTGCGCAGCAGGGCGATGCGATCGGAAAGGGCCATGGCTTCTTCCTGATCGTGAGTGACAAAGAGAAAGGTAATGCCAACTTCGCGTTGCAGGGATTTCAGCTCGGATTGCATCTCCTTGCGAAGATTGGCGTCGAGCGCGGAGAGGGGTTCATCGAGCAGCAGAAGTTCGGGACGATTGACGAGCGCGCGGGCGAGAGCGACACGCTGCTGTTGACCACCGGAAAGTTTTGTGGGTTTTGCAGTGGCAAATTCCCGCATGCGAACCATGGCCAGCGCTTCGTTAACGCGCGAAACGATCTCCGCTTTCCTGGTCTTGGTAGCGTGAAGACCGTAGGCGACATTTTCGGTGACGTCCAAATGCGGGAAAAGCGCGTATTGCTGAAAGACCGTGTTGACCCGACGCTTGTAAGGCGGAATAGTGTCAAGCCGCGTGCCGTGCATCCAGATTTCTCCGGAGGTGGGCTGTTCGAATCCGGCGATCAAGCGCAGCAGGGTGGTTTTACCGGAGCCGCTTTCGCCAAGCAGCGTTAGAAATTCGCCAGCGGCGATTTCGAGTGACAGAGTTTTCAAGACTTCGCGCGCTCCGAAGCGTTTGCTGATCGCACGAACTTCTAGCAAAGTGGCGCCTGGTGCGAGCACTGTTGCGCTGCCATCAGTATGGGCTTCCGAGGGGCGAGTCACTGGGCGGCTTTAACCTCATTCCATATCTCGTTGTACTTTGCACGCCGCGGAACATCCTGCCAGAAATAGATGTGTTGCATATAGGCTTCGGGATCGTCGAGGTGCAGAGATTTCTTTTGCTCGTCGGAAAGATATTCGGCGGAATCGGGATTTGCCGGGGTGTACTGAGTCACATCGCTGACGAGTTTTTGGGTCTTAGCTTCGATCATATAGGCCAGAAAATCCGTGGCCAAGTCCTTGTTCTTGCTGGCGGACGTGATCATCAGATGGTCGATCCATCCTGTAGTGTTTTCTTTGGGAATGGTTTCGCCAATAGGAAATTTCAATTTGCGGAGCTGCGCGGTGTTCAGCGGCCAACCCATGGCCAGAACTATTTCATGGTTCTGGAAAAGACTGGTGAGTTCGCCACCGGTGGACCAATACTTGCGGAGGTTCGGTTTTAGTTCCAGGAGTTTTTTCTTGGTGGCTTCCAGCTGGTCGTCGGAAAGATTGTAAAGCTGGCTAGGGTCGGGCTTGTCGTAGCCCAAGATTTGCGCCGCCAGGTAAATGCTCGACAGTTCGTCCCACAAAGAAACCTTGCCGCGGTATCGGGGATCCCAGAGGATGGTCCAGGAATCCGGCGGCTGCGAAAACGCAGTGGTGTCATAAAGGAGCGGGTTTGGTCCCCACATAAAGGGGACGCCGAAAACCTGGTTGTGCGCTTTCACCAGAGAAGAGTCGCGAAGTCTAGCCGAGAGCTGCAGATAGGAAGGTAGGCGGGACAAATCGAGCGGCGCGGCGAAGCCGCCCTTGACGATGGACGCGGCGACATCGCTGGAGGGCGAGATCACGTCGTAGTTCGCAGCGCTGCCACCACGCAATTTGGCGACGAGCTCATCGCTGGAACCCATGTAGGACGCCACGATCTTGCATTGATGAGCGAGTTCAAAGTCGTGCACGAAGGAAGGATCGGCGTAGCCTTCCCAAACTAGGAGGCTCAAGGTCGGTTGGGATTTTTTGCACGCGCTTAGATCGAAAGCGATGCAAACAAGAGCGAAGATGAAAGCGAACCGTTTCATCGGTCCTCGGAGACACGTCGAATAAGACTGCCGCTGCTGGCCGGCGCTGGAATCCGCCCAGGAAGCGTTACTGGTGCGACTAAAATACTACGCGACCTCCGACGAAGTTTGGAAAATATGCCTTCAAAATCGAGTATTCAGAAAGTTGGGGGCGTGTTGATCCACAGCAGCCACGATTCGTTTTTCCCGGGATTGCGCCAGCGATGCGGAGTGGAACTTTGGAAATAGAGACTGTCGCCGGGCTTCATTTGGTAGCGTTCGTTGGAGTTCAGGCAGATTTCGAATTCGCCGCGCAGAATGTGCAGAAATTCCTCGCCTTCGTGAGTGTAGGATTCGCCGCTGCTGCCGCCGGGCTTGATGCGGAAAAGATGCGGCTCCATGGCCGTGCTGCCCCAGGCGAGAAGTTCCATGCGCACGCCTTTAGTGGTTTCCAGAATTTTTCGCTCGGTGGGGCGGACCAGGCGCGAATTGTCCTTGGCGGGTTCGAAGAAGGAAAGAATATTGGTGCCGTAGTAGCGAGCGATGCGCCGCAGCGTGGCGACGGATGCACGCATTTGGCCACGCTCGAGCGCGCTTAGAAAGCCGACGGAAACTCCGGTGCAGCGAGCGACCTGGGCGAGGGAGAGTCCACGGCGCTGCCGAAGGCGACGGAAACGCAAGCCGGGGAAAGCAGTGCCTTCGGCAGGAACCGAGACCATACCCCGACGTTTGAGAATGTGAACAATTGCTGCAGGGTTCAAGCCGCGAGCTCGGCGCAGAAAAATAGCGCGCTGCAGCAGGCGAACATCATCTTCTTTATAGAGGCGGTAACGGCTCTGGGTGCGGTGAGGAGCGACCAGTCCGAGCGCTTCCCAGGCCCGCAACGCGGATGAAGAAATGCCTACCCGAAGCGCGACTTCGCTGATGCGCAAAGTGGCTTGCGGCGCGCGCGAAATCGATGGTTTAGATAAATTCTTTCTGCTTGACATCACCCTACGCATTCCATAAGTTTACAGGATTATAGTAAGGTTTGCGGGGCACAGCAACCTCGAAGATGCGGTGCCAAATCAAAACTTCGGGGTTCAGGGGTGAGTTCATGATTTCGAAGCAGTCTTTCCGCGCATTTCTGCCTCAATTTATTGTGATCGCTTTCGTTTTGACTCTGGCGGTGAGCTTCGGTGGAACTGCAAATTTTGCGCAGAGCACCGGCGGACGAATCCGCGGCACGGTTACTGATTCGAGCGGCGGCGCGATCAGCACGGCTAAGATTGTGATTACCAACCAAGCTAACGGCGCGCAGCGCGCGACCGAGACCGGTCCGAACGGCGAATACATCTTCCTGGAAGTGCCGGTAGGCACTTACGACGTGCAAGCGGGCCAGGCGGGATTCAAGAATTATGTGCGCAAAGGCATCGTGCTCAGCTTGAACGAAGTGCTGGGACTGGACATTGTGCTGCAGGTCGGCGGATCGACAGAAACGGTGGAAGTCACCGGCGCGCCACCACTGGTCGATACCAGTTCCACGCAGTTGGGAGCAGTAGTCGGAGCGCGGGCGGTGAGTGAACTGCCGTTGGCGCAACGCGATACCTATCAACTGTTGCAGTTGCAGCCGGGCGTGCAATCGCAATTGGGCGTGGACAACGTCTACGGCAGCGACCGAGCGGGCGTGGTCAGCGTGAACGGCGGCCGCGGGCGCGACAACAACTTCACGGTGAACGGCGGCGACGGCAACGACCAGTTCGCGAACTTGCCGGCCATTCAGCCATCACCGGACAGCATCGAGGAGTTCCGTGTTCTGACCAATACATTTGACGCGGAATACGGACGCAACTCCGGCGCGGTCGTGAACGTGGTGACCAAGTCTGGAACCAACGCGCTGCACGGCAATCTGTATGAGTTCTTCCGCAATCAGGCGCTGAACGCAAAAGGATTTTTCGATTCCACCAAACTGGACTATCTACAAAACCAGTTCGGTGCGACGTTGGGCGGGCCGATCAAGAAGGACAAGACTTTCTTTTTTGTGACTTATGAAGGCGACCGGCTGCGCAAGGGAACTTCGTCGGACACCGTCACGGTTCCTACCCTTCCGGAGCGAACCGGCGATTTCTCCGCGACTCCATTCTCGGGCGGAGTAACCACCGATTTCTTCGCGCAGACTCTGAACAGCCGCTGCGGCTTGAACCTTCCGATGCCATCGACGACCGCCGAAGGAATTGTGCCGTATTCCACGATCTTCCCGAACAGCCAAATTCCGGCCGCGTGCATGGACCAGACCGCGCTCGACCTGCTGAATCAATATGTTCCGCAAGCGAATCGTCCCGATGGAACCTTTCAGGGCGTTCCGCTGGGGCACGAGACGAGCGATCAGTTCACCGTAAAGATTGATCACGAACTGACCAAGAACCAGCACCTGAGCGGCTACTACTACTTCACCCAACACTATCTAGCGAAGCCGTTTGCCAGATTCCAGGCGGGTGGCGCCACGCTTCCGGGCTTTGGCGACCTGACCGATGAGCGGATTCAGCAGGTAAACATTAGCCACACCTGGACCATTGGCACGACATCGGTGAACGAAGCGCGGTTCACATTTTTTCGCGAGGGACAAGGCACCTTCTTGCATCCGCAGCACACCGCATTGGTGCAGGATTCCTGCGTCACTGTGCCTACGTCCTCATGCTTTACGGATCCGAACGATCCGACCAATGCGCTGGGAATCCATCCCAATTTGGGTGCTAGCCGCGAAGGAGTTCCCTACGTGAATATTGCGGGCGGATTTTCTCTAGGGAATAACTTTGAAGGTGAGCTGCCGCAGAAGGGCAATACCTACCAATTTTCGGACAGCTTTGGAAAGGTGGTCGGTAACCACAGCCTCAAGTTCGGTGGGGATTATCGTGACAATCAATTCGATCAGCGCCTGTACTTCAACATCAACGGCTCCTACTACCTCTACGGTGGGGGGCCGAACGATACTGCTTCCGACAATCTTTTCGCCGACTACTTGTTGGGGCTGAACGACAATTACATTCAGGGTTCGGCGCAGGATGAATTGATTCGTTCAAAGTCCTTCTATCTGTTTGCGCAGGATAGCTGGAAGCTGAAATCTAATTTGACTTTGAATTACGGATTGCGCTGGGAATTAAATACTCCACTGGCCGACGTTGGCAAGAAAGTGCAGACCTATCGCCCGGGACAGAACACCACCATCTATCCCTGCCAAATCGGGCCGAATGATCCATTATTCGCGACTTTCGGCAACGACTGCAGCGCTGCGGGAGTCGTTCCGACCGGATTGGTTGTGGCTGGCGACAAAGGGGTACCGGTGGGGCTCACGTCAACCTATTACAAGTCGTTCGCGCCGAGAATTGGTCTGGCGTGGAGCCCTGGCGCCACGGATGGGGTGCTCGGGGCCCTCTTTGGTGGCCCGGGAAAAACCAGCATTCGCGCCGGATTTGGAATTTTCTACAATCCAATCGAACAGTTGGTGATGGAGCAGTTCAGCGCAGAACCACCATTTGGCGGCAGCTCCAGTATTTACAACACGATGTTCAACCTGCCATTCCAATATCAGGACGGAAGCACGGCGCCGAACCCATTTAACGGAATTCTGACTCCGCCACGCGGTCAACCCGTGGATTGGGCGATGTTTCGGCCAATTCTTCTTTACGGACAAGCGGCACCGGACATTCGTTCGCAATATGCGGAGCAGTACAACCTGACGATCCAGCGGGAATTGGCCAAGGATCTGGTGCTCACGGTTGCATACGTTGGACGCCAGGGCCACCGGCTACTCGCGACCCAGGAAATTAATCCTGGAAATCCGCAGACATGTCTCGATCTCAATGCAAATCTTGGCGCTGGAACATGCACTCAGTTTGGCGCTGATAGTTCCTACTTTATTGATCCTGGATTTAAGTTGACGTCGGACTTGCATTTGCCCTATGGCGCAAACAAAGTGCTTTCTGCCGGCACAGTGATAGGGGCCAACGGCCTCACCTTGGTCGGCCTTCGACCATTCTCATCTCCCAATTGCGAGCCTTCTACGGCGGCGGGCTGCCCGGCCGATGGTCTGCCGATTTTTTCCAGCATCTTCCAGCAGGGAACGATTTCAAGTTCCGCCTATAACGCTTTTCAAGCCAGCTTGGAGAAGCGCTTTTCGCACGGACTGCAGTTCACCGGCGCCTACACTTTTGGCAAGTCGCTGGACTACGCCTCGACATTTGAAAGCTTGGTTAATCCTTTCGACCCGCGAATCGGGCGTTCGCCGTCGCTCTTTGATGCCCGCCATCGATTTGTATTCAGCTATTACTGGGAGCTTCCGATTCGGAAATACGACGGCTTTGCCGGGAAGGTCTTGAACGGCTGGTCCTTGTCCGGCACCACCATCGTCCAATCGGGATTCCCGATTCGCATCACCGAGCAGGACGACAATGAACTGTATTCCAGCTTCGACTTCGAAACCTCTGGGCAACCGAATCTGATTGCGCCGTTTAAGAAGCTCGACCCGCGGGGCCCCGGGAATCTCGGCTTCGATCCCAGCTCATTCAGCACCGGTTGCATCGATCCGGCGGACACCACCAACAGTCAAGTGCTTTGCTCAAATGACCCGGGCGGAGTTGTGCTTGGCACTATTGGCAACGCGCCGCGCACGATTTGCTGCGGACCTGGCGAATTCCAGACCGATATCGGTATCCTGAAAAATACCAATATCGGCGAACGTTTCCGCGTACAATTTCGAGGCGAAATTTACAATATCTTCAACCATACACAGTTCTTCCAGCCCGACGGAAATACTACCGACGGTTCAGACTTCGGCCGCGTCAAACGGACACGCGATCCGCGGCTGATGCAGCTCGCGCTGAAATTTTACTTCTAGACCGACCGCGCAGAAAATAGAGCGGTAGCGGGCGCGGCTCGTAAGGGCCGCGCTTACGCGTGTCCCAAGAAATATCTGTTGGCAGCATCGCAGCATACTGACCGCAGGGAACAGACCTGCAAGGAGCAGGCTTCGCGGGAGCGGAGCAAGCTTGGTTCGGAGACTCATCATGTTGTACGAAGCACTGGCAAACGAAATCGCAGCTTACCAAAAGCGCACGCCGAAATCGGCAGCGGCTCACAAGCGGGCGGAAGCTCGTATTCCTCTCGGAGTGGCCAGCAACTACCGGCACTACGAGCCGTATCCAATTTTTGTGAAGGATGGCCAAGGCAGCAGAATCCACGATATCGACGACAACGAATATATCGACCATAACCTTTGCTTTGGCGCACTGATGGCCGGGCACTGCCATCCCGCAGTAGTAAAAGCCGTTGAAACAAAATTGCATGAAGGCACTACCTTCGGCATGCCACACGAGCAGGAATGGGAGCTAGCCGAAGAGATTTGCGCGCGCTATCCGGTGGAGATGGTGCGGTTCGGTTCGAGCGGCACCGAAGTGACCATGCATGCCTGCCGTATCGCTCGCGCTGCGACCGGCCGCGACAAAATTATCAAGTTCGAAGGCTCCTATCACGGACTGCATGACACTGCGCTGGTTAGCGTGAAGCCGAAAGAAAGTGAATACGGCGACGAGAATGCGCCGAACTCCGTGCCCGGCGGGGGTGGCGTCCCAAAAGCTGCGATCGAAAATGTGGTGATCGCCAGCTTCAACAATTTGAAGAGCGTGGAAAATCGCTTCAAGCAATATCCCGACCAGATCGCGGCGATCATCTTGGAACCGATCCTGATGAACGTCGGGCTGTGCATTCCGCAGCCGGGCTTTCTCGAAGGATTGCGAAAGCTCTGCGACAGCAATGGCGCTTTGCTGATTTTTGACGAAGTGAAAACCGGAGCTAAGCTCGCCTGGGGCGGCGCCAGCGATTATTTCGGAGTCAAGCCGGACATGATCTGCCTGGCCAAATCGATTGGCGGCGGATTGCCGCTCGGAGCGTTCGGCGCCAGCAAAAAAGTCATGGGATTGATCTCCGACCACAGAGTCTTCCACGGTGGAACGTACAACACCAACCGCGTGGCAATGGCTGCGGGTCTGGCAACGTTCCGCGAAGTGCTTACTCGTGAAAATTACGTTCGCGTTGGCAAACTGAGCAAGAAGCTGACGGAAGGCTATCGCACCATCGTCGCGAAAGTTGGACTGACCGCCTACGTCGCCAGCGCCGGCGTGAACGGAGCGCTGATGCTCTATCCGCAGGAAATCAAGAACTACCGCGACTGGACCAAGATCGATGTTGACCTCTGGCGTCACTACTGGTTCGCGATGGTGAATCGCGGGGTCTTGGCACAGCCGTATTGGTGGGACGAGCAATGGACTATTTCCGTGCAGCACACCGATGCGGACATCGATAGGCACCTCGCAGTGTTCGAAGAAATTGCGCCGGGCCTCGCGAAGGCGCAAGCCGAGCGAGGATTGGTGACCGTCGCAGCGGGACACTAATGGAGAATCTAGCGGCGTCCCCTGATTCGATTCCGGGGACGCTCAATTCCGCGGAGAGTTCCGGAGACCAACGTTGACCCAAGTTGCTACGACCGCGGAAACCCAGCCGCAGTTGAAACGAGTTCTCGGGCAGCGGGACTTGATCCTGCTTTTCGTGGTGGCCGTTTTCAATTTGAACGTACTTCCGTCGATTGCCGCCAACGGCGGAGTAACGATATGGCTGTGGATTGTTTCGCTGATTCTGTTTTTCTGGCCGCAGGGAATTGCCGTGATTGAGTTAGCACAACGTTATCCGGGTGAAGGTGGCGTTTACCTTTGGGCCAAGGAAGTGTTCGGCGACTTCCACGGATTTTTGTCCGGTTGGTGCTATTGGACCAATAACATGATGTACGTTCCGACCGTCCTTCTTTATTTCGTTGGCGTCTCGGTCTTTGCGCTCGGCAGCGGCAACCAACAATTGGCCGACAACAAACTGTTTGCGTTCACTGCGAGTGTGGCACTTCTCACGATTCTAGTTGTACTGAACATCGTCGGCCTTGGTGTCGGCAAATGGATTAACAACATCGGAGGCATTGGTACCTTCATCGCCGCTGGACTTCTGATGGTACTGGGCTTGATCGTTTGGCTGCGGTTTGGCACCAGCGTTACCTGGGCTGACTTCAAAATTCCGGAAAATCCACGCTTCGTTCTGAATTCATTCGGGGTGATTTGTTTTGGGCTAGTCGGCCTCGAACTCGCTTCGATCATGGGCGACGAAATTCAAACTCCGGAGAAAACTTTGCCTGGTGCGGTGGCCTGGGGCGGCCTGCTTTCTGGCGCTCTCTACATTGGCGCGACGCTTACGTTGCTGGTCGCCGTAAGCAAACAGGACATCAGCGTCTTGCAGGGAATCGTGCAGGCCGTCAACAGCATGGCTCAGCGGGTTGGGGTTACTTGGATCGTCGCGCCTTTTGCCTTTCTCTTGAGTTTGTCGATCGCGGGAATTGGTTCGGCGTGGCTCGGTGGCTCCGCGCGTATTCCCTTTGTGGCCGGTCTCGATTCCTACTTGCCGCGGTGGCTGGGCAGCATCCACAAAAAATACCGCACGCCATATGCGGCTCTACTCGTCCATGCAGCCGTTTCCTTCGCACTGGTGTTGATGAATTTTTGGGGCTCTGGCGTGCAGGAATCTTTTCAACGGTTGCTCTCGCTCGCAGTGGTACTGCAGCTAATTCCCTTCCTTTATATGTTTGGTGCCTTGCTCAAACTTGCGCTCGCGCCTGATTTTCAGCAAGTTCGCTACAGCAAAATCAAGCTACTGTTGGCCGGCGCAAGCGGATTGGTCACCACCGCGCTTGGTATCGGTCTGGCATTTTTCCCGGCGCAGCAGATTACTTCGCTGATGTCCTACGAGACCTGGATGGTCAGCGGCACCGTCTTTTTTATCGGCAGCGCCGCATTTTTCTTTTTCGTATACGGCCGTCGTAAGGCTGCGTTAAAGGCGGCGTAAACAATTTTAGTAGTGCTCTTGGCAGGAGGTTGCAATGTCCAGCAGTGCGACGGCAGGTGTTCGTAGCTATCAAAATTTCGTCAACGGCAAATGGGAAGACTCTGCTTCCGGCAAGACCTTCCCAGTGTATGACCCTTCCACCGAGGAGGTCATCGCCCACGTCGCCGCAGCCAACGCTGCCGACGTCGATCGCGCGGTAAAGGCCGCGCGCGCCGCATTTGATTCCGGACCGTGGCCGCAGACCACCGCGCAAGATCGCGGCCGCATTCTTTTCAAGCTCGCGGAGAAAATTCGGCAGAACACCGCGGGACTTGCCGAGCTGGAATGCCGCAACACCGGCAAACCAATCGTTGAAGCGGAATATGACATCGCTGACGCCGCAACCTGTTTTGAGTATTACGGAGGCTTGGCCAACAAAGTCACCGGCCAGGTAAATCCGGTGCCGGCTAACGCGCTGAGCTTCACGATGCGCGAGCCAATGGGCGTCGCCGGCCAGATTATTCCGTGGAATTACCCGTTACTGATGGCCGCCTGGAAACTAGCCCCGGCCATCGCCGCCGGTTGCACCTGCGTGTTGAAACCTGCCGAGCAAACGCCGCTCACTGCGCTGGAATTTGCTAACTATTTTGAAGAAGCCGGCGTGCCGCCCGGTGTCGCGAACATCGTCAACGGATTCGGCGAGTCGGCTGGCTCTGCATTGGTCGCGCATCCCGGCGTGGATAAGATTGCGTTCACCGGAAGCGCCGCAGTCGGAAAAATCATTGTCAAGTCCGCCGCGGACACCCTAAAGCGCGTGACCCTTGAGCTGGGCGGCAAGTCGCCAAACATTTTCTTCGCCGACGCCGATTGGGAAGCTGCTGTAGATGGCGCGCTGTTCGGCGTGTTCATCAATCAGGGAGAAGTTTGCTCGGCGGGAAGCCGTATTCTCGTCGAGAAGAAAATCTATTCGAAATTTGTCGATGCCATGGCCGAAAAAGCCAAGCGCATCAGGCTGGGCCCGCCGATGGAACGCGAAACGAAGATGGGGCCGCTGGTCAGCAAAGAACAATACGATCGTGTCAGTTCTTATCTTGAGGTCGGCAAGACGGAAGCCAAGACCGCTTTCGGCGGCGGCCGCCCGAAGCAATTCGGCAAAGGTTTCTACGTTGAGCCCACCATTTTCTACGACGTTGACAACAACGCGCGAATCTCCCGCGAAGAAATTTTTGGTCCGGTGGCGTCCGTGATTCCTTTTGAAGGCGAAGCGGCCGCCATCCGCATCGCCAACGACACTCCATATGGATTGGCGGGCGCGGTCTGGACGCGCGACATTTATAAGGCGTTCCGCGTGGTGAAATCGCTGCGCGCTGGCATTATCTGGGTCAATCACATGCAGCCTACTTACGTGGAAGCGCCGTGGGGCGGCTACAAACAATCAGGCTTCGGGCGCGAGCTTGGCCCTTGGGGGCTTGAAGAATATCTGGAGACTAAGCAGGTATTCGTCAATTTGGATGAAACTCCTATCGGCTGGTACTAAATCAGTCCTCGAAATGCACTGTAGGGAGAGAATTTTATGAAAAGCATCCAACTTCGTACCGAAATTCCCGGACCGAACTCTCGCGCGCTCATGAAGCGCCGCGAAGCGGCAGTTCCGCGCGGACCGTCACACGCCACGCCGGTGTTTACCGCGCGCGCAGAGGGCGCGCTGATCGAAGACGTTGACGGCAACAAATTTCTCGATTTTGCGGGAGGCATTGGCTGCCTGAACACCGGCCATCGCCCCGCGCAAATCGAAGCAGCAGTCCGCCAGCAGCTTGAAAAATACATGCACCTGTGCTTCAGCGTTACGCCGTACGAGGGTTACGTTGCCGTCGCGGAAAAGCTGAACTCATTGACGCCCGGAAAATTTGTTAAGAAAACGTTGCTGGTAAACAGCGGAGCGGAAGCCGTAGAGAATGCCATCAAAATCGCGCGCGCCTTTACCAAACGCCCCGCGATCATCGCCTTCAACGACGCGTTTCACGGCCGCACCATGATGGCGCTTTCGCTCACCAGCAAGACTCATCCGTATAAAGCCGGGTTTGAGCCATTTCCCGGCGACGTTTACCGCCTCCCTTACGCCTACTGCTACCGCTGCTCGTATGGCTTGACCTATCCAAGCTGCAAGCTCACTTGTGCCTCGGCGCTGGAAGATGCCTTCAAGCGCATCGTTTCCGCGGAATCAGTTGCCGCCGTGATTGCCGAACCGGTCCTCGGCGAAGGCGGTTTCATCGCTCCACCAAAAGAGTTCTACTCAATACTTCAGGAAATTTGCCGCAAACACGGCATCCTTTTTATTGCCGATGAAGTGCAATCTGGCATCGGCCGTACCGGAAAATTCTTTGCCATCGAGCACTACGGTGTCGAACCGGACATCATCACCTCCGCAAAATCGCTCGGTGGTGGATTGCCGATGGCCGCCGTTACCGGCCGCGCCGAAGTGATGGACGCTGCCGGCGTTGGCGGCCTTGGTGGGACCTTTGGCGGTAATCCGCTGTCCTGTGCCGCTGCTCTAGCCGCTCTCGAACTCATGGAAAAAGACGGGCTGCTCGCGCGTTCGACGCAGCTGGGACAAAAATTCGAAGTGCGCGGCAAGTCCTGGACCAAGCAATTCCAGATCGTCGGCGAAGTGCGTGGCCTTGGCGGCATGTGCGCAATCGAGTTGGTGAAAAATCCCGCGACTCGTGAACCGGCTGCCGACGAAACCAAAAAGATCGCGCAATATTGCTACCAGCATGGCCTGATTACCATCACCGCCGGAACCTACGGTAACGTTTTGCGCATCCTGGTCCCACTGGTAGTCACCGACGCGCAGTTCGAAGAAGGGCTGGACGTATTAGAAGGCGCGCTGGCCAATGTCTCCGAAGCTGCACCACAACGCCAGTTCGTAACATCGAATTCTTAGGAGCACGATCATGTCGAATACCGTTACTCAAACCGTTACTAACGGCGTGGCGCTGAAAGATCCGCTTCTGTTTCGCGAAGCGTGCTACATCGACGGCGCATGGATTGCGTCACCAAACGGCGCCACCACCAACGTCGACAACCCGGCCACCGGCGAAATTCTCGGCACTGTTCCCAAACTTGGCGTCACCGAAGCGCGCACTGCGATCGAAGCTGCCAACAAAGCTTTCCCGGCGTGGAGCAAGAAGACCGGAAAAGAGCGTGCCGCGATACTTCGCCGCTGGTTCGAATTGATGATGGAAAATCAGGCCGACCTCGCTTGCCTCATGACTCTGGAGCAAGGCAAGCCGCTCACCGAATCGCGTGGTGAAGTCGCTTACGCCGCATCGTTTCTCGAATGGTTTGGCGAAGAAGCCAAGCGCATCTACGGCGACACTATCCCAGGCCATCAAGCTGACAAGCGGATCGTAGTCATCAAGCAACCGATCGGTGTAGTAGCTTGCATCACCCCGTGGAATTTTCCGCTGGCGATGATTACCCGCAAGGCTGGGCCAGCCATCGGTGCAGGCTGCACGGTGGTTCTCAAGCCCGCCGGACAAACTCCTTTTTCCGCGCTGGCCTTGGCAGAACTCGCCGAACGCGCTGGCGTCCCCAAAGGCGTCTTCAACGTGCTTACCGGTTCCGCAAAAGAAATCGGCGGCGAGCTCACTTCGAATCCTATCGTCAAAAAACTTTCCTTCACCGGCTCAACCGAAGTCGGCAAAGTTCTGATGGCTCAGTGCGCCGGAACCATCAAAAAACTTTCCCTCGAACTAGGCGGCAACGCCCCATTCATTGTCTTCGATGACGCCGATCTCGACGCCGCGGTCGAAGGCGCCGTGGCCTCCAAATATCGCAATACCGGACAAACCTGCGTGTGCACCAATCGCCTTCTCGTACAGGAAAAGGTGTACGACGCGTTTGCGCAAAAACTGGCAACCGCTGTGAAAGCGCTCAAGCCCGCGCCTGGCCTGGAGGCTGGCGCGACGCAGGGCCCGTTGATCGATGACGCTGCCGTCGCAAAAGTGGAAAGCCATATCCAGGACGCCAAAGACAAAGGCGCAAAAGTTTTGCTCGGTGGAAAACGCCACGCCCTCGGCGGCAGATTCTTCGAACCGACGATTCTAACCGACGTCACCACCAAGATGGTGGTTGCCAAGGAAGAAACTTTCGGCCCGGTGGCGCCGCTCTTTCACTTCAGCACAGAAGCGGAGGCCGTCGCGCTGGCCAACGACACCGAATTCGGGCTGGCTGCCTATTTTTACGGAAAAGACATCGCGCGAGTCTGGCGTGTGGCCGAAGCGCTCGAATACGGGATCGTCGGCATCAACACTGGCATCATTTCCACGGAAGTCGCGCCATTTGGCGGAGTGAAAGAATCCGGTCTGGGCCGCGAAGGCTCGAAATATGGTATGGACGACTATCTTGAAATTAAGTATCTCTGCTTTGGCGGCATTGCACAAACCGTTTAGCTCTTAATCGGCAGCAGTGCCCGCAGTTGGGTTTCGCGCAGGTAAAGCCCGGCCCACAGTAGCGCTGCAAGGTAGGTAGGAAACATCACGTGCGAGAAAAGTGGATCACCGACGCGCACATGGGTCGCTACTGCGCCGCCTAAATATCCCGTCAATAGAATTGCACCAAAAACTGACGTGCGCGGAATCAGATAAGTGCCAACGCAAATCAACAAGAGGATTCCGATCCCGACAATTTTGCTTTCCGGGATTCCGAGTTTCACGCACGCATCGATCACCAGGGGCGGCTTGACGACCTTCATCAGGCCGTCCATCACCAAAAATGCCGCGCCCAGTCCACTCAAAATCCGTCCGGCCCACAAAGCTCTTTTCGATATTTCGGCAGTTTCCGAACCTGGTTGCATACTCTCTCCCGTCTACCCCTCCGCAGGAACGACCTTCAGCGCGGCAATCCCGAATTGCTCTTCTCTATTTCTAGAGCGAATCTGGCCATATCAACCGCCGGCAATCGCACCTACCACCAGCAGCGGCTCTTTTCCGCTTGCCACTTCCGGCGGCAGCGGTCGGTCCGTCGGTTCGTGTGACAAATCCTCACCGCAAGCAAAAAATCGCAAGAACGGCCGCCGCTGCTGCGTCACATGGTCTCTGATCGTTCCTCGCAGCATTGGGTACTGCGCTTCCACGGCGTTTAGCACCGACAGCACAGACACCGTTCCGGCCACTTCCACCGTCACCTCGCCCTTGACACGCGCTAGAGCTCGCAAATGCCCCGGCAATTCCACACGAATCATGCTGGCAACCTCATTCCCACGTTTCTATCTGTACCTTATGGCAGAGTCTGTACTTCCACCGAATATACGGCCGGCAAATCGTGCACGATCGGCGCCCACGTATCGCCCGCGTCGGCCGAGCCGTACACCTGCCCACCGGTGGTGCCAAAGTACACGCCGCACTTGTCGAGTGAATCAACCGCCATCGCGTCGCGCAACACGTTCACGTAACAATCCTTTTGCGGCAATCCTTTGGTCATCTCTTGCCATTCGTTGCCGCCGGTCTTGCTGCGATAGACCCGAAGCTTTCCATCCGGCGGATAGTGCTCTCCGTCGCTCTTGATGGGCACCACGTAGATCGTTTCAGGCTCATGCGCATGTACGTCGATTACAAAGCCGAAGTCCGTCGGTAGATTGCCGCTCACTTCCGTCCAGGTATCACCCGCGTCAAAGGAACGTAGCACGTCCCAGTGCTTCTGCATGTACAGCAGATCCGGTTGCGACTTTGGCTGGGCAATGCGATGCACGCAATGACCGACCTCCGCTTCCGGATTTGGAATGTACTGTGACTTCAGTCCTTTGTTGATCGGCTTCCAGGATTTTCCGTCGTCGTTGCTGCGGAACGCTCCTGCCGCGGAGATGGCAACAAAAATTCGCCCGGCATTCTTGGGATCGAGCAAAATCGTGTGCAGGCACATCCCACCTGCCCCCGGCTGCCAGTTCGGGCCGCTACCGTGTCCGCGCAATCCGGAAAGTTCTTCCCAAGTCTT
>Ga0157376_10000849_pt1 | contig 20055 bp, 16 predicted proteins | sample M45metaG_FD_121801 | JGI IMG/M metagenome (GOLD analysis project Ga0157376, IMG submission 121801) | Miscanthus rhizosphere microbial communities from Kellogg Biological Station, Michigan, USA - M4-5 metaG | ecosystem: Host-associated > Plants > Roots > Rhizosphere > Soil | place: USA: Michigan... | reverse complement strand
TTACTCTTTATGGGGATCTCTCTGAACGAGTCATGACTACCCTAGAAGAATTTGGATACCCTGTCGAAGTCTATTCTATTGACGAAGCTTTTCTTCACCTTCCTCCCCTATCGCGACAAGAAATGGAAGATTTAGGCTGCGCTATACGAGCAAAAATAAAGAAATGGATCGGCATTCCCATCGCAGTGGGTCTTGGCTCTACCAAAACTCTTGCTAAAGCAGCTAATGAACTAGCAAAAAAAAACAAGGGGGTCTTTCTCTTAGTTGATAGTGCCGATGTTCAAAATTCCTTATTTCCACTCCCAGTGGAAGAAGTATGGGGAATAGGAAAGCGTCTTTCTGAAGCTTTGCGCACTTATGGGATACGGACTATTGGTAAACTCATCCAGTGTGAAGATGATTTTTTACAAAAACGTTTCTCTGTTACCTTAGTGCGCACCGTTTGGGAGTTGAGAGGCATCCCTTGCTTTCAAGAGGAAGAGGAGAGTCGGCTTACCAAAAGTATCATCTGTTCGCGTTCCTTTGGAAAAAAAGTCAACACACTCATTGAACTCAAGGAAGCCGTAGCCACATACACTGCAAAGGCAGCTGTACGACTGCGCGCACAAGAGGGATGCGCGCGCCGCATCCAAGTATTTGTTTGCAAGGACCATTTACATAGTCAGTCAGCTTCCTTTTCCCTTCCCGCTGCTACAGACTACACTCCGGAACTTATCCACTACGCCCATCACCTGCTTCTCCATTTATTTACAGAAAACAGCTCTTATAAAAAGGCAGGCATCGTATTCAGCGAGCTCGTTCCAAAGACAGAGATCCAACCCGATTTATTCAATCCGATAGATTTAGAGAGAAGAGAGAGAATCATGCAAACTCTCGATCAGATTAATCGCAAATTTTCCCGCAAAACCCTTACCTTTGCCGCCGAAGGCCTAGAACAGAAATGGCAAGCGCGCAGTGCCAATCGATCCCCTCGCTATACGACCTCTTGGAATGAACTTCCGCTCGTAAAATAAAAACTTAATTAATCAGTCTAGTGCATAAAATTTGCGTAAATGGTACAATAATGCTAAAGTCAAAAAATGAAACCAAAAATTACAATTCCAAAAGTTTGGTTAGAAAAATTTTGTGTAGACAACCATATTATTAAAATGTGGCTCTTTGGTTCGGTTATTTCAGATCATTTTACAGACAATAGCGACATCGATATCCTTGTAGAATTTGATCCTAAATATATTCCTGGTCTATTTAGTTTTATAGGGATGCGCAACTCCCTTTCGGAACATTTAGGAAGAGAGGTTGATCTTAGAACTCCTGAAGATATCAGCAACCTATTTAGAAACGAAGTGATCGAGCAATCATATCCTATCTATGGACAAAAAAGATTTAAATCGGCTTGAGCATGTATTGGATGCCGCTCGGGCGATCCAAGAACACATAAAAGGAAAAAGGCAATTTGATGCAATGAGTGCAGGGCGAACCTTCTTGCCGATCTCATTCCCCTTAACGGGATCAGGATCGAAAAGCCAAATCTCACCTTGAAGCGGGTTATTCTTTTTCGAGGCCATCGCCTATTGTCCCTTCCAATTCTTCACGTTCTTCTAACTCCTCTTTCCATGTACACTCATCAAATTGAAGATTTTTGTATGCTTCATTCATCAATCGCATTTTTTCACTTCTTCGATAGGTCTCAAGAGCGTGTTCAATAACTTCAACTTTTGAATAACCAGTTAGCGAGACCATCTCTTTGATGATTACATCGCTTCGACTTGAAATTCTTGCAGTTTGAGCCATCTCTTTCACCTTTGTTAGTATAAGTTAAGTATAAATATCAACCTAACCGCGTATCAAGCCATCTTTTGCATAGGATTCTTTTCAAAAAAATCCAATATGGTCTTTTGAGCTTTTTCTAAATGATCCCTCTTATGCGCTATGGAAATAAACCAAGATTCATAAGGTGAGGGCGGAATATAAATACCCCTCTCAAATAGATAGAGAAAAAAGCTTTTAAATCTTTCTTTGTCTAATTTTTCAAGATCTTTCCAACTCTCTACTTTAGAAGGACCGAGAAAGAGAGTAAACATAGAGCCTACTCTTTGGACACACCCTTTACCTCTTAAGGCCTCTTCGATAGGAGCTAAAAACTGAGCGGTCTTGATCTCTAACTTATCGTAAAATCCCTTTTCTTCTAGGGCTACAAGGGTTGCTAATCCCGCGCTCATAGCTACAGGATTACCAGAGAGGGTACCCGCTTGATAGACTTCTCCTAGCGGCGCTAAGTGATCCATAATCTCTTTTCTACCGCCAAAGGCAGCTGCGGGAAAACCGCCTCCTATAATTTTTCCCAAACAGGTAAGGTCGGGTTTAATTCCCTGTATACCTTGCACTCCTTGGAGTCCTACTCTAAACCCAGAAATCACTTCATCAAAAATAAGCAAAGCCCCTTGATCGAGGGTTACTTGGCGAAGCATTTCTAAAAATTCTGAGCTAGCGGGCACCACTCCCATATTTCCTGCTATGGGCTCTATAATTACCGCTGCTAAGTCAGATCGACTTTGTAAAATTTTTGAGACACCTATTATATCATTATAAGGCAAAGAGAGTGTGTTTTTAATGATCTCTTCAGGTATTCCCTTAGAGGAGGCTAGACTATTCATGTGAGCTACTCCAGATCCTGCTTTCACTAATAAGCTATCGCTATGACCGTGATAATTACCCTCAAATTTCACCAGCAAAGACTTGCCAGTAAATCCTCTAGCTAATCGTAAAGCAGACATAGTGGCTTCTGTACCAGAAGAGACAAAGCGTATTTTTTCAATAGAGGGCATGTGGGATATAATTTTTTTCGCCAACCTTTCCTCACCTTCGGTAGCTATGCCAAATGAAGCCCCTAAAGCCATTTGGGCTTGAGCCGCTTTTACAATAGCTTCTGGACCATGGCCTAAAATAAGAGATCCCCAACTGCCACAAAAATCAATATATTCTCTGTCATCTACATCCCATATAAGATCATCCTTTCCTCTAGCTGCAATGAGAGGGGTTATAGAGAGTCCAGAAAAAGATCTTACAGGAGAATTCACCCCTCCTGGCATGAGGTTTAAAGAGGAGCAATAAATTTCTTCACTTCTTTTTCTCTCTTTCAATTGCTTTTCTCCTAAGATTTAATGCAAAATACGCAGTATATAATATGCGCTTTTTTGTTCATTTACTTTTATTTATTTTTATTACATGCCAAGTGCACCTTTTTGCTTCTGGAATTTCATATGGAGTAGAATTTAGAGGGCTAAAGGACCCTGCTGCCTTAAACGCTATTAAATCTACTTCACAACTTACCTCTTTAAAAAAACATCCCCCCGCTTCCATGAACGCTCTTCGCTATCGCGCCGAATCAGATATTCCAGATATTCTTAAAATATTACACTCTTATGGCTATTATGAAGCGACAGTAGATGTTCGTGTCGAAGAAAATTTAGGAAAAATTTTCGCTATTGTCTCTATTCATGCAGGCCCCGTATATACCATTGAACAATATAAAATAGATCTTCATTCTGTAAATAATGATATCCTTACTTTAAAAAAGATGGGTATCGTTTTAGGCTGTCCTGCTCTAAGCCAAAGAATCTTATCCTCTGAACTCAAAGCGCTAGAAATTTTGGCTGAATGTGGCTATCCACTAGCAGAAATTGAAAAACGAGAAGTCATAGCAGATGGTAAAAAAAAAAGCATCTCTATAGATCTGACTATTAAAACAGGGCCTCTGACCTATTTTGGAAATAGTAGCATTCAAGGATTGCGAGAAGTAAAAGAGCGCTATGTTTTTCAACAACTCAATTGGGTAGAGGGGGATGTATATGATAGTCGACTCGTTGAATCGACACAAAAAACCCTGATCGACTCCGCTCTTTTTAGCTCAGTAGTGATCACTCATCTTCCTTCTATAGATGAAGACTCCCAAGTCGGGATGAAAATTGATGTGATAGAAACTAAACACAAAAACATCAATATCGGTGTCAGTTATCAAACTGTATTTGGACCTGGTATCACCTTTGGTTTGGAAAATCGCAATGTAAGTGGAATGGGCAGAAAATTGAGTTTTCAAGGCGATGTGACTAAAATTAGTCAAACAGGTACTGCTACTTATCTTCTCCCTGATTTTAGACATAAAGATCAAGATTTAACCTGGCAAGCGATCGCTATGCGCGAAAATATTTTTGCATATAATGATCGCAGCTACAGTATAACCGGGCGGCTAGATAGTAAAATTAGACGTCAACTTCGTTTTTCAGCCGGAGCTAGATGTGAGCGCTTATATGTCACAGATAGCGCAGATAATGGGGATTTTACTCTAATTGAAATTCCCCTCTATGTTCGATGGAGCTCTGCTAATAGTTTATTAAACCCCACTCGTGGGGCCACTCTCGAATATCGTGCAGCGCCTAGTCTCAATATGAGCAAAATTTCAGAATATTATCTTTATCAAGAAATCTCTCAAGCCCTCTACTACCCCCTTAACAAAAGTGAATTTTTAGTCTTTGCCCAAAACATCACTTTTGGGACTATTCTGAGTAATGGCTTGGAGGCTGTTCCTATACCTAAACGTTTTTTAGGAGGCTCAGAAGAGGAGCTACGAGGTTATCGCTATAGAACAGTAAGCCCTCTTAAAGGAGGCCAACCTGAAGGCGGAAGGTCAGCTATTTATTACACCTTTGAAACCCGATTTAGAGTCTCTCAAACCATAGGTCTTGTCCCATTTTTTGATATAGGCAACGTCTACACTACACCCCTACCTAAATTGACAGGAAAATGGTTTAAATCAACAGGACTGGGGCTACGCTATTTTTCTTTTATAGGACCATTGCGCTTAGATGTTGCTTTTCCTTTAAATAGAAGAAAAGGGATTGACCCTTTTTATCGTTTTTTAGTAAGTATTGGTCAAACTTTTTAGGGAAATTATGAAATATATTGGCACGATTTTAAACACTCTGCTTATAGGCTTCATGGGAGTACTCCTACTCTTCTGCTTTCTCTTAGCTGGTATGCAAACTAAGGGATTTAAGCAGCTCGTTCAAAAGAGATTAATAGAGAAGGCAGGACAAGCAGGTCTACTTCTTTCCATTGGATCTATTGAAGGGACCCTACCTTTTCAGTGGATTTTTAAAGATATTCACTTAGAAACCGATCCCGAAAATAGCTTGGATATCACTACCGCTAACTTGAGGCTAGCCTTTTTCCCCTTGTTTCGCAAAGAAATAGCCATTAGTTATCTCAGTTTAACAAAAGCAGACCTCCTTTTTTCAGAGAGTGTCTCCCCAATCCCCTACTTCCCTCTTCCTCTCACTCTTTCACTTCGCTCCCTGCGTGCAGAAAAAATCAACGTTAAAAAATTTGAGACGCAAGAACAAGGCACTTTTTCTCTTCGAGGACGAGGTAAACTGAAAAAAAATAGGGAGGAATTCCTAGCAGAGGTTAAAATAGCTTCTACTTGTTCTCCTAATAGTTTCATCCATCTATATATCCAGGGTAACCAGTTGAAAAAAGCGCATATTGAGGCGGCCATTCAACTAAAGTTAAAATCAACAGAGGCTTTTCAACCTTTTTTTACCTCTCCCTACGAAAGTAATGGTTCTTTAGAAGCTCGTCTTAAGGGGAATTGGAAGACATGGGACTCTATTTTTTCAGATCAAGCCAACTCTACCCTCCCTGCCTTAGAAGGAGAGATAAATGGAACCCTTCATAAACTAGAAGTTCCTGGCTTTAAAGCCATCAATCGAAAATGGGTATTGAATTCTCTATTTACCCTATCTGCTCAACGAGAGCTAGTATTTAACTCCTTAGATCTCGATAGCAACCTATTTCATTTAAAATCTTCTGCTCAGTTTGATAAAAACTTCCAATTGACTAAAGCACAAATAGACTTTTCCTTTCCTCAATTAAATCTATTGAGTCTTTATTCACCCATCCTACTAAAGGGAAGCTTATCAGGGCATGCCGATCTATTAGCCCATTCTGGTATCTTAGAAATGCATGGCGATCAATTATGTATAGGCTCTCAAGAATATTCGCAATTTAGCACGCTTTTTAAAGCTAAACAAGAGAATGAAACCTGGATCGCACGCGCAGAATTTTTAGCAAAAAATCCTCTTATACCTATTACAGGACATAGTGATTTTACTTTTAATAGTAAAAACCAGCTCACCATAAAAGATTTTTCGATTACAGCTCCGGAAACTACTTTTGCGGGAAATCTCTTTATTGACATGACTCAGAAAGAGATAGAAGGCTCTTTTTTTGGACAAATTTTATCCTTAAGACCTTATCGAGCATGGATAACTCCCTATTCTGGATTAGAAGGGAGCTTAGGAGCCGCCTTCACTTTTCAAGGAGAAGATGTTCAAGGAGATCTATTATTAAAAAACTTTCATTGCTTTAACACTTTTTTCGATCAAACGATGATTCATTGTTCCCTGGTAGATATTTTTGAAAAAAGGCATGGACGCTTTTCCATTGAAGGAGAAAAGCTATACCTACCTTCTCTTTATCTTTCCACCTATGGATTTCAAACAGAGTGGGATGGTAAAGAAGGGCCTTATCAAATCTATGCCAAAGGTCAATGGAAAGAGGCGCTAGATATTGAATCAGAAGGGTATTGGACTCCCGATTCATTAAATATTAGCGATTTAGAAGGCACCTTATTAAAAGAAAATTTCTCCTTAAAAAATCCTTTTTCCATTACAAAAGAGAGCGATCATTTAAAAATATCTGAGTGTAATCTTCAATTTGGAGAAGGTCATTTATCAACAGCTCTCTATCTAAATAAAGAATATTCAACAGGCTATTTGCGAGCAAGCCACTTTCCCCTTGATCTATTTTTAATCTCACATCCTCATTTTCCCATAAGAGGAACAACCAGCATTCAAGCTTGCTTAGAAGGCAATGAAGAGTATTTAAATGGAGAACTCGACCTTAGCTTAGAACAATTGGAGCTCTATCCCTCTGCTACCAGAGATCCCTTACATGTCAAGGGCTCATTACATGCAAAATTAGATAACCACTCTTTAGAATTCAATACTCATTTTAAAGCCTCCGATGAGCAATTTTTTACTGGGAATATGAAACTCCCTATCGACTATACCCTCTTTCCTTTTGAACTCTCTCTCAACCGCTATTTACCCATTGCAGGAAAGATGGCTCTTCAAGGAAAAATAGAGGAGATATTTGATTTTATTAATATTGGAAGTCATCGAGTTTCAGGCCTTATCTGCTCTCAACTAGAAATAGCGCAAACATTAGAAAATCCTCTTCTCACAGGCTATCTCGATCTCTATGAGGGCAGATATGAAAATTATTATACAGGAACCCATTTAAAAAATATCAAAGCCCACTTAGAGGCTCAAGGCGATAGATTAACTCTACAATCTTTTCAAGCTAATGATGCTGATGGAGGAGAGGCTAGTGCCACAGGCGAATTACAAATAGGTCCCCATCCTAATTTTCTCTATAAACTAAGGACCGATCTAACCAATATAAACCTCATTGATTTTGATAGAGTAGACAGTTATTTTACAGGCCCTCTACTCATTTCTGGGGATCAAAATTCAGCACTAGCAGAAGGAGAATTAACTCTATCCAAAGCAGAGCTAACTATTCCCGACACCCTTCCTCCTGATATCCCCCATATTCCTGTTACCCATATAAATAGACCTCCCTATCTCGAGGCCTATACTATCCAACCCCTCTCTCTATTTCCTATTTCCCTCGATATAAAATTAAAGGTCCCTGGCCCCATTTATCTTCGCGGAAGAGGGTTGCGTACTGAATGGAAAGGAGAGGCTCATCTCTCTGGCACCAACAGCGATATTGCAGCTCAAGGAAGCCTAGAGCTAATGAAAGGAGAGTTTGTTTTTTCTGGGAAAGTTTTTTCTCTATCTCAAGGAGAAATTACTTTTACAGATCAAGGGGCACAACATGCCTATATTCACTTAAAAGGCGAGCTCCAATTACCCACTCTTAATGTGACAATCATTTTAAATGGCCCCCTCTCCTCACCTCTCCTTACTTTTCAGTCTACTCCCTATATGCCCACTAGCTCTATTCTCTCTCACATTCTCTTTAATAAAGACATTTCAGATATCACCGCTTTTCAAGCTTTACAAGTAGCTCAAACCATCATCACTCTCTCAGGAGGAGCAGGACCTGATGTGCTCGAAAAAATTCGAAAAAGCATTGGAGTCGATCGCCTCAACATTATTTCATCGAGTCAAAATCCCGATGAAGCAGCACTTCAAATTGGTAAATACCTAACAAAAGGCGTCATGGTTACCCTAGCTCAAGGATTTAACAGCAGTCAGATCATTGTAGAAGTAGAGCTGAAATATGGATTTTTACTTCAAGCAGAAACTCAAGAAGTAGAAGAGGGTAAATTTTCTCTTAAATGGAATCGCAATTATTAACTCACCTTCTGTTTGCATAGCGCGAGTTATTAACTCACCCTATGACGCAGAGTATAGAATATGGGCTAAATAACCTGCGCTAATTATCAAAATTTAAATTTAAAAAGACATTATTTCTGAAGTCTGCTAGACTGTCCACGTGTAAAAACATAAAGCGATAATATTGTGAAATTAATTATTAATTTTAATATAATTAATCGCTGGTTAAAAAAAATTAAAAAAAGGATGTAATTCATGCAATGCACTAATTTTTCAGAAATAACAAGAAACTTCCAAAACTCTATGTATGCGAGTCTAAATGAATACTCTACAGCTAATCTAAAGGGTGGACGTGCGCTTTCCTTCGGTTCTGCTATAGCGGATGGGGCTTTAAGTATCATTAGACGCGTAGCACGTGTCGTAGACGCAGTGTTGGGAACTGGGATGAATCTATACGGAGCTGCCAGGTCTTATAAGGGGGCTACACTACACGATGCTTATCTATCTGCTAAAGAGATAGTTAATGCAACTTTCTCGATTCCTGCTGCAGTGATATCATCTCCTCTTACCATTTTCCATCAAATTGTTCTCGGTCTAAAAGATCCTCAGATTGTAAAATCTATGGATCACCTTAGTAATAATGCGTATACTTTGTCTGAACGATAGTAACACCCATTTTTAAATCAAAAAAAAGCACTTAAGATAGTTTTCTTAAGTGCTTCTATTCACAAGAATTTAACAGCAGTCAGATCATTGAAATATGGATTTTTACTTCAAGTAAAAACTTAAGAACTCACCTTACGCAAACTGAAGGCCTTGTGGACGATTTCAAAGCTGTCGATAAATCCAATCGCAATTACTAGACGTAATTGAACCATATTTTTATTAATAAATTTTATTTATTATATATTATTATATCTAGTTTTTTAATTGACATATTGAATTGTTTCAATTAAAATATAAATCTATTTAATTATATTAAACTATTATTAATTTTAAAATTAGGTGTTAATGAGTAGCTCTATCAATAGTCAGACGGAAGGTTGGATTATTAAAACATTGCAAAATTGTATTGAAAAACCTAGATCACAAAAATACGAAACTGTAGAAGAGGTTAGCAAAAAATTATTTGATACTATAAGATTGCCATTCACAACTTGTAGTAGAGAATTTTACGATTTCTTGAAGGAAAATAATAAAATAATTAGCGAAACACTACTTGGAGTTGATCTAGAACTGTTTGTATTGATTGAATCTTATCTTCGCGATAAAAACCCCGATTCCCTTGAGGAAATGGAATCTTATTTAAAAAGCGTCCGAGAAAATGATTTTGATGCCTGTGGAATCAACTTATTGAGATCGTTATTAGCCGATGGTGCAATCATAAGAAATGCCTACCGCAGTGGAGACCAAGATATCATCCAACTGTTTAAGAAATACTTGCCAAGGCCGAGTGTGGATCTGTTTGAACGCGATGGAGGCTTAACTCCTGACTGTATCATCGAAGAAGCGCATCAAGCAGCTACTACGATCAAAACCCTTACTCAAGCACAGGGTAGAGAAACTTTAGAAAGATCTACGATAGCGATCCAACGAAGGGTCAGAGGGTCTCAGAGGAGCAAAAAAGAACTCCGTCGCGTCATGAAGATAGAACAATGTGATGAGAATGAAGCAAAACTGAGAATTCGTTCTGGAAATAGGCCTTACATCCCTCGATACAAAGATCGCAATCTAGCACTCAGAATTTTCAATGCAGCTTTTCTCGTTCCTAATCATCCTACTATGAGTCATGTAACCGCAGCTTCTTCCCTTCCGAAGATATTAGATGATTGCCTATATGGTCGCAAAACTATTCTAGCGCGTTATTTAGCTTTCCGACCCGCTCAACTATTCGCTAGCGATCAGAATAACGGAGACACAGATGCAATTTGTTTTGCCCCCCAAGAGATTGATGAGAGCGCATGGAGAGCAAATTCGGTAGAAATCATTCTAGATATGGAAAAATTTAGAGCTAAGCCAATGGAAAAGCGAAATCCGTGTCTCTTTTTCAAACAGCAAGATTTAGGCTATCGTCCAGACAAGATACGAAAAGTGTGGATTTCTCAAAAGGCTTCGATCGAATTTAATCATACTACCCACCTCCGATGCCAACCAAGCCGGCATTCAGGCTTTCTTTTGAATCCCTATGACAGCGGCTATGCACTACTTCCCTTCCAAAAGTTAATTTCCTCAAATTTTGAATCAATGACTGCGATTCAGACGCTTAATTTCTTTAAATATTTAGATGCTCTTACAGCAAGTGACCGTAGAACAAAAGTTGATGCTATTGATCGGATTTATGATCAAATCGCTCAGCTCGACGATAAAGAACTTGTAGAGTTTCTTACACAGCTTCATAACAAATCCACTGATACAGCGGAATTCAACTTTTATGGGGCTTATAAGATCGATCTAGAATTGATCCAAACTATTCACTACTTTCCATATGCAGGTCGTTATCCTATCAACCAGACTTCAGTTAACTTACCAGAACTTATTGATCGTTTAAATGAAGGCGATTTTACTCTCTACCATGAGCTGCAGCAAAAAATGCCCTTTCTTTTTGAAAGCAGCCGTTTTGTCAACTTCTTACATTCAAAAATTAAAAATAAAGAAGCTCTTGATGAGGAAAAGGTTCCGTAAAAATCAGGCCTTCAGGTAAAAGTAGATTCTATTATAAGTGGAACTATAATTATTAATAAAAATAATAATATATCTATTAGTGACATTTACAAATGAAATAATAAATAATTCACGCGTGTTGTCAATTTTTAAATTCAAAGAGACATTATTTCCAAACTCTGATAAATTATTTACGTGTAAAAACACAAAACTATACCGCGATTAATTATTAATATAATTATAGCGAATTAATTAAAAAATAAAAAAAGGATGAGATTTATGCAAATTAATCAATTTTCATGTAAAATAATAGCAACACAAGATGCAATGTATTCTAAACTAAATAACTTTTCTAGTAACCAAATGCTAGGTGGACGTGTCATTTCCATCTTTGCTGGTGTGGCGGATGGTGTATTAAATATCGTTAAAAGAATAGTAAGAGTCGTAGAGCTGGTGGCTGAATTGGCGATCAATTTCTTCGGATCAATATATAAGGAAAATTGTACACTAAACAATGCTTACATCGCCGCTAGAGAGTTGATTGACACTACTTGCTTAGTGCCTGCTGAAGTGATTGGATCTATTCTTTCCATTCCACGTCAAATTTTTCTCGGTTTAAAGGATCCTACAGAGGTAAAGTCTATGTTTCACAACATACCATATAGTGGGAGTCCTAGGAGCGTAGGTCGAAGAGCTTTTTAATATAACTAGCTAACCTTGAAAGAGCAACAGGCTGCTAATACAGCTTCAAGCACTTAAGAAAATGTTCTTAAGTGCTTTTTTTTGGTTTAAAATGAGTCTTACTACTGCCCATCTAACCCAGAAACTGTTAAAGGGATGGATTACGTAAAATGTAAAATAAAATATAACCGATTATATCAACGAAGAATAGTAAATAATCTCTAATGATTGTCAAGTTTTAAATTAAAAGAGACGTTATTTCCAAATTCTGGTAGAATACCTACGTGTAACAAAACACTAACATCGTGAAATTAATTATTAATTAAATTAATCACGAATTAATCAAAAATTAAAAAAGGATGAAATTTATGCAATATAATAATATTACAATGAAAATAGCAACTGCACAATTAGATATGTATACTAAACTAAATAGCTATTCTCAGAATAATAAAATACTTGGACGTGTATTTTCCATAGGTGCTGCTATAGCGGATGGTGCTTTAAATATCGCTGCACACGTAGCTAAGGTCGCAGAAGACGTGGCTGCACTTGTGATAAATCTATTAGGAGCACCTTTTCATCCTCGATGTAAACTAAATGATGCTTACATCTCCTCTATCAGTTTGGTTATGTCAACTTTCGCGATTCCTGCTGCAATAATTACAGCTCCTATTAAAATTTTCCATCAAATTGTTCTTGGTCTAAAGGATCCTACAGCCGTAACTGCTATGCATACCGGTAGGTATTCTGAGTTTGCAGGAGTGGACGGAGAGTCTCACGTTGATGTTGAAAGAAGTAGACAGTATTACGATGAGGTTCAAGATATGGATGGACGGTATCACGTCCCATTTTAAATCAAAAAAAAAGCACTTAAGAGTGTGTTCTTAAGTGCTTCTATTTAAAAATCTCCGGAAGTAGAATTTGAACCTACGACCAGAGTCTTGCAAAACCGCTCCCTTCCTTGGATCATCAGGATGGTCCAAGTCTATAGAGAAACCGGTCTAGGAATGATTGGTCACTAAAGGAAAATCTATGGCAAAGCCAGGATGTAGGCAGCTCTGTTAGATTTGCGGCATTTTTTTCAATAGTCCAAAGTTAACTCATCAATGAAAGAATTTCATTCCAGAAGCGAGTAAAGCTGGGGAGTTTTTCGGAATCATATATCTCAGCGATATCCTCGCGCGTTATAAAAGATAAGAACGACATGGTCTCGTCATAAGATTTATGATGTCCCCTATGCGCACTTTTTCCAATATTCTCTCTAATGGATTAGCATCGGTTCTGCCAATATTCTCTCTATAGGCTATTGACTTTAGTTTCATAATCTGGCTTTGGTCTTAGGCGTTCTTATCGCGGGATTTTAGCATACGATATATTCCATTACCAGTAGTTAATTAAAACTGAAATTATTTATCTGAAAAAATTTAGAATTGAAAAAAATCGGGTGTAAAATCGTTCTTGAAATTACACCCTTTTTATCTATGAACTCCGGAAGTAGGATTTGAACCTACGACCAACGGATTAACAGTCCGCTGCTCTACCGCTGAGCTATTCCGGAATATGCGATGTATGGTAGAGCTTTCAAGATTTAAAGGCAATTTGATTTTAATCCTTAACAGGCTTAAATTTCTTGTATGGATGAAATTTTTGGTTATATCGAGAGCATTGTTTTTGCTAATGAAGAAAAAGGTTTTATAGTAGCCAGATTAAAAGAGCCCAAGAAAAGCGAGTTAACTACTTTAGTAGGCCTTATGCCCTCTTTACAACCTGGAGAATCGATACGTTGTAAAGGGGTATGGAAAAATCATCCTCAATATGGTTCCCAATTTGAAGTAGCTCAATGCGAATTTCAAGCTCCTTCAGACCTCTTAGGGATTCAAAAGTATTTAGAATCTGGGATGATCAAAGGCATTGGCCCGGTTTATGCCAAACGGATTGTCAACCAATTCGGCCTAGAAACTCTACAAATCATCGACAACACCCCCGACCGACTTTTTAACGTGGAGGGATTGGGTAAAAAGCGGGTTGAAAAAATCATTGAATGCTGGCAATTACAGCGCTCTATCCGTGAAGTAATGATCTTTTTACGCTCGCATGGAGTCAGCCCCGCATATGCTCAAAAAATTTTTAAAACCTATGGTGAGCAGAGTATTGAAAAAGTCTCTTCTAATCCCTACTCATTAGCTAAGGAGATCCATGGTATTGGCTTTAAAACGGCCGATCATATCGCCAATAATCTAGGAATACCTAAAGACTCCCCTGTACGTATAGATGCAGGGATAGAGCATCTCTTGTGGGATCTCATGAATGAGGGTCACGTCTGCTATCCTAAAGCAGAATACATTCCAAAGGTCAAAGAGTTATTAGAAGCTACAGAAGAGCAAATTGGAGAGCGGTTAGAAGCTTTGATCCAAAACGGACAAGTAGTGTTCGAAAATGAATACCTTTGGGTAAAGCCACTCTATCTGGCCGAAATAGGCATTGCTCGTGAAATAGGAAGACTCTCTCACACTCCCTCGTTCTTACGCTCTATCGACATTCCAAAAGCAATAAAATGGGTCCAAAAAGAGCTCAACTTAACCTTAGCTATCCAACAAAAAGAAGCTGTCTCTGCAGGAGTTGCAGACAAAGTGCTTATTATCACAGGGGGACCTGGGACCGGAAAAAGCACGATTACAAAAGCTCTTTTAGCCATCAGCGAACAGTTAACCTCAAAAATCAAGTTAGCAGCTCCTACGGGACGCGCCGCTAAACGGATGTCTGAGATCACCCATAAAAAAGCTTACACTATTCACGCTCTACTAGAAATGGATTTTAAAGCCGGAGGGTTTAAATATAAGCGAGACAACCCGCTCGACTGCGACCTGCTTATTGTGGATGAAGTAAGTATGGTTGATACCTTGCTAATGCATCATCTTTTAAAAGCAATCCCAAGTCACTCTCGTCTGATTTTGATTGGAGATGTAGATCAATTGCCCAGTGTAGGTGCAGGCAACGTCTTAAAAGATATGATTCAATCAGAAACGATACGCGTCTATCAACTCTCTCAAATTTTTAGGCAAGCTGCTGGCTCTCAAATTATAACCAATGCCCATTTTATTAATCAGGGAGTGATGCCCCCCTTACAAGCTAAGCCGCAAGATGATTTTTTCTTTATTTCTGCTGATACTCCAGAAATGATCTGCAATACTATTTGCAACTTAGTCCTTCATCGCCTACCTAGAAAGTATCGCTTTCACCGCTTTGATGATATTCAAGTGCTCTCTCCTATGAAGCGAGGCCTTATTGGAGCTGAAAATCTAAATACCCTGCTACAACAGACTCTCAATCCTCATCCCTCCCCTCTTGTACGTATGGGTAGAAGCTTTCATCCTGGGGATAAAGTGATGCAAATTCGCAATAATTATAAAAAACAGGTCTATAATGGAGATGTAGGCAAAATTTACGCTATTGATACCGATGAAGAGATCATAAAAATATCCTTCGAAGATAAGATAATATCTTATGATTTTTCAGAAATCGACGAATTAATGCTAGCTTATGCTGTCTCTATTCATAAATACCAAGGCAGTGAGTGCCCCTGTATTATCATACCCATACATACTAGCCATTTTAAACTGCTCTTTAGAAACCTCCTCTATACAGGAGTCACACGGGCCAGAGCCCTTGTTGTTTTAGTAGGCTCTAAAAAGGCACTAGCCATCGCTGTTAAAAATATAGATGTTTCTACTAGATATACAGGCCTTAAAAAGGCTCTACAAAAACATCTTAGTCCCTTTTATTCAGAAATCTAGGTTCTTAACTCACCTTACGCAAACTGAAGGCCTTGTGGGCGATTTGAAAGCTGTCGATAAATCCAATCGCAAAAAATAGGTAGTATTGAATGAAATACAACCTGATTTTTGCGATTTAATTTTCGACGCTTTGAAATCGCCCACAAGGCCTTCAGTTTGCGTAAGGTGAGTTCTTAATTCTGTAAAATTTCACCTGATTACCATAAAAATCTGGCAAAAAAAAGATATCATGTTGGAATACATAAGGATTTAGCAGCGGTCCCCATTTAGATTCTATTGTTCCTCCTGAGGGCGAATTCCAATTATGCTGGCTATTGCGATAGACGCCAGCATGAGTAGTCCCTGATACTGGTCGACCACTTGGAGTAAAGGCGTACTCTCCTGGTGAAACACTATAAACTGCAAGATCGCCTTCTTCTGGTATAGCAACATTGGTAAAGTATCTATCTACAATATGATCTATTGTGTAAATAACAGAAGCTTGTAATTCTCTCATATTTTTTTCAGATAATTTTTCTAAGTTATTTCCAAAAGTTCCAATTGCATAAGCAAAGCAATTTAAACTTCGTTCTTGCTCTTCTTTCTCGAATGTTTTTACTGTGAGAAAAAAACCTCCACCTTGCATTGATGAGGGTCTACTTGAAAAAGGTGTCCTACGCCAAAATGGAGTATAACTATAGCTATTCCCAATATCTTGATAATTAGGACCAGGGATCAGACAGCCTCTCTCTGAGATCTCTTTTCTTAGATGATTAGAACCACCAAAAGATTTATAAATTCTCGCATAAGTTGGCTCTTTGTTTATTCCTTGTAAATAAACTTGATCCCCCGCCATTGTACCTAAAAAATTAAATTGAGTTTCTTCAGGAGACATGTTTCGGAAAAAAGAGTTAATTAATGACATTTAGTCCTTTTCTTTGCAAGATTTAAAATCATTATAATTTAAATTGTTTAATATTATTATAATTTAATTGTTATTTAAATTCAATTTTTTTAATAAAATGTATTATTAATTTCTTTAATCGAAAATAAAGAAGCTCTTGATAAGGAAAATGTTCGTAAAAATCAGGCCTTGGATAGGTTCTTCACATAAAGACCTGAGAGAAATGCCAAAAGATGTGTTAGCGCATTAATGGAAGACAGGATTATCAATCAGCGTCACGATCATCGAAAATACACATTTCCTTATCTGTAGTTAATAATCTTCTCTACTAACTTATAGACGTTTGTGCTCCAAATCGGTGCCAAATCATTGGAACGATTGACGTCCCGTTGCTTAGCTCTTGCAATGGCTTTGTTAATCAGCTCCAGCGTAATTTTTTTGCCATCGACATCTTTTTTGTAATTGGGTAGGTGCTTCTTTAAGCGCGTTAGACATTCTTGAGAGTTTGCAATCCCTTTTCCATCTTCAAAATGGAGCAAAAGCCAATATTCAAAATTGGGGTTGCTAAGGGCAAAACCATGGTTTTCGCTTTTCTTTGCCCACTGCAAGACTCCTCCAAGCTGATCCTCTGTCCAATCGTCCTTGTCCACCACAATCCAAGCTTCATCTGTTTTTCTTAAAGACTCCTTCCTCAAATAACCCTGCATTTTCTTGAACACCTGAATCGGAGAGCTTTCCGTTGATGGCCTCTTAAGGCACTTTACTAGGACGATCGATTGCGGCTGGTTAAAAATAGCAAAATATTGAGGCTCAGTTTTGGACCCCTCCACTGAGACTACAAATAGCTTTTTGTATCGGCGCTCTCCTAGAGGTCTTTGAAAACGCAGCTTTTTCGACATTAGCCGCTTCCTTCAATTGGGGATTGTAAAAGAATGCGAGGAATACCTCCTAAGCGTCCTTGCAGATAGCTTTTTCGAATGTCTTTGTCATAGCGCACATCTTTGTACTCGCTCAATGATAGTAAACTGGAAATCCCTTCCGCATTTCGTTCTGCAATCCACATTTCATCTCGTCTGAGCAAGTCTTGATCCATCAATAACAGATTGTGGGTGGTAAATAATAACTGAGAGCGACTATTCTGAGAACATTTTGCCAAATAACCTTCTAGAAGGCGCCTGATCAACAATGTATGTAAACTCCTGTCTACTTCATCGATGACATAAACTTTTTTAGATTGAGCTGCAGATAGTTCTACGAAAGCAGGAAGAAGGTCAATGACACGTTGAGAACCATCCGATTCTTGCCTCATATCAAACTTTGTCACTGAATCATCAGCATTTAAATGGTAGGTAACCAGCTTTTTTGAGATTAGCTCGCCATTCTTTCGAGTAACGACAAAACGCTCATTTCCAGGTTCGGGTAATAATCTGACAGTCATATCCTCCGCTAATTCTTCTCTTAACTTCACCTTTATCGATTCTGACAAAGGTAGGTTTTCAAAGGCGATCTCTTCACCCCCAAGATGAGATATTCCAGTGTCTAATTGAGACAACATCTTGTTCATTGTCGCATACAAAGGATGCCCTTCGTCCAAAAATTGCTCAAAAAGCTCAAACCTTGAATCAGGCGCAATGAGTTCCAATCTATCTTTAAACCAGTCGTACACCGGCTTGAAAGCATCTATTTTTTGAGAAACTGAATTAGTGAGAAAGAGTTGATTATCGCGAGTTCCTTTGAAAGCAAATTGGAGCGATTGGTTGCCCTTTAAAGAAGAATCGAAGTTAGCCTCCCCTGATACTCGGTGGTAGAGAGTCTTTTCACTATTACCAGAAATATAAACTAACTTTTCTTCTAAAATAGCTTTACGGTTAACAGAAAAACTAAATGCATAAGCTGACTCGTCGATTAGCAATTCAAATTCAAATTGGGCTGGTTGTTCAACCTTTTGTGCATTTCCAAGTCTAAAGCTATCTACAGCGATTAGGCTGTAGGGCTGGGTCCCTTTAACGATCAGTCCTTTTGCGAAATGAAGGGCCTTAAATAGATTGGTTTTTCCCGATGCATTTCCGCCGTATACTGCCGCGACAGGCAGAACCCCCAGTTTGAGTTTGCCTATTTTAGGAATACGCTCCCCATGTTGACGCTCACGGCTGGCTATCAATGAAAAAGTTGCTTTGGCTTGGAAGGACATCCAATTTTCAATTGAAAATCGAATCAGCATAAGGAGACTCCTTTATGAGAAATTTTCTCTTAATTTAACCTTATTTTAAATGATTTTCGAAGAAATAGCAATAGTTAAAGAGAAAAAATCTCACCAATAGCACGTCTAAAAAATTTTTAAAAGTATATATATATTTTATCTAACCGAGCCTTCCAAATTTTCGAGAAGATCCTTAAAAGATTTTCCATTAATCTTATTGAAAAAATATTCCATATTATATAAAATGTCATTTAGATAACTATGACATATAAGGCGGTCTAATATGAAAACCCTTTCGTGCAGAGAAATTAAGGATCACATGGCGGATATTCTTAATAAGGTGGCTTATAACCATAAGCGCTACAAGATTGCTCGCCATAACAAAGAAATGGCCATTATCATTTCAATTGAGGAATGGGAAGCTATTGAAAAAATTTTGCAACAAGTTGAAAATGAAGAAGATGTGCAAGAAGCATTTCTAGCTTTAAAAGAAGTAGAAGAGCGAGGGGCTGTTTCATTTAATGAAATGAAAAAGCGTGTAGGTCTTTAACAAAATGTCCAGTAAAACTTATATAATCGATTTTGCTCCTCGAACAGAAGGACAATTGAACCTTATTCCAAAGAATACACGTAAGTTGGTATTCGAGCGCATTGAAAGGCTGACAATAGATCCTCGACCAGAAGGAGTGGAGTTAGTCACTTCAAGGCACAGAGATTATAGATAATTATAAAGGTTTTTTAATATAGAAATTATTTTTTAATTGAATTTTTATTATAAATATTACATAATACACTTATTTATTAATAAATTTTAATTAAATAGGTAATTATGGCAGCAGTTCTAGGAATATATGGAAAACCAGAAGTCAATTCTAATGACTACATCATGGATCCCGCTAATAAAGTGACAGGCTTACGACAGGGAGGACGTGGCAATTCATCGAATATTTTGAAATATGCAGATGGATCTGAATGGGTTGTCTTAATGAAAAACCCAATAGAGAGATTTTGTGGATTTCTATACTTGCAGGAAGCATTAAGCGAGTTAAATGTAGGAAAAATAGAGGCTGCTAACAATAAAATCGCAATACATCGCAAAGAAATTATTTATTTATCCAAATATCACGGTGATAATAAGCTTGATATAATGGATACGTACTCACGTCACGATGAACTTTTAGTAGTTGAGCATGACGCCAAATTTAACTATATTATCGCAGGTACAAACCTTAGAAAGCAAGAGGGTGTAGTATATATATTTGATACCGAAAAAAGCAGCTTTGACCAGAGTGTACATCAGAAAATTAATTCATTCATGGATCAACATAATAGGATTCGATCGATTGTAGAAAAATTCCTAGAGCCATAAAATAGAAAACATCATTTATAGCTAAAAGGGAAGCTTCG
>Ga0157376_10000848_pt1 | contig 20056 bp, 13 predicted proteins | sample M45metaG_FD_121801 | JGI IMG/M metagenome (GOLD analysis project Ga0157376, IMG submission 121801) | Miscanthus rhizosphere microbial communities from Kellogg Biological Station, Michigan, USA - M4-5 metaG | ecosystem: Host-associated > Plants > Roots > Rhizosphere > Soil | place: USA: Michigan... | reverse complement strand
GATGTCGGCAGGAATCGCGTCAAACTTGACTTGGCGGACGCCAGATTCCGGAGAAGGAACGTTGATGCCGTCGATGGTGGTGTTCGTGAGGCGAGGCTCGGTGCCGCGGACCTGAACATATTTGCCTTCCCCTTCATCGCGTTCGAGAGTGACGCTGGGCAAGCGGCCGAGAGCGTCGGCAAGATTGGCATTGGGCAAGCTGCGGATAACGTCAGCTGGCAGTACCTGGATGACGTTGTCGGCGCTGCGTTCGCGATTGATGGCTTCGGCTTCGCCGGCGGCACGTTCGGCGGTGACCAAAACTTCTGTCTTTAGAGAAGAAAGTTTTAACTTGGCTTCGACGGATTGCGCCTTGCCAGCTTCCAATTCAATATCCTTAGTGAAGACTTCGAAACCGATGTAGCTGACACTAACCGTAGAGCTGCCAGGATCGAGATTGTTCACGAAGAACTGGCCCTGCGAGTTGGTGACGGCGCGAACGCCGGAGGGCGAGATGATGACCTCCGCGCCTTGCAGCACGTTGTCAGAAGAGTCTAGGACGCGGCCGGAAAGTGAAGCGCGGCCGGACTGCGCAAATGCTGGTGTGAAAGCTAGAAGGAACAGAACGAGAAGCGAAAAAACAGTTTTAAGCGGGCGGCCTTGCAAAATCATGGAAGGATTCCTCAATTCAACTCTAAAGATGATTGCCTGTACCACACCGTTTGCGAATTGCTGTACCAGGAACATAGCTACAAGGCGGAACAATCGGGTTAAGCGAAGTTGAGTGGTGTTTGAATAGAAGCTGAATTTCTTTCAGGAAGAAAATTGGAACACTGAAAACAATAGAGTTACGGCGCTAGATACCTTCGGTAAGCGGCAAACGAATGTGAAAGACCGAGCCCGCGCCGAGGGTGCTTTCGGCCGAGATGGTGCCGCCGTGCATCTGGGTGATCCAGCGGGCAATGGCCAAGCCCAGTCCGGCACCGGGAGTTTCGCGGCAGCGTGCGCGGTCGGCCCGGCGAAAACGCTCGAAGATGAAATCAAGATCCGATTCGGGGATGCCGATGCCGGTGTCTTTGACTGCGATGTGCGCTTGGTCTTGAATTTGGCAGAGCGCGATTTCGCAGCGGCCGCCGGCGGGAGTGTACTTGACGGCGTTGTCGATCAGGATCAGCAGCAAACGGCGAATGGCGATGGCATCGGCGCGGACCCAGACCGGAGTTTCTGGTGCAAGAAATGTGACCGAGAGCGATTTGTCGGCCGCGAGAATGGCGCCCTGCTCCTGCGCGCTGCGGACCTGCTGGCTTAAATCGAGTGGGTGCATTTCGAGGCCAGCTGCGCCGGCGTCAGAGCGTGCCAGCGTGAGCAGATTTTCTAGAAGCAGGGAGGTTTCGACTGACGCTTGCAAAATTTTGGAAAGGGCCAGTTTGTAGTCGTCGGCAGGGCGCTGGCGGCGGAGGGCGATTTCCGCAGTGGCGCGAATGACCGCAATCGGCGTTCGTAAATCGTGGGAAGCATCGGCGGTGAATTGAGTGATTTTTTGAAATGAGGCTTCGATGCGTTCGAGCATGGCGTTGAGGGTTTCGGTGAGGCGACGCAGTTCGTCGCGAGGCTCGGGGACTTCCAGACGGCGCGAAAGATTTTGCACGCCGATTTCCTGAGCGGTTCGAATGATTTGATTCACTGGCTGCAGGGATTTCCCGCTGAGCCAATAGCCGAGTAGCGATGCCAAGAGCACCAGCAAGGGAAGCGCTTCTTTTTCGATGATGCGAAAACGGTCGAGAGCTTGATCGAAAGGTTCGGTGGGAACGGCGGCGTGGATTTCGAAGACCCGGCCACCGGCTTGAACTTTTTGCAGAGCCACGCGGTATTGGTTCGAATTCAGATTGGAGGTGAAAAAAGAAAGCTCGTTGGATTTGGCCGGCGCCAGCTCAGGATTGGCGCTTAGAAATTGTGGCGAACGGAAAAGCCACTCACCGTCGACGTCAGCAACTTCCAGGAGAGCGCCGTTCGCCCATAAATTCGAGAGGTCCCGGAGTTCGGAGCTGACAGATGCGTCCCCCTGCGGCGCGCTGGCGCCCAGAAGCCTCACAACAGTTTCCAAATTGGTGCGGGAAGCGGAATTTACGGTGGTCAGAATGCTGTGACGGAAACCCAGATCGCAAATCCAGAAAAAAGCGATAAACGACAATCCCAGTACGGTGCAATAGAGCAAGGTCAGCCGAGTTCGAATGGGGAGATTCAGTCGCACAGGGGCGCTCCGATAGAGTAGCCATGACCGCGGTGCGTTTGGATCAGTTTGATGGCGCCTTGATCATCAATCTTGCGGCGGAGCAGACGGACAAAAGCGTCCAGAGTATTTTCTTCAATTTCGCGGCGATCACCCCAAAGTGTTTCCACAATCGCACTGCGCGGGACGATGCGACCATGATTGCGGACCAGCAGCTCCAGCAGGCGAAATTCAGTGAATGACAATTTGATTTCGTGGCCGCTACGAAATGTTCGGAAAGAACCGGTTTCGAGGACCAGGTTGGCAACTTCCAGAACATTTTTTGGTTTTGGCGCGCTGCGTCGCCCGATGGAGCGAATGCGCGCCAGCAGTTCCTGGAAGGAAAATGGTTTGGTGAGATAGTCGTCGGCGCCGGCGTCGAGTCCTTTGACGATGTCGGGAAGCGCATCGCGGGCGGTGAGCATCAGAACGCCAATATCCTGTTTCCGGCAGCGCAGTTGGCGGGCGACTTCGATTCCGTCGATGCCGGGAAGCATCACGTCGAGCAAGACTACGTCGAAGGCCCCGGACTTGGTTAGCGCAAGAGCGCTGGCACCGTCGCGGGCCAGGTCCACCGCGTACGATTCTTCCTCCAGACCTTGTACCAGCAGACGAGCCATCTCCGCGTCGTCTTCGACCACCAAAATGTTCACAGCAGTCCCCTGCAGAAGCTTAGTTCCCGGAATGTGACTGTGGTGTGAACGAACGATGAGAGACAGGTTGCAAAACTTCAGGCGTTTTCGCTCCGCGTGGCGCTAGGTCCACCAAGGTTCAACGGGTGGATCGTGCAGGATCATGCGCGAAAGGAACGATGCGGCGGACTCCAGGCCTTCGTCAACGGAGGCCAGAGCGTCTTCATGCTCGATGCTGATGACGTAGTCGTAGCCGACCAGGCGCAGCGCGCTGACGATCTGTTTCCAGACCAGTTCGTCGTGTCCCCAACCGACGGTGCGGAACAGCCAGGAGCGATCGCTCATCAGCCGATAAGATTTTGCGTCCAGAACTCCGTTCCGCGCGATGTTTTGCCCGTTGAGCGCGGAATCTTTGGCGTGTACGTGAAAGATGGAATCGCCCAGAGCGCGAATGGAAATGGGCACATCCACACCCTGCCAGAAAAGATGGCTGGGATCGAAATTGACACCGACACTTTTGCCAGCGGCCGCGCGAAGACGCAACGCGGTTTCCACATTGTAGACCACGAAGCCCGGATGGGGCTCGATGGCGACCTTGATGCCGTGATCGGCGGCGAACCCTCCGGCTTCCTGCCAGTAAGGGATGACTTGCTTGTCCCACTGCCACTCGAGCGTCTCCAGAAATTCCGGCGGCCAAGGGGTGACAATCCAGTTGGGGCACTTTGAATCTTCACTATCGCCCGGGCAGCCTGAAAAAGTGACTACCACAGGAACTTTGAGTATTTCCGCCAGGCGCACCGACTTGCGAAAGGCGTCATCGTGCTCTCGGGCCATGGCGCGATTTGGGTGCATGGGATTTCCGTGGCAGGAAAGTGAACTGATAGTGAGGCCGGCATCTTGAATCTGGCTGCGAAAATCACTGGCCTTGTGCGGGTTGGCCAGGAGAGCATCCACATCCACGTGACTGCTGCCGGGCCAGCCGCCAGTGGCCAGTTCGATGGCGCTGACTCCGGGAAGACTGCGCAATTTCTTGAGTACCTGATCCAAAGTTTTTAGGCCGAATACCGGCGTGAATACTCCAAGCTTCATGGAAAGGTCTCCCTTCGCAGCGCGCATAGCATACCCTTCGCGTAGCGATTCGTAAATCACCCGGCAGGCTTGAGCAGGTGGAAGACTGTTGTGGGAACTTAATTCAAAAGTGCTTTCGCGTATTTGGCCGGCACGGCCAGATTGGAGCCGCCGAAACCATTCAGGATTGCGAAATTCACTCCGATCACTTTGCCGTTGCGGTTGAAGAGCGGGCCGCCGGAGCCGCCGGAGGTGGTGGCCGCGTCATAGACGATTTTGTCCTGTAGAACATCGCCGATGTGACCCTGGGTGGTGGTGGGACGAATCAATTTTTGTTCCGCCAGGTGCGAAACAATTTGGCGGACTTCGGTGGCGTTTCCGGTGAGTTGTTTTGCGGCTTGAGGTCCTGCGCGTGCGAGGATTCCTTCAATGCCGGTTGGATAGCCGATGAGGACCACCGCTTCGCCGGGAACGCTGGCTGCGCTGCGATCATCGAGATCGAGCAATGCAGCGCGTACGGGAAGGCCGCCGTCAAGTCGCAAGGTGGCGACGTCCGCCTGCGAAGAGATCTTGTCGAGCTTTGCGGAAATTCCGTTCGAATTGCCTGGGAAATACGCAGTGTAGGAGAGCGCGTAGGCGGATGCGCCATGATCGATGAGAGATTTTAGCTCATCGTTGCCCCACCAAGGTTCGGCGACGTGATGGTTGGTGAGTAGGCGCCCATCTTTGCTAACCAGGAAGCCGGTTCCGAAAACGTCAAGCTGCAAGTGTGGACCGGTGCCGTCGATGTCCAGTTGGACCATACCTTTGTCGTCGAGCAACGGTTTACCCAGACCATCCACAGCGACGAGGATTGGTTTGCCAGTGCCGCGATCGAGAAATTCGACGACGACGTGAAGCAAGCAAACGCTGGAACCGTAGGAACGGACAATCGTTTCGGCAACTTTGCCTTCGGTCTCCAGACGATTGAGTCGGCCCTGGGTATCTTGAAGCTGTTTTCGCAAGTCGGCGTCGGTGGAATTTCCAGACTCGGCCATTTTTTTCCTGAGTTCTTCGGATTGGGCGAGTAACGATCTACGCGTCGCGGTATCCGCTTCCCCTTGCGCTTCTAGCGAGCGGCGCTCGTCTTCGGCGCGGCGCAAGAGATCACTTTGCTGCACCACGCCGCGGTTCAATCGGGCGACTTCCGACTTCAGCTGCAGGGTATCGGTTCGGCTGCGACGGTAAGTTAAGGAAGTAACGACTGCAGCGACCACCGCAACTACGCACAGCGCAAAAATCGCAGGCAGTACCCACAGGCGTTTTCTGGGTATAGCGCCACCGCTGAGCGACTCGACGGCCAGCTCCGCGAGATGTTCTTTTTCTTCAGCTCGCTTCAATTTGTTGCGCAGCTCTTCTTCCGGCAGGCGTTCGCGAAATTGGGTGCGAACGCGGGCGGCAAATTCCACCGGCTCAAACGGACAAGAAACTACGTCGTCGGCGCCGAGATCCAAAGCGCGGGCGCGCTCCAGCGCACCGCCTTGCACCAGCATCAGGATTCGAACGGATTTGGTCTGCTCGCGAGACTTAATTTGAGTGATCAATCCGCAGCAGCTCAAGTCGGACGGAGTGGCTTCAGTAATCAGCAATTCCGGGCTGGCCGATTCAACTTGCTCGACGTTGAGTCCACCTTCGACGGCAAGTTCGTAGCCCTGCCCGGTAAGCGCGTTCGAAACTTCAGCGGCGGAAGCCGCGCCGAGATTCAAAATAAGGATTCGCATCTCTAAAAGCTTATCATTTTCGGAATTGGCTCTGTGAAAAGTGACCCAATTACTGCCCGAGCGCCAGGTCCGCGCGTTAAGACGTCGGCCAACGCGGTGATCACCTCGGCCTGGAACTGAAAGCAATTCACTCGAGACTGCACGAGCTCGATTTCGTCAATGCCCCCCGACGCGCAGAGAAAATCCGCCTTCGGCTTTGGGGCCCGATCTGCTGATTGCTGCAGAAAATCCAGAGGTGTTTCGTTTTGCTACTTTTACTTTCGTTTTGATACGCTTCGCAGTACACTCCTGCAGCCCTACCAAGCGAGGTTGTGACTGCGATGAAGTGTGCTTCTGATCTCGCCGACCGGACCACGTTGGCTCTTTTGTTCATCCTGCTATCGGCCTCGGCTGTTGCAACTTCCGCGAGCGTGCAGGAAGTCAAGTACGGTCCCGACACCGACGCTGAAAAACGAATGACGCTGCTTTTGAAGGACTTTGATCCAAAGTCCATGCTCCACTCGGAATCCCATGAACGGCCGCGGGCAAGATTTTACGTAATCGACGCGCACAATCACGTGAACGATCCTGGCGGCGCCCACGGCCAGGCGTTTCCGCCAGCAAAAGTCGTCAAAGGTATGGACCAGGCAAACGTGAAGAAAGTGGTGATCCTGACCGGGCTGTGGGGCGAAAAACTGCAATCGGTGTTGGATAAAATGGTGAAGCCGTATCCGGACCGATTTATGGTTTTCGCGCAAATGGATTGGAGCGCTATCGACGATCCCGATTTCGGCAAGAGGATGGTGGCGCAGCTCGACGACGCCGTTCGCCGCGGCGCACGCGGACTGAAGATTTTGAAAGACTGGGGTCTCGGAGTTAAAGACAAGTCCGGTAGATTTGTGGCAATCGACGACCCACGGATGGATCCGGTTTGGGAAGAGTGCGGCCGGCTGAAAATACCGGTAGCCATTCATTCCACCGATCTGGAAGCGTTTTTCACTCCGGTCGACAACAAGAACGAGCGCTACGAAGAATTGATTACCAATCCTTCGTGGAGTTTTTACGGCCCGGGAATTCCGGACAAACTAACGCTGCTCGAACAGCGCAATCGCGTTTTCGCAAGGCATCCGAACACTACCTTCACTGCCCTGCACGTGGCCGACTGGCCAGAAAATCTGGACGCCGTCTCCGAATGGCTCCGAAAATATCCAAACATGTATGTGGAATTCGGCGCTCGCCAAGCAGAACTCGGGCGCCAACCGCGGCGTGCCAAAAAGTTCTTTACGGAATTTCAAGACCGCATACTCTTCGGGACCGACTCTGAACCCGTGCCGGAGATGTACGCCAGCTACTTTCGCTGGCTGGAAACGGACGACGAATATTTTCCGTACTGGAGCTATCCGGAACAGGGGCGTTGGGAAATCTACGGAATGGGATTGCCGGACGGCATATTAAAGAAGGTCTATCATGGAAACGCAGAAAAGATTTTCGCGCAGTTTCGCGGAGGTAAATGAGGATGGGCAGCGCAAATTCCCGAGGTTTATTCATTGTGGCGATTCCGATGCTGGTTTTTGCGGGATGCAAGAAGCAAGAAACGACTTCCATCGCCAAACCTGCTGCCCCTGAGAGCTCAATTCAAGTTCGTTCGTCGGCGGACGGAATCGAAATCGCATCCAAGAGCGCCGTCTTTCTCCTGCTACCGAACGGCAATCTGCAGGCGAGCCGTCTCGACTCCACTCGACGGGTGACGCTCGATGAGTCCACAAGCCCTCTCCAAATTACAATCGGCAAGAAGCATGTCGCTGATTTCAGCCGCGATTTTGCGCATGTAAGTATTCAAAACAGTTCTGGCAAACTTGGAAACCTCGGCAAGCGCGTTGAAGTTAAGGGACACAGCGCCAGCACGGGCATTGATGAGACTCTGGTTGTCGAGGCTTACGACGACTTCCCGTCTCTGGCTTTACTCTCAGCAACTTACAAGAATTCTTCCGAACACTTGCTCGATCTTGAAAGCGTCGAACTACAAAAGCATAAGCTTAATGCTGCTATGGCCGACGCAAGAGTTAAACCTCACGAAATGTATGCATTCTTTGGCTCGAGCCTCAAGTGGGGTAAAGACGACGTTGTTCCCATTCCGGCAAAATTCTCGCAAGATAACCCGTTCGGAACCCCGGTGAAAACGCCAGGCGACCTCGGCAGCGTCGGTGGTGGAATTCCGGTCGTCGCATTCTGGTCTCAGAGCACCGGCCTTGCGATCGGTCACCTCGAGACTCTGCCACTACCGATTTCTATTCCGGTGAAGACGACGAACGATGGGCGCATCGAGGCTGCAGTCGAAATTCCTGCGGCAGTAACACTCAAACCTGGGGAGATCTTTGCCACACCGCGCACTTTCGTAACGGTTTACTCGGGCGACTACTACCAGCCGCTGCATACGTGGTCGGAAGCCGTCGAGCGCGAAGGCTTAACGCGGCCGAAGAACAATGAAGAAAACTACGCGATCAGTTGGTGTGGCTGGGGCTACGAATCGAATGTCACTCCGAAACAGATGACCGACACAATTCCCAAACTTAAGGAATTTGGGATCCACTGGGCCACCCTCGACGATCGCTGGTTCAATAATTACGGCGACTGGCAGCCGCGGACAGATACCTTCGGCGGTGACGCCATTCAGAGGATGGTGAAAGACTTTCATTCGCATGGAGTAAGAGTCCAGCTCTGGTGGCTGCCCTTGGCGGTAGAAGACGGAAATTATAAGTACGGCGACCATAAGTACGTGTTGTCAAACGTCGTAAGACAACATCCTGACTGGCTGATTCTTGATGAACGAGGCAAGCCTGCCCGAATGACTCGCAATCTGGCGGCGCTATGCCCTGCTGTTCCAGAAGTTCGCCAGTACTACAAACAATTGACTGAGCGTTTTGTTCGGGATTGGGATTTCGATGGCCATAAATTGGACAATATCTATTCGGTTCCGCGGTGCTACAACCCGAAACATCATCACAAATCACCCCTGGATTCCGTTAACGCCATGGGCGACGTTTACAAAATAATTTTTGAAACGACTCGCACCATAAAAGCTGACAGCGTCACGCAGAGCTGTCCGTGCGGTACTCCTCCCAGCCTTGCGTGGTTCCGATATATGGATCAAGCGGTCACGGCTGATCCGGTTGGGTCGGTGCAGGTGCGCCGCCGTATGAAAATGTATAAAGCTCTTCTGGGTCCGAGTGCCGCAATCTACGGAGACCATGTCGAACTGACCGAAATTTCCAATCCGGATGGCGGAGACGAACAAGACACCGGCAGTGACTTCGCTTCCACTCTTGGCACCGGAGGGGTGCTGGGAACTAAATTCACGTGGCCCGACTACGGACCGAAGCTGAAGAACGTGTTTCTCAATCCGGAAAAAGAGCCCGAGTGGAAGAAGTGGATTGGGCTTTACAACCAGAAGATGCTTTCCAAAGGCACATTTCTCGATTTGTATGTCTACGGCTACGACTTCCCCGAGGGATATGCCATTTCGAAGGACGGAGCGATGTATTTTGCCTTCTATGCGGCCGAGCCACCAGGAAAGACTGGCGGCAAGCTCGGCGCGTATCGTGGCGAAGTGGAATTGCGTGGCCTGGAGACCAAGACATACAAAGTGTTGGACTATGTACGCAACGTGGACTACGGAACGGTGACTGGTCCGATCGCAAAGCTGAAAGTTGATTTCAAAGGCAGTCTGCTGCTGGAGGCGGCGCCAGCGACTCACTGATCGGCTAGTGTGTTCAGGACTCGGAAGTGGAGTTTTTACGATTCAGGAACGTGTTTCGGTGGATTGCCTCGCGAAATGCTTCCGTTCCGCCCTGCCGCGTGGTCGAAAGCGCACCGGTCAGATTGCCGTACCTTAAGCACTCTTCCAGCTTTGCGCCACGAATGAATTGATGCAGGAAGCCGGCGTCAAAGCTGTCGCCTGCACCAATCGCATCGATCACTGCAACCCGTAGCCCTGCAAGCTCAAGCCATTCCGGCCCTTTGCGCGCCAGCGCACCTCTTACCCCACGCTTCATCACCACCAGCGGAACTTCTTTCGACAGCATCTCCACAGCGGCAATCGCATCCTCGCATCCCGCCAGGCGACAGGCTTCGTCTTCGTTTGGCAGAAGTACATCCACAAATTTCAAGACGTCGAGAACGTCGCGATCCCAGCGTCCTTCCGGATCATCGTTGGTATCAAGCGATGTCGTTAGGCCAGCCAGTTTCGCCAATCGAAACAGTTCCGGGACACTAGGCCGCATGGCGCGTTGCAGAAAGTAAGACGAATAGTGCAGATGGCGTGCACTAAAAACATAGTCGAGATCAAGATCTTCGAAGCGCATCTCGGCCATCACACCTGGGTAAGTCAAAATGTAACGTTTCTGCGACCGTGGCAGAATCACCGTCAATCCGGTCTGCTTTGCCACGAATTTCCGCACACCTGTTACCTCTGTTCCGCTCTCGGCAAGCCTGCTGACACAAAGTCCGCCCAATGGGTCGTCGCCAATGGCCGAACTGAATCCCACTCGGTTGCCCAGCAGCGCAAAATTGTGCGCGAAAATAGCCGATGAGCTGCCAAGTGTCAGTCCAAGTGCGCTCGCAAGATGCTCACGATCAAGTTCTAGTTTTTCAGGCAGGCCGTACAGGATCAAATCGAGGTTCAGTTCACCGACAACGCTGAGTTCGAACTGGGCTTTAGCGCTCAAGGAATTGTGAGAACCCCGCTCAGTCCAGAATCACTACGCGGCTTAGGTTCCGAGGCTCGTCAGGATTCAGTCCCTTCTTAATGCCGATATAAAATCCCAGCAACTGCGCCGGCACAATGTACGGCGCGAGCAACGCGATCTCCGGCATATCCATATCGAATTCAATTACCAGGTCACTCGATTTCCGGACAGATTCTTTGTGGCGATTGCCCACTGCAACAATCGTTCCGCCAAGTTCCTTCATCTCACAGAGAACTTCAGCTTCCGCATCGTACCCGCTCTCACTCAAAAAGAATGTCAAACAGGTTTCCGGTCCCACGATCGCCTTCGGTCCATGCCGAAATTCCAGCGAATGATAGGTCTGACCGTAGGAGCACGACATCTCCATCACTTTCAACCCTGCTTCGCGTGCGATCGGGTAAAACGGTCCTTGCGCCAGAAAAACATAGTCCGCGAAATCTCCACTTGCTGCGAAAGCTTCGATCTGTTTGCTAAAACCGAGAATCCTCTTCGCCAACCTGCTCGATTGAGTCTCCGCAGCGGAGATTGCATTCGTTCCAGCGCACGTCGCGGCCAATTGCTGCAGCGCCAGCAGCATGGACGTAAAAGACCGGGTCATCACCGTGCTTTTCTCGTCTGCCGCAGTCAACTCCAGCGTGTGGCTGCAAGTCCGAGCGAGTTCTGAAGCTGCAGCGCAGGTGATGCCGAGCGTCGGAATGTCATAAGTGCCCTGGAGAATCTGCGCAGCGCGAACCGCTTCCGAGGTTCGTCCCGAACGCGATATCACCACCGCTTGCGTTCCCTTCAACCTCAACTGTGCCAATTCCGGAAACAACATTGGCTCCGACGCAGGAAGAGCTCGGGCGGACTTGCCGGTCACCAGAGTCCAGGTGGCGGCCGCGGCTTCTGCCAGATAAAAACTTGTCCCACACCCCAGGAAGAGCACTTCACGGGCGCTCCGCATTTGATGAACCGCCGACAAAAATGCCGGGCTATCCTGAGCCTGCCGCAGCGCACCCGGCCAAATCTCCGGCTGCGACAGAATCTCGGAAAGAGTGTGAGAATTTTGCTTTGACGATTCGGCAGTTGGCATCAGCTCATTTCCTCGACTAAGAAGTTCCGTTGCCTACGGAGATGAATCACAGCTCAGTGGCTTAAACCAGCGTCACTTCTACATCGGCATTTCGCAACCCTTTCAACTGCGATTTCGGGATTTTCCGATCGGTAATCGCTTCGTGGACCGCTGACGTCGGCATGATCAATGACAAACTTCTCCGCCCAAATTTGCTCGAGTCGCACACTACCACGGTCCGGCGCGCTGATTCGGCCATGGCCCGATTCACACGCGCTTCCAAGAGATTCGGAGTCGTCAAGCCGTACCGGACATCAAATCCATCGACCGCAAGAAATAGCAGATCGGCACTGAGCCGCCGCAAAGTCTCCTCTGCCAGCGGGCCGACCAGTGAAAAAGAGTTCTTCCGCAAGGTGCCGCCGGTCAAGATCACTTCCACCTGCGTACCAGCCATTTCCGCCGCGATATTTGTCGCGTTTGTAATGATGGTCAGACTCTTGAAATGCGAACAAGCGCGTGCAATCGCCAGGGTGGTGGTGCCCGAATCCAGGATGATCACCTGTCCGGGTCGGATCATTTTCATCGCTGCCGCTGCGATGCGCAGTTTCTCCTGCCGGAACATGCGCTCCTTTTCTTGCAAAGAGCGGTCATTCAATGCTCCAGTACGCACGGGCAAAGCACCGCCATGGGTACGTTCCAGCATTCCTTGCCGGTGGAGAAACTCCAGATCCTTGCGGATAGTGATCAGCGAGGTATGAAAATGCTTCGAAAGATCGCGTACCAGCACCCGCCTTTCTGTTTGGAGAAGCTCGAGGATCTGTCGCCTGCGCTCTTCGTTTAGCATTTGTTTAATAATTTCGATTTATTTCGAAATATTTCGCTTCATTTCGCTTGTATAACTTTGTCATATTCCCAGTAGTGCGCGCAAGGTACCGGGTCACCACGGCACCGCAAGCATTTCCGCTCGCACCCGGTCCCGAAACCTCTCAATGTCGGCGAGTCGCGCCGCTCCCGGTGAATCGGCTAGACAATTGGCCGCACCACACGCCGTTGCCAGCGCCAGTGATTCTTTGGCCGGCATAGAGCGGCCCGTCGCATAGGCAAACCCCGCCACCGCTGCGTCGCCAGAGCCGACCGTCGAACGTGGCCGCACATCAATTGCTTTGGCGTAGTAAACCTCCGCTTCGCGCCCGGAACACCACAGCAATCCTTGCTCTCCCAAACTGATCGCTGCACTGCGCGCTCCCAGGGATACCAGCCTTTTCACGGCATCCATGCCGTCGGAGATATCCGTGATCTTCATACCTAACAATTGTTCGGCTTCTTGGCGGTTCGGTTTAACAAATCCCGGCCTTGCGGCTAGCGCTGGTCGCAAGGCATCGCCGCTCGTGTCCAGAAACGTCCTACAGCCACGCGAATTCGCGCTCTCAATCAGCGACCCATAAAAGTCTCCTCCGACTCCGGGAGGTAAGCTACCAGAAAAAATCACTGTCAATTGGTCGCCTCCCAGCGTGAATGCCGATTGGCAACTTCTCTCAAAGCCCGCGGCTTCCTGCGCCGTCGGCGCGCCTCCGGGCTCCAGGATCTCGGTTACCCGCCCACCCTCTTCCAAAATCTCCAGATTCACTCGAGTTCTTCCCTGGGTCGTGCATGCATGGGCCCTTATGCCCAGCGCGCGCAATCCCGAAATTAAGTCCTGGCCTGGCTCTCCTCCCGTGAAACCAATCCAAGACGGGGCTTCACCGAGCGTCCGCAGCACCATCGCCACGTGCGCAGCTTTTCCGCCTGGGTACGCCCGCACGTCGCTCACCCGATGAATGTGCCCCGGCGACAGCTCTCCCAGCGACATCCGCTTGTCGATCGCCGGATTCGGACTCACGCACAGAAAGTTCATTACGCTCTTTTGGGTATTACTCCTTCCGGGGTGGGATCCGCGCGGCCGAGTGCCTTTCAAACCAGGGATGTGCCGCTTTCAATCCAACATTTACGTTCTCGATGTTGCGAACTCCTTCCGTACTCAGCCAGTCTTGCAGTGCGGACATTCCGCTCTTCACAAACACCGGCACGCCATCCTTCCAGTTGGCGCGGCCACATAGCACGCCGGAATATTTTGCTCCTGCTTCAGCGGCCAGCTCCAACGCAAATCCAAACGTCTCGTTGCTCACTCCTTCGGATAAATAGATAAATGGGAGTGTCGCCGCTTCCGACGCGCGGAAGAAGTGCGACACAGCTTCCTTCCTGGTGTAAATCATTTCTGAACCGCGCGGGTGACCACCTCCGACAAACGCCATATTGACCGGTACTCCCACTTTGAGCACGTCCACCAGATACCGCGGCTTGCAGAACTCCTCAATCGCTCGCGTCACGCATTCCGGCTTGATCTTTGCGAACTCCGCGCCTTTCTCGTCCAGCTCATCGTGGTAGCTGACAATCTCCAAAAAGAACGGCGCCTCCGCTGCCGCGCATTCTGTTCCCACCCGCTCCACCCAAGCATGCTTCACACCATTGGTTTCCGCTGAACTGAACGGCGAATAGTAAAGCAGCACCTTGATGCCGTCGGCTCCCTCTTGCTGGAGCCGCTTCGCGGTAAATCCTTCTAGCAATCCTGGAAGTCTGCCCATCGCATTCTTGTCGTAGCCCGTTTTCTCGTACGCAAGCAACAACCCGGCATTCTCCGCTCGCAATCTCGCAGCCGGCAGCCCAAATTCAGGATCCAGCAAAATTGCGCTGGCGTGCGGGGTCAAAATTCGACTAACCGCTTCCTTGAACTGAATCATCGAATCGATGCTAACCGCCTCGGGAGGCTGCCCCGACGCTTTAGAGAACAGTTTGCGAAGCGCACTTCGCTGATCAATCGCCAGCGCGGCAATCACTCCATGCGCGTCCGATACCGCTTCCAATCCTTTTTGCTTGCCCGCCGAAAGTGCCAATCCAAACTCCCTTATCTCGACTCTTGTCGCCCGAATCTACTTCGTGTCCTCAATCCAGACTACCGCGCCTCGCTCAAATGGCGGCAAGTCAAACACCCACCGGTTCCCTTCGCCTCGGCCACTAATCTTCCTCGGTTCTTCCAGGAACGGGAGAAACTCGAGCGTACACTTGCGGCTGGCTGCCACACTGACCCGCGCAGCGGACTCCGGTAGCGGCACGACGTTTTTGTGAGGGACAATACCAGCAAAGTTCATCAGGAAGGCATGGGGCTTGCCGTCCACCATTCCCACATTCGTCGCGACCAGCGGCCCTGCTTCGACCATGAATTCTCTATCGGGCTGCAGCGCCGCGAGAAATTCTTCGGGCGCTTGTTTCGAACCGGCTTCTACGCTCTTTTCGAGGCCCGCCAGATACTTCACGCCCGGCGATTCCTTGAACCGTACGATTTGCTTTGATTCCGGTAAGCCGTTCGCCGAGGCGCCATTCACAATCAATTGCCCACCCTTGGTAGAAAAATCGCGTAGCTGCGAGGTCTCGGCATCCGTAAGAAGAGTCACGTCGGGCAGCACCAGCTGCGCCCCATGAAATGACGCAAGCGTCCGGGGCGTTACCACCTGAAATTCAATGTGCTTCTGCAGCAAAAGAATCAGCACTCCGCGATAGGAAGCAAGAAACCGTGCGGCGTCAAAGTTTCTCGACGTGGGCGAAAAATAGACTCCCACGGGGTGCATAGGCACACGTGGCAAATACAGCGTCTTTTCGTGGGCCGCGATCCACTTGAAGATTCCGGTTCTGGTTGTCGGGTCGTTCGAACCAGACATGGTATGACCCGGCGCGTCCCAGAAATTCACGCCAGCCAATACCTGCGATGCGGCGAGCGTCTTCATCGCTTCCTTCGGATCTACATTCTTGTCGCCGTCCCAGGAATAATTCAGCATCCACGTCGCTTTTCCTTCCGCGAACGCCCGAAATGACAGCATTCCCGCCTGATAAAACAGCCACTCCAGCTGCGAACGCGACGACGCCAGGTGATCGCCTTCGCCAAATTCATATTCGTGGGCGATCGCATCCACCACCGCGTACATCTGGTACACGTCTGATCCCACTCGGGTCGCTTCTTGCTCAATGCCCGGATAGATTTCTGGAATCACTATCGCCGCCGGATTCACCGCCCGGGCATTGTCCCGAATTTCCCGAACGAAATCCGTCAGCGTATTAATCCGGAATTCCACCCACTTGCGGAAGTTCGCGTCCGACACGTCTCCAAGCTTTAGCTCTTTCCGTGCGTCAAGTCCGGTCTTCCTACGAAACGCAGCAAGCGTGAACTCGTCAAAGCTGGCCCATGAATCTTCCCAGCCGTCGAAGTGCGTCATCCAATACGGAATGTCTACGTAAATACCATCGATCCCGGTTGCGGCGATCTGTCGGACTCGCTCCATATAGATTTTGCGCCAGGGCTGTGCATACGGGCTGATCCAGACATCTTCGTCGCCCGGTCTGATCCAGAAAGCGGCTTCAGCCGAAAATACCGCTGGCTCTCCGGTAATCTTTCGTTGCAGCCACTCTGGATGATCCTTCAACACCGAATGTTGGGATTGTTTGGCGTTTGCAGTAATACATTCGGTTCCGGCGATATAGACGAACGCCTTGTTTCCGACGGTATGCGCTTTTTCGGCAAGAATACGAATCGCGTTCAACTTCGCGGTAGGGTCCAGAAAACTTTCGTAGCGCCCTGGAATGTCATTGTCAACTTCGATTCCGAATACATGACTCGCCTGGGCGTCCCGAACAATTGACTCCGCATTCGTTGCGCTTAGCCCATACGCACCAATGCGAACATAGTTTGTCCAATTTTGCGACTGCTCGCCAGACTTGCTGGCTCCAACAAGCAGAACTAGGCACACCGCTGACGCGATTTTCAGCGCTCGCATCTTCAATCCACCCTAGAACTCGAACCGAATTCCAACCTGCGTGCGCCTCGGCGAACCAAGCGTGCTGGTGACCTGTCCGAATTGCGAATCGCCGAATGCCGTATTCGGCACGGCGAATCGCGGCGTGTTGGTGAAATTGAAGAACTCACCGCGTACTTGCAGCTTCATCCCTTCGTGAATCGAAAATTCCTTGCTGAACGACAAGTCTACGTTGTGAATTCCGTCGCTTCGAAGATTCGAAAAATATCTCGGCGCGTTTCCCGCAATCTGGTCTCCCGGATCGGCGAAGCAACTCGAATTGAAGACCGACAAGTCATTCGATGCGGCCTGGTGATAGCTGATTCCGCTCGAGAGTTGCGGGCACACAACATCCGGGCGCTGCGTGCCATCCGCAAGACGTGCATCGGCCAGACCGAAGTTGATCGGCGTACCCGTTTGGAAGCTGAGAATCGTAGAGATGGACCAGCCTCCAACGACGGCATCCAACACGCGATTCATATCCCGCCCGATCCAGCGGTTCCGCCCAACCGGAACCTCGGCGATCATCGCCAGCACCATGCGATGCGTTGCGTCGTTGGCGCTGACCGAGCGTTCGGCCGCCAGATTGTCCAATTCCTGCGGATTGCCCGAACTCAGGCTTTGCGTGATAAATGAATTAGCTCCCGCCGAGGAACTGTCGATCGCTTTCGAAAAGGTGTAATTCCCTTCAAAGCTGATGTAGTGGCTCGGCCTTTTTTGAAAACGTACCTGCAACGAATGGTAGATGGCACTCGCACTCAGTAGCGTCAGCCCGCTGAACGGCCCATCAAATTGCGGGAACGGCCGCAGTAAATTAATCGTCGGAATCTCGGCGTCGTTATAGATCGAATCAGGCTCATTGAAAATCGCCCCGGGCCCCTGAAATAGCGGCTGAAACGGATTGGCACTCAAACCGTTCAAGAAATTCGAAACATCGGTGTTGTTCGGATCATGTGTCGGATTTAGATCTGCCACCAACTGGTTCCGGATTGCCGACGGCAAGAAATTCCGATTTGCTGTCCCAGAAAACGAACTGTAGGGCAAATGTGTACTCCGACTGGCCGAGTAGTCTATTCCGATCACAAAGTCGCCTTTGAACAGATGCTGCACGCCCAAATTCCACTGATAAATCTCTGCGTTGCGAACCGTTGCACGATCCAGGCTGTTGTTGTTCGGGAATCCCCAGAGCGCCAGGTCTCCATATTTTTGGCCTTGCGGCTGTGGCAATCCCGACGGAAACGGATCGGCCAACGTCGCAAATTGCGTCTCAAAATTATCTTTGGTGAAACGTATGGGCGTGAAGTTGCCGAACGCTGTGCCCGTGAACTGGAAGTTGGTCTCCGGATTCAATCCGTAATAAATTCCCGCCCCTCCTCGAATAACCGTATTGGTCGTCGCCGCATACGCGAATCCAACTCTCGGCGCCAAGTTGTTTCTATCAACCGGGTCATTTCGATCGCCCGACGTCGGGAAGACCGTCGTTCCCGGAAGCGCGTTGTCATTGCTGATGAGTCCCGGGACATCGATGGGCACCGTAATTCCACTGGCCCCGGCAAAATCGCTGAACTGTATGTGATCATGGCGTTCCGAATACGGCGTGCTCCATTCGTAGCGCAATCCAAGGTTCACCGTCAGCTTCGAATTTACTTTCCAATCGTCTTGGAAATAAAAGGCCGTGTCCTTGGACTTGTTTGCAACTGACGGATTGATAGCGTAGAACGAATCCGTATCTCCGTATCCGAGCAGCAGCCCCGCAAACGAGTTTCCTTGATCCGAATTGCCACCTCCGACTACCTGCTCGGTCACGCTTGTCGAGAAGTGCAGGAATCCCGTCGGAGGATTGGGCTGTGAAAAATTGTTGAAAAAGAGTCGTTGCTCCCAGCCAAACTTCCACACCTGCCGCCCTTTGACCCAAGAAAGTGACGAGCCGTAAGAATACAGCGTGTGCGCAAATTGCGTATCCGTGCAGCATTGGTTGAACAAAGAAGTCGCGTTGTTGTCCATCTGAATCACCGGAATGCGCGAAATTCCGTTGCCGCTCGCCAGCACCGCAGGAAGTCCCACGCTCTCCAACGTCGGATAATCCTCGGTTACCGGTGCGACCGCTCGGTCCACCGAAAACTTGCTGGTCACAACCGCGGTCGGCACCGGGCTCCAGTTGTGCTCAATCACAAAGTTGTGCACGTCCGTTGAAGACGACTGGCCGTCGTTGAAATCCCCATCTCCAAAAATGGTGGGAACATTATTGTCGTCGTGGTGGTTGCTGTAGCGCCCTGAAATCCGACTCTTTTCGTTGAAATGATGATCAATTTTTACGTCAAATTGCCGCGCCGAAAATTTCGACAGCACCGCGTTGTGGTAGTTCAACTCCCCCGGTCCGGCATTCGCAACCGTCGGCTGTGGGTACAGATTTATGATCGCCTGCCCGATCGGATCAATCAGATTCGGGTCAATCAGGTTTGGCACTGCAAAATCAGACCGTACTAGATTCCCGCTTCCGTCGAATGTCGGATTCTGCGGATTGAAAATCCGTTGCTGCGTTGCATCGCCCGGATTGCACCCGTTTGCGGCATCCGAACAGATAATTTGCGTGTTGCGAAAGTCGCCCGCTCGTTCCAGCGTCGTCGGGACAAACGCATCAATATTCACTGGGTCGTTTTGCCGGGTCTTCTCAAAATCAATAAAGAAGAAGGTCTTTTCTTTCTTGATCGGTCCGCCCAGCGAAAACCCGTACTGATCGCGGGCGTGGTCCGGATTCGGAACTTCGAACTTATTACGAAAAAATTCGTTGGCGTCCAGTGCTGACCGCTGCCCGAACCACCATCCGCTTCCGTGAACTTTGTTTTTGCCTTCCTTCAGCACGATATTGACCACCGTACCGCCATTGTTTCCATATTCCGCCGAAAAACTGTTGTTCTCTACTTTGAATTCCTGAACGATCTCCACCGAAGGCTGGTAGTAAACGTTGGTCGTCGCGCCTTCTCCCTGCTCCGGCGCGCTGGTCAACGCTCCGTCCACGCGAACTTCTGCGGTCGCGTTGCGCTGTCCGTTCGAAACGAAGTTTGTCCCCGCAGGATAGGAATCATCCGTGCCTTGGCCAGCCGTTTCCGTTACGCCGCCGGCAAGAAATACCAAGCCGAAGAAGCTTCGGTTCACCAACGGAATGTCGCGCACGTATTCATTCGTCACGTCCGTCCCCAGCGATGCATTTCCAGTGTCTAGCAGCGGCGCCTGCTCCGTCACCACAACCTTTTCAGTCACGCTCTGCGGCGATAGGCTGAAATCCAGAGTCGCTTGCTGGCTGACCGCGAGCGTAAGCCCTTTGCGCTCTTGCTTTCCAAAATTCGCGGACTCCACCCGAATCGTATAGGCAGCAGGCCGTACCCCGGTAAAGACGTAAATTCCGCGGCTGTCGGTCACCGCCGTTCGTGAAATAGCGGTGTCCTCATCTACTAGTGAGACTGTCGCGCCGGGCACCACTCCGCCGCTCGAATCACGCACTACCCCCGAGAGTTGAGCACCGTAGCCGGACTGCGCCCGCGAATTCGCTGGAAGCAGCACGGTAAAAAACATCCACACTAGAATTAAAAAGGAGAGTGGAAGAAGCTTGCGGAACGCCTTCTGCATGCTAACCTCCTGAATATTTCAAGAATCTCGGCAAGACCCGACGCTTACGAGTTGTTACGCTTTCTT
>Ga0157376_10000847_pt1 | contig 20080 bp, 20 predicted proteins | sample M45metaG_FD_121801 | JGI IMG/M metagenome (GOLD analysis project Ga0157376, IMG submission 121801) | Miscanthus rhizosphere microbial communities from Kellogg Biological Station, Michigan, USA - M4-5 metaG | ecosystem: Host-associated > Plants > Roots > Rhizosphere > Soil | place: USA: Michigan... | reverse complement strand
GCGTTTCTGGCCTTACCGAGTCTTCTGGCACCAGTATTTTGACAACACTTATAGGACTGTACTATCATTATTTTCCAATCCTTTATCCTCAACTTGACACAAGTAAGGATTTCAGTTAGCTAGTTCACTCTTTCGAGCATTGACTAATATTCTCGACTGCTGACCGTCTTGCGACAGCTCGGGATATTTCATTCCCAATGTGGCCATTGGCTCTATCGAGCTATGACTATTGATCGTCGGCTTGGTAGGCTTTTACTCTACCAACTACCTAATCACTATAAATCGCATCCTTTTAACGAAAACTTTTCTTTATCCTTAAAATTGAAAATATTTTAAGCTTATTCTCCAATTAAGAAAATTAAAGGGTAGCTAATTTACTATCCTCACCCCTACACTTTCAAGTATTTAAACTTTAACTATAATTTAGTTTAATTTAAATTTTTTCAACTTTTCCTGCTTTATTTATTTTTAATTATAATTATTGAAATAATAAAGATTTAGATAATTGAAAATTGTTAAGTTATTACTTAAAAATTTGCATGCCTTAAAACTACTGAACAACGTTCAATAAGAACCAAAATTAAATTCTTTATGATATTTTAGATATATTAATTAAATATTAATATATTTATAGTATACACTATTCCTAAATTTATATTTTTAAATTTAGATAGCGATGTTTATTTTTTTCTTCTCTTTTATTTCTTTTTTTAATTATTTTTTTTAAGTTAAATAAAATTTTTCAATATATAAGTTGATTACCTATATTTAATAGAAAAAATAAATAATTATGTCTTATATAAATTTTATATTTAATGTTTAGCAGGGGTTTATATAAAATATAAATTTAAAAATAGTCCAAAGATAAACACATAAATTACAATGATATAAACAAGTGCGAAGCTGCTAATATAAAATAAAAATTAAATTATCCATTTAAAAGTGTAATAATATTAACTAATATTAATGAGAATAATGCTAAAATAATTAAAAGCGTATTTATAATAACATAATAACGTTGTAATTTTACTCTTAATTGAATAATTTTACTTAATTTGGGATATTTTTGTTCTAATGAAAATCTATCTATTAAATAATTACCAAAAACAGCAAATAAAATACTTATAATACAAGTAATAATAAACACACAACTAAATATATTTACAACTAAACAAATCTCCATTATAGATAAAGAGGCCAAATATTCTTTAAAATTTTTGATAATATCAAAAATAGGATTATTATCCATAAAATTATCTTTTGTATGACTTAAAATATCATCAATTTCATTTGCTTTATTATTAGCTTTTAAATACACTTCATTAATTTCTTTTTTATATTTTTCGTATAAACTTAATGACCCCTCAGGATCATTACTGACACTACCATTTTCAAATTTTTCAAAATATTTATTGTGAATACCTTTCATGCTTTTTATCTCTTTTTTTAATTCCTGATATTTTTCAATAAGTTGTGTTCTCATTTCAGAATCTACTGTTGATGAGATTTGTTCTTGTAAATCAGAAATTTTTGCTTTAACAGAATCAATATTAGAATTAATCTCTTTTTTTAATGCTAAAGCTCTTTCTGGATTTTTCATTCGATCAAATCAAGCACCATAAGCTAAAACAGTTGCACCACCAGCAAAATATTTTCATGTTTGATTAAAAATGCTTCTCATCTTTTTTTAAATTAAAGCTACAATTATACAAGGTATAAATATTATATAAGCGATTGCAAAAGGTAAAAGGTTTTCTCAACAAAATGTAGCTAATTGATCAAATCTTAATCTAGGTAAAGTAGCTCTAAATCAAACAAATATGAAACAAAATAAACAAGTTTTAATACCTAAAATAATAGATTGTACATTATATATACTATTATGATTAATAATTTCAGGAAAATTATAACCTCCTAAAAATAAAATAGCACTCATACAACTAAATAAAACTATTGAACTATATTCTGCTAAAAAGAAAAAAACAAAAGGAACACTAGAATGTTCAGTAAAAAACCCGGCTACAAGTTCAGATTCCAAAATAACAATCAAAGGGTAAGGTAGATCAAAGGGTAAGGTAGATTAAGTTTTTACTTCTCTAATATAATAGTTATTTAATATAACTTTGCCTGATTTTAAATATCTGCCTACAGTCGTCTTATGTAAATTTAAATAATCAGCTAATTCTGTTAGATTGAAAAATTTTTTAATTAATTGATTATCTAAACTGTATAGAGCTACAGGTCTTTTACTCATATTTATAGATATTTTTTTTTCTCGTTTCTATAGAATGATTTTTATTAAACATTGGATTTAAAGAACCAGGCTTACTAATTTGACTTTTTGCAAAAGCACTGTGTTTTTGTCCAAACATTGGATGTTTAGTTTTATCTTTAAATCTAAGTTTCATCTTTTCAATAGCCTCTTTTGTATGTTTATAACCTAATGAAGAAGTAGCTTCTTTTTCTTTTTTTTAATAATAATTAAAAAAAGTAATTATAAAGTTCTTCAAATGGAAAATTTTTAATTACTGCTGTTTCAATATCAGTTAACCTGATATTAGGATCATTATCAATATAATAAATAGCAAATTTAAAATTTTGGATTCCATGTTTTTCTATCGCGCGTTGTAACCTTATATTTGAATCTCTTCCTTTTAAGTGATCTAAAAACCGCTGATACAAATCTTTGCTTGAACCAATATATTTTTTTTAATCTCCCCTTCATTAATATGAATAAATCCGTATACTCCACCTATTCTATGTAATTCTGCTTTAAATTCATCATGATTAGACAAGTCATGATAAATTTTGAGAGGTATAATTCCACTCATACAACCAACAACCATTATAGAATACGGGAAATCTAATTCTAGCTTAGCAAAAACACAAAAATAAAAATAATCTATTAATAAAAAGTAAATATTAAAAATACAGCCCTTATTTATTGTTAGACCTATACTTAGAATATTTATTAAGTATAGATAAATACAACATTTATATATTAAAGAAAAAATAAAAACTTTGTATAATTTTTGATTCTACCTTAGCCATGTGACTAAAGTAGGACTATATCTTGATTAAATTATATATTTAATCGTTTGCGTTTAGTCTCTGAGGATTCTACTATATTACTTCTATTTTTAATATTCAATCCTAAGTTTAGCGAAGCACAGAGGCAGTGCTATTCACCAATAAGATAAACATAGTAGAATGATATAAACATAGTAATTTAATATATAATAACTGTATACTAGTGCTATCTTATGGTTTAAAGAATTGAAAAATTAGAAGTAGTAGTTTCCTGCTGATTGTCCTATCTTAAAGCATACTTTAAGTGTAAGGATTTTCCAGCATACAGCAAACTTTATAGAGACCAAATCTGATGGTTAGCCTCTTGTAGATCAAAAGGTGTTCTAGATGTTTCAGCTAATACTGAGATAAAATAAAATATAAATATTGGGAATAATGGAACAATAAATCAAATAGCTTGTTGATGTTCAATTATAGAAGTAAAATTAAGAGAACCAGATAAAATTACTACAATTAAAATTGCTGAACTTAATACCAATTCATAACTTATCATTGCAGCTGTACTTCTTAAAGATCCTAAAAAGGCATATTTAGAATTGGCAGATCAACCAGCAAATAATACACCATAGACAGCTAAAGAAGATAAAGCAAGAGTATATAATATACCCATTGATCAATCTGAAAGCACTAAACCTTGTCCAAAAGGTATAATAGCTCAACCTAATAAACTAAACACTAAAGTAACTACTGGTGCTAAATAAAACAAAATTTTATTTGATTGTGCAGGTATTACAGATTCTTTCAATATTAATTTAAGAGCATCTGCAAATGGCTGCATTATACCAAAATAACCTACATCTGTAGGCCCTAATCGTCTTTGCATAGCAGCTAATATTTTTCTTTCAATAATAGTCATAAAGGCTACAGACAACAATATAGGTAATATAACACTTAATATATTACTAAAATTTAATAAATTATAAATTAAAAAATTCTCTTTTATCATAGAAATATTTAATTTGTTTTTCATATCTATTATTTATAATTATTAGCTTTAATAATTGTATCTATTCCCTTTAATTTATAAAAAAGAGGCAATTTTTATTTTTTCTTAATTTGCCGAGTGAATAAACACTATAGCTTTGTTTTGCTATTTATTTATAAAATTATAATGAAACAGCGCAGCAAATTTAATCTTTTTATTTTTTTTTAATAATTATTAAAAAAAAAGTAGCATAATTATTATTTAAATTTATTTATTTAGATATGGGAAATAACTTTAATTAATATTTTTTCTAGATTAGAATATATCTATTCTGCAAGTGTCAGTCCTTAATGCTTTGCTTTGCAAAAACAAAGTCAACCTAAGACAAAGCAACTAGTTATTATTATACTTAAAATTTTTGTATATTTATAACTTATAAATTATTATTTTTTTATAAGGTAAATTTTATACAATATTCTTTTGCTTTGCATTTTACTTTTGTTTGCATTCCAGTGCTATTATTTAGAATGATATAAGCAAATGCTACGCCTTTTTAATTATAATCAAATACTGGCACTTGAGTATATAAATTATCATTTTATTTATGTAAAGAAAATATAAAAATTATTCATAGAATTTCCATATATGTGTCTAGAAAATATTAAATTTTTATTGCAAAGCAATATATATATAATTTCTGCTTCTTGTCTTTGGCTGCGCATGCAGCGCTATAATTATTTGATTCTTTACCTGCCGTAGGCTGGTATGTATCCTTTAATAATATTTTTTTTTTATTCTTAAAATTTTTATAATGACATTATTTCATTTATACTATAAATTATCTTACATGACATTTAATAGAATTTATTTTATTTCATTGCAAAGACAAACTATTTATTTTACAATAATAATTTATTTTATTATATTTGTATAAGATATAAAAATTATTTATATATTAAACTTATAAATACGAGTAATCAGACTTGAACTGATAAAATCTACTTGGAAGGTAGAGGTTATACCCATTTAACTATACTCGTTTTGCTTCGACTGCACATTTATTTTCACCTTTCTTTTATTTTAATTTATATAAATAATATTTTAGGTACTAATGGAATCTTAATGAATTCTTCATTAACTAAAATATATTGTCTTTTAGCTTGTTCATCGAAAATTATTTCAAAATGATTATCTAAAATAGATTGAATTAATCTTTCATTAGTTAAGAAATTCTCTTGAGAATATAAAAGGATAAATTCCTTTTTAACTCTATAAACAAGTTCATCCTTTTTATTAGGATGAGTACCAAAACAATCATGAACAGTAATAATTGGTCCAAATCCATCACTTTCACTATTATTAATCAAAAGTATAAAATGTGTAGCATCTAAAGAATGAAAAATATTAGGTATAATAGCATTACTTTGTTTTAATTTCTAAGTGAAATAAAATATAATTTACAGTTAATTCAAACTATTGTAAATAGAGGGGGTTAAATGGAGAAATAAATTAAGATTTAATTAAATTCTATATTAAATTAAATAAGCTTTGTCTCTTTAATTAAAAATAAATAGTTGTTTCTTTTTTTTAATTAAAAATTTAAAAAATAATAAACCTATTTATTTAGCACTAAAGGACTGATTATAAGCTATAAATAAATAAGATTATCTAATATTAAACACATGACCTAATGATACTGTAAAGCTAAAAGCACCTCTTTTATTTTTACCTGTAAATCTAGATTTTTCAGTAAAATGTACTTTAACTCTAGCTAAACTACCTTCTTGTTTACTTTGAACTGTAAATCTAGGTCTAATACTTTGAGTCATTAAACGACCAGCTAATTTTATATTCATACCTGATAAATAAGAAATTTTTTGTTTTTCTTTTGTTTGCCCGTTATGACTAATGTTCGGACTTATTGTGGAGCAGCTGTGAAATGGGTCATTAATTTGTTCTAATGTTAAAGAATGATCTATACCTTTATATTTAGAAAAAAAGAAAGGAGGCAAATAAGAAGAAGGCTGTGAAAAAAGAGAATTTAAATCTTTTAATTTTAAATTTAAAGATGTAGCTATTTTTTTAGCAAATAAAGGATCTATTGTTTGCGAAACAGTGCTAGCGCCTTGTTTATGAGGACGATTAGAAGGCAAATAAGAGAACTCTTTAGATGAATTTTTAATTACTGCTCTAGGCATTAAAATTTTTAACATTCGTCTAAATTTATAATTATTTGCATTATAACCTAATACTTGCGCTAATATATTACTATCTTGAAAAGGAAGTTGTGCTTTTATTATTTCAAACTCTACTTCTTTTTTAAAAATTTTTTTTAAGATCACACTTAATATTTCTAATTTAGATTTAAAAGAAGAAGCAAAAGAAATATATGGAAATTCCTCATATAAATAAGGACTTGTTTTATTAGATTTAGTTAATAAATCTGTTGTATCTATAATCTTAATAGGAGTGCTCCGCAACAAATGAGGATTAGTTTTTACCAGGGCTTCGCCCAGCTCAATACCTCTTTTTTTTAAAATATAATCATAATAAGGCTTCTTTAATTTTTGTACAAATTTATTATAAGATAAACCTGTGGCATATAAATCAGTCAGTGTATAGATTTGAATTTGAGAATTTAAAATTTCAATTTTATTAGGTCTAATTTTTTTGAATAATAAAAAATTTTTTATTAATTTAACAACATTATTTTTTCCTTTGTTTTTTATTAAAATAGAAGGGTCAATACCTACAAATTTACCCTCTTTGACTTCCAAAGGACTGGCATGCGGTGCACACATAGAAGTATCTAATATACTGTCCGCTTTAGGAGATAAATACACAAATAAACGAATTATCACTTTATCATGTTTAATAAGATAAACAGGTCTACTAATTAAAGAATACATAGATAAGAAAAATGATTTTAATATATATTCAGTCTTTGTCAATAAAGGTTGTAAATTATTTCAACCTTTAAAACTATATACTATTGATTTACTATTATAATGTAATAAAGTTTCAGCATTTATTGGATGTCCTATAAAACCTTTTATAGTTTGTTTATGAGTAGGTGAAATTAATGTAGTTAAAGATTCTCCGGTCCTTTGGACAGTTGCTATATTTTCATTTATTTTTTGAAAATTCATTTCATTAGCTGTAGAATTAATTTTTGTGAAATTTATTTTTTCTTTCAATTTTTTTATTTATTGATTTTATATATCCCTTTTGGACTTACCAAAATTATATATGATTGTTGTCACATCTTTTAAACCATATTAAAATTTATATATATGCTTTGCTATTAATGAATTTATAAATTAATAATGAAGCAGGCTTTGCAAATTAAAACTCTAATATTACTTACTTTAATTTAAAATTTTTATAATTAGCTTTAATTCGGAAGTGTGAACACTAGCAACTAAAACTAAGATTTTTCTATAGATAAAATTAATATTTGTTAGTTTTTTAGCAATGGCGATGTAAAATTCTTATCTTTTAGATATGTAAATTGGTGCAATCATAGCTAATAATAATATCATTCCTAATAATAAAAATAAAAATGCACCATAAGTATAAAGACTATAAGCGACAGATACTATTTGTGTATGATTATTTATTAAAGTTTCAGGTCAATTAAGATTAGAGATTAAAGGTATTGTTGCAAATGAATTAATATTATCATTATTAAACAATAGCTCTTGATTGCTTTGCAAAGAAACGATTGCGTCTTTTACGGAAGAGCTTGTCACTGAACTCAATGATTCTATTCCTTGCCTGTCCAAAGGACTGGCATGCGAAGCAAAAAAGCCACCCACTTGACTTAAACCATTATTAAAAATAGAATTTAAAATTATTACTAATTCTTTACTTAATTTTATTAAAATTGAATCGTTTAAAGAAAATAAAGGATTATTTATCCAGGCTATGCCAGGTACAGCAGGTAAAATATTAAAAAATTCATATAGAAATAAACCAGAAACAGTTAAAGCTAAAGGTATGTTTTTAGTATATTGAGTACCTGTTTCTAAAATATCAGTTAAACGAACATTTATCATCATTATTACAAATAAAAATAATACAATTATAGCTCCTAAATATATTAATATATAAGATATTCCTAAAAAAGGCATACCTTTAACCACTAAAAATAATGCTGAATTTAAAACTAAAGAAATCAAAAATATTACAGAGATAACAGGATTTTTAGAAATTATTACTAAAATAGCTGAAATTATAGCATTTATAATCAATATTTCTATTAATATACTTTTTACATTTAAATACATAAATATGTTCATAAGCGCAGTTAGTTAATTTAAAAATAATTACATTAAATTTATTAAATTAATGTTCAAATAATTTAGTATTTCTTAAGTGTAGATTACTTATTTTTTATTATAATAAGCAACAGCTTTTAGTATATGCAGAAGTATCTTCTATTTATTTAAAATTTAATAAAGCAAGTCAACAATTTCCCTTTTTAATTTTTATTCAAAAAAAGATTTAAAAAAGGAACAAATAAGTAACCTAATATAATGTTAACTCAATTATTCATTTGAGTTATTTTTATATATTACTTATACTAATTATTTTACTACTAATTTTTATAAATTATTTTAATTATTTTCCATTATTCACCTCCTATTTTAAATCTAGAAATAATGATTTATTTATTTCTCATTATTAAGCTACTTCTTTCCTCCTATTAATTCATATAATAAAATCAATAAGCAAGTGCTTCGCTTTATTTTTAATTAATAATTAAAAAATAAAAAAAAAAACACACCAAAGATTGGACTTACAGGTTCGTAGCAATTGAATTTATTATTACTTGCATGATAAGCCTTTGGCAGTAGATAATTAGCATGTAATATAACAAATGTAGAACAAAAATATAAAAATTAATTTACATATTCGCTTATATATGATAAATTTTACATATATAGGTGATATATTAACTATAAATATTTATAATTAATCGGGATTACCGAAAAATAATCAGATTACTTTTGCCTTGGCACTTGCTATTTAAATTTTTATCTTTAAAATATAAAGTGCTTCGCTATTTATAAATAATGAAATAGCAAAGCAAGAGTAAATTAACAGGCATTAAGAGGGTTCGAACCTCTGTAAAAAGTATTAACAGTACCTCGCATAACCACTTTGCTATAATGCCATATTTTTATTATTATAAAAAATAGGGCAGGCGTGAATCGAACACGCTATCTCTCCTTCCCAAAAGGAGTAACGCACCATTTTGTCTTCTGCCCTAAATATTTTTTTAGCTTTAATCTTTTTAAAGCTGTCTCTTTTTTTTAAAGTAAATCGGCATGAGTAGTGTGCATAGCATATAAATATTAAAATTTAAATCTAAATAAACTAACATTGTGCGAAGCAAGTGCAAAGCAAATAAAATATTATTATTTTACTATACACAAGAATGAGGTGATTTGAACACCTATCAAAGATTTTGGAGATCCTTATACTAACCATTATACTACATTCTTTATATCTTTATATAGTTTATTTATATAGATTTGATCATTTAATAATTAATTTTAAATCCACAAAAAAAACTTTTTTATTAAACTATAGTTATTAAATTTCTATTAAATTAAAATTTATAGTCAAGTAAATTCTATCAGTAGCTAAATGAATAGCAAATATCTCAATATATATTGTATTTATTTATCTTATATTATAATTCAATTATTATTTTACTATACACAAGAATGAGGTGATTTGAACACCTATCAAAGATTTTGAAGATCCCTATACTAACCATTATACTACATTCTTTATATCTTTATATAGTTTATGCTAAAATATTAACCTTAAAATGATCTATCCATGGCTGCATATTAATAGGTATTTACTAAATGCATATATTTTTTTTTTAAGAAGCTTTTAAATTATTTTTCGCTATCTTTTTTATTGCAGTCGCTTGCTGCTGCTGCTCCTATGAATTTAGAAATAAAAGCAGCATAAGCCTATATTATATGAGACTCTCATAAAGATATGAAGTTATATAACGAATTTCAAATATGAAAAAATTTTTATTACACTTTTAAATAAAATGGGGTGGGGTTAGAAAAATAAAAATAAACTAATTAAATGATTTAACTAAATGCTTTGGAAAGAAAAAATAATAAATAGAATACTAATTAAACCTAAAGTAATATATAAAGCATATGTAGTTATTATACCTGTATCTAATTTAGATAAGTCAGAACTAGCCTTATAAGTACCTTCAGTTAATCCAAATGGACCTATTAATTCAATTATACCTTTATCTAATAATTTAGATATAGTATGTCCTGTTTTTAAACTCCCTGAAATTAAATAATTATTATATAATACGTCTAATAAATATTTACCATTTAAAAAAGTATAAATTTTAATAATACAAAAATGTATTAAAGATAAATTATAAATAGAATTTTGCCTATCTTGCAAAATAACTAAAGGACTGGCATGTAATAAAGTAAAATCTTCTCCCAATTGCGAAGCTTGCGAAGCAAAAGGGCCAGGCGCGTAGCTGTTTTGCAATAAATTAGACTCATTTTTATTTTTATTTTTATTTTTATTTACTGTTTCTAAATAACTATTTGAAATTTGATTATGTATTAAATTTTTATTATTAGAAGACAATGCTAAATTAATTGTTCAATTAGTTAAAATATGATGTCCATAATGATATATATAAATAGCAAAAACTACTCCAATTACAGATAATATTGTAGGTAATAATTTTATGTATAATGGCAAACTAAATTCCGCTTCAATTATATGAATTTGACTTGGTTGATAAAATAAACTATTTTGGAAAAAATCTGACCCTATTCCTACAAAATCAGAAGCAATATAACCTAAAAATATTGCACAAATAGCTAAAATAGATAAAGGGATAATTACTACTAAATTTTCAGAATGTATATTTAAATAAGAAGTTTTATTTGCATTAGGAATAGTCAAATATACCATATTCATTAATCTTGTACTATAAAAAGCGGTTAAAAATGCAGTTAATGTACCTAATATATAAGCAAATAAACTTGAAAATTGATAATTACCATAAGCTAATTCTAAAATTAAATCTTTAGAATAAAAACCACTTAATCATGGCAAACCTAATAATGCTATAGTTCCTATTAACATAACTGTATAAGTAAAAGGCATAAACCGTATTAAACCTCCCATTTTTCTAATGTCTTGCGGTTTTAAAAATTAATAATACATCGTTTGTTACTATTTTCAATTATTAAGGTTATTTTTCAAAGCCTTAATTTTTTGTATACCTTCGAATGTAAAATGATCTTTTTTATTTATTAAATTTACTATTTCTTTTCAAATACTAAAATTATAAGATTTAAAACCTAATAAAGGGTATTTTTCAAAGTGTGGTATAATAGTTAAAAGATCTTGTAGTTTAAATATTTTAAATTCTACAACGCCCCTAGTTTGAGACGAATATACATTACCAAGAGAATTAAAAAATGTTTTTATTTTAAATAGTAATGGTTCTTCTCTTATATCTAAACCTATTGATAATACTGCAGATACAGATAATCCTTCCTCTCTTCCCTCCTTATTTACGGTTTTCTTGCCTATGGTAGGAGCACAAGTAGTTTTTAAATTAATTATAAAGGATCCATCACCTTCTATAAAACCGCTAATCCAATAAGGATTAAGTTTAGTATCCATATTACAAAGTGAAGAATAACTAGGCCTAATTAAAGAAATATGATCAGGGAAAGACAATTTTAATTCTTCTGAAAGACCATGATTAATAATTCCTTTTAAAGCAACTATATTATTCATTCCTTCAACAGTTATATGTTTTTTATTTTTAATTAGATTAATACACTCTCTTGAAAATCTATTAATTTTGCACTTTGTAAAGGATATTTATTAAAATGTGGTAAAATTACATTTATTATTTGAATTTGATCAACTACTGAAAAACGGACCACATCTTTTGTTGTACTATTTATGATAGTACCTATTCCATTGAAAAATGATTGTATACTTGTTAATAATGCTAAATCTTTCTTATGTAATTCAATAATAAATCTCATTTGAACTCTCCAACCTATTTTAGTAGAAGAGCTTCTACTAACACTTACATTGAAGGAACCTTCCGCATCAGTAAAGTGCGAAGCAGCTGTAACAAATCATGGTTCAATAGATACTTTTTGCGTAGTTACTGTACTAAGGCAAGTACCTATTCCCAGTACTTCGCAAAATAAAGGAATAGCATTTAAATATGTTTGTAAATTAGAATTAAGGATAGATATAACTGTTAAACTGTTACAATACAAATAAATTATTACGATAAAATTATTTAAAAAAACCAAAACATTAGTAATTATTAACTTTTATCCTCACAGCTTGATATTATCTTACCGCATTAAAACCATAGATATTTCACATATTAGTATAATATAAGCTATAACTTATTCATAAAATCTAATGGTTGCTCATACTTTCGTAAGGGGACTGACTATATCTTAATCCTACACTTAGAAGAATCTTACTTCATTTATACCTTGCAGTAAAACAAGGATTAGAGTTTGTTTACTCATGTAGACACTACTACCATTTAGTCGATGCGCTTTTATCCTTAAACTATTGTACAGTAGTAAACATACACAAAATTTAAGGAATTTAGTTCCGTGAAGATCCATTTCATTTTCAATCACCTCAAACATCGTTAGATCGATTGAATTAGCTTTATCCTGTTGGCTCCTAAGAGCACGCTGGCACACCCGTTTCCTTTTTAATATATATTTACAAAAAAAGAAAACAAAAAAAATTAAGGTGCTATTAATTTATTAATTTTATTTATTGCTAATACAATCATAGATAAATGATTAATTTATCGTACTTTCTTGACTTACGTCAATACTCGCTCTAGTTTAAGTTTTAGGAATTACCCGGAGTTTGGCAGTATTAGAGCAAGAGATTACTCATCATTTAAAGAGTGTATAATTACACCTGCAGCTAAAAATAATAAAGCTTTAAAAAAAGCATGAAGAACAGTATGTAAAAGAGCAATATTTCATTGAGCTAGTCCTATAGCAATCATCATATAACCTAATTGACTAATTGTAGAAAAAGCAATAATTCTTTTTAAATCATTTTGAACTAATGCTGTTGTACCTGCAACAAAAGCTGTTATAGATCCAATTAAAGTTATAACTAATAAAGCATCACTACTATAACTTAAAATTGGACTTGATCTTAATAATAAGAAAATACCTGCTGTAACCAATGTTGCAGCATGAAGTAATGCAGAAACAGGTGTAGGCATTTATGAATTAAAACAATTTATAAAATGTTTTAATTTATATTTGGACTATATTATTTCTATATTACAATATAGAACTTAACGTATAGTCTCTGAGGTTCCTACTATTATTTATCTATATTTAAATTACAAATAAATAAGTTGGTTACCTGCTGATTGTCCATTATTATTTCTATTTACTTTTAAATTTTTATTTTAATAGTTAAAGGATGCATAATAATTTTGGGATATTCCAGCATATAGTTAAGTTTTAAGAGGCCCCTGCTTATTATTGCATGTTAAATCTATTTGAAGAACGTTTGCCAGTTTTAACAGGCAGTAGTTTATGCGAGGAATGGAACTTTTATTTTATTCCCTGCTGAAAGCATCTTTAACTTCTTTTTCTTTTTTTAAATAATTATTAAAAAAAGTAATTATAATTGAAAATTCAAAAGTGAAAGTAGCTCTAAAGATTTAATTTATACAACATTTCAGGTATAAAATAAGGCATTACTAAAGAATGTAATTTATTTCTAGACTTAGCACTGATAAATAGTCTAAATCTATTAATACTTGAATTAGTTTTACGAGGGTTTTTAGATACTAATAAATCAAATTTATTTTCTAAAACAAATTTTAAACGATCCACTTCTTCTTCTGTAAAAGACTCAGTGGCCAAACCTACACCATTATTTACTTTAAACCCATCGTCCATCGGCTTTTTATATATAAAAAGCAGCAAATAGCTAGACCTTTTTCATTAAGGAGATCATAGATATTTAAAGGCACTATTTTTATATATCTATGACTCATCTCATCTCATTTGTATCATTTTTCATACATTTCACTTAAAACAGGTAAAGACCTAGAACAAAAAGTATATTGTTTAATCTCTAACCCTTTACTAGGATGAGGTCAAGGACGAGGTTCGTTTGTAGTACATAAAACTTTTAATAATTTTCACAGATAAAAAATATACTCTTTACTCTTAAGAGTAATAGCAAAAGAACAATGAGTGTTCACTTTATTTTTTCCTGTTTTATCTTTTTATTATACCTTAAAGAACCATCTCCTAATAAACTTCCAACTAAAACATCTAATACATCTTTAGTTAAAGTGATTTGTACTTTATCTTCAGGTACAGTTATAAATCTGCCTTTAGCGTCTCTAAGTTGTCCTTTTATAAATCTACCTTTTTCATCCCTGATTTGATAGGAGATAATAGTACTAGTAAATAGATTAAGTGTTTGAGTAGCTATGCAGTACATTTCCTCGGCGTAAAACAAGTTCTCCAAAGTCGCAATAATAAAAATCAGTAGTGAAGCCTCCATTGAATAAGGTAATCATGTACTTAAAGGCACTTGTGCGGATTTAGCCATTGCTCCACTGAATAATAATAAAGAAATAATAGTAATCGCATTTTCATTTAAATAAGGTGCAACACTGAAAATTATTGAATAATCTACTGTACCTAATAAAGCAAAGAATGCAAAAAAACCTATAGATAGACCCATATCCCCTAATCTATTCATAGTTAAAGCTAATAATGCAGCCTTAGTAGCTTGAATTCTTGTAAAGAAATAACTAATCAATAAATAAGATACTATACCTATCAAATTTTAATTTATTTATTTAATATAATTTTGCCTGTCCTTTAAGATTTTAAATTAAAAAAAAAGGACTGCAGCTATAGGCGAAGCTAAGCTAATTTATTTAAATATAATAAATCCTGTACTTTAAAACCTAGCAGGAATTTACATAAAGCCCTAGAGTAACTATAATAAATATAATTACTAAAATTTTGACTGTGCATTAAGCATCATTTCAGACACCCATCGTTGTTCCAGTCGATCGCGATCTACTATTTAACCGACGATCTTGTTTTAATTTACTTTTTCTATTTATATTTACTTATTTTATTTTAATTTTATAATTAAAAAAAGGAAATATAGCCACTATAATTAATAAGAAAAAGATTAAAATTTTAATCGTTTTCAACAATGTTGCCAGTATAAACATACAAAGTTAATTACAAATAGTTGTTTTTTTAACTTTATTATACTGACTATAAATTCCTAACTTATACTTCATTGAATTTAACATAAAAGGTTCTATTATATTAGCAAAAGATTTAGCTGAATTTTTCTTAATATATAAAGTTCATGTTGATTTACCTTTTACTTTATTATTATGAATATTACAATTCAAATTATATTTTTCAAGGAGTAATTTACATAACTCTTCCAATTCGGAGAATTCAAAACAGTTGCTTGCAATTTTAAACCCTGAACCTAATTTACTCCCATCATCCATAAATCATACTGCTAAAGCAAGAGGATTTAGGTTTTCATATAAAAAAGAAATAGGTACGATTTTAATATATTTTCCGTGTTGCTTTTCCTGGCATAGCCTGGAACACACTTGCTCTTTAAATTTATAAAATAAATCATGTATAAAATTAAAACTACTAAAGGTATAAGTATTAAATTTTACACCAAAATATACAGTATTATTTTTCTTAATACGCTTAAATAATTTAGGTTTTAAACTAGAACAATAACCTTGTTTATAGAAATAATTGTATAATCACATTAAATATTCTACATTTTTATTTGTTTGTTCTATTATTAAACGAGTACCTATTCCTTTATTTCTTTTTTCTAAGTTACCATCCCCAAGTAAACTACCTATAATAACTTGTATTATATCTTCATTATGTGGACCTATCCGCTTATTAGAATTAATTTTACCTTCAATATGAAAAGAACGCTTACTAATTAAAAATAATCCTAATATTTTACATTCATTTAAAGTTAAATATTCATTAGATAAATTAAGAATTCATTTAAGGCAATTAAGTTCACCTTCTCATCCTACAAATAATACAAAATAATTTCCTCCTGTAACTAAAATTAACATGAAACCTGCAAAAGCAGATAAATAAGAAAAAAATCTTTGAATATGCATTAATATCAAATTTATCATGTAACTAAATATTTTATTAATCTCTACCTCTATTCATTCCTGATTTTAATACCCTTATGAAATTTAGACCTTCCTCTGATCAGCCAAAGGCAGGTGATCGATCTTGTATTAATTTATGAATTTGACATCAATCTAAATAGTCATATTGTTTTACACCGATTAAAGGATTTTTATCAAAAAAAGGAATAATTATATTAGTAATATCAGAAAATTTTGATATTGTGATACAAACAGCAGATTCATTAGGATACTTATATATTGTTCCAGTGCCTAATTCAGCAATAATTTTTTCCATTAGATTTAAATCTCTAATATGTTGTGTTATTCTGAACCTTAATTGAACTAAATATCCTGTTTTGTTTTTATCACTTCGCGCTCGGTATATTTGAACATCAAAATTTCCTTCCCCATTAACAAATCCTACTATTCAATAATTACTAGGAATTTTTTTTATATTAATCAATGGTCTTTCTACTGAACTAATATAATTAAATTCAAATTTTAACATATCGGATAAACCTAAATTCATTGATGCCTTTATACTTACTATTTGCTCTAAGCCTTCAATAGTAAGATGAAGTTTTTTGTTCATAAGTTCGACTACTTGCTTAAATAAATTCCAATCGCCTGCCTTATTTTTTTTAGTATACTAAAAAAAAAGGAGTTAACAAAGGATATTTTTCAAAATGATTAATTAAATATTTTAAATCTTTATTAGAATCTATTGAAAAAATACATCTGTTTCGATTATTATCAATATGTATAGAGCCTATACCTTCGAAATATCTTTGTAATTTTAATAGTAATTCCAAATCCCGAAGATGTAGTCCCATTTGAAATTTAGATTGTACTCTTCAGCCTAATTTTCGGATTTTATTTTTATCTATAATCACTGTAAATGAACCTTCAGCATCTATCAAGTGCGAAGCAGCTGTTCAAAACCAAGGATTTATTACAGTCGCTTGCGCAGTATTTAATGTAGAGTAATATTTTTTATTTAGTTGTTTAGAAGGGATTTTGAATCGATAACTACTTTCGCAGTCCATTAGAGCACATCTTAAATGTATTAAAGGCGAATTGCCTTTTTTAATACATCAACTACCGTTTGCTCGTTGCTCTTTTACAGTATTAATACTTTCGTAGTTTAATATTGACTTAGATCCGCGATAACCCATTTTATTTTCACTCATATTACAGCTTGTTACCTTATTTCTTAAAAATTTATTTATAAGAAAAGTACCTGAGTAATTACTTCAGCCACAAATAGTCTTTCGACTATTGCTTGGTACTATAATCTTTAGGGCGTCCCCGGAATTTGATAGTTTTACCCCATATTCACGTTTTCCCATAACGCTTTGAGGTTGACCTTCCATATAATATATAGTATACACTAATATTAAAAATGTGATATATGTAATCATAATACAAAATACTACTGATAATTGATCAAATAAAAATTCTCAAGTTACATTCATAATTTCAGAATCTATTCAAGTGCCTAAATGAATAGATACAGGACTTGCACAAAGACCTACTTCATAAAAAGCAATAGTAGATAATAATGCAGATAAAAATAAACAGATACAAGTAATAAATTGAGAACCTATTATACCTATTTTTCTACCTAAAAAACCTGATACAATTGATCCTAATATAGGAAAAAAAATTATAGATAAATACATCTGCGAAATAAATTAGTTTTTCAGAGAAATACTTCCTTTTAATCTATAATATGCAATTAAAATACTTAAACCTATCACTGATTCTGCACCTGCTATAGCTATTATAAATATTCCAAATGTTTGACCTGTATTATCATCAAAACTATAACTTGTTATTAAAAAGAATAAAGTAATTGCTAATAACATAATTTCTAAGGATATTAATAATAAGATTATATTTTTTCTATTTAAAATAAATCCTAAAATTCCTATTAAAAATAAAGATAATGAAAAGGTCATATTTATTTATAATCCTTAAGGATCCTGCAATTTATGTAGTATACTACTAAAGCATTAGTTTTATAAAGTATAATTTACTTATAATTCCATTATAAGTGCTATTATTAAAATAGTAATTATAATATATTTCTGCTTGCTGCTCTGCTTTTTTAAATTATAATTAAAAAAAAGAAGTAACTATTTATTTTTAAATAAACAATGCCTATTTTATTTTAAATTAAATAAAATAAAAGGCAGCAGGTGGAGGGGTTAAATTGATTTAAAACTGAATATTCATATAATTATAAATTATGTTTATGCTTACCTAAGTAGGAGCAAGTTCTATTATTTAGTTGCTAATTTATTTATAAAAAAAAATAAATAGGTAAACATTAGTAAGCAACAGTTATTTAATTAATATATATTAATTACCACCTCAGTAGTAAACTGCTAAGAATAAAAATAACCATACTACATCAACAAAATGTCAATATAATATAGCTGCTTCAAACCCAACATGATGAGCGTCTGTTAAATGATAAAATACAATTCTAATTAAACAGAAAAAGATAAATGTTGTACCGATAATAACATGTGCTCCATGTAAACCTGTACTAGCAAAAAATGCACTCCCATAAACTGAATCTGCTATAGTGAAACCTGCTTCTAGATATTCAAAATATTGTAATCCTGTGAATAAAATTGCAAAAATTATTGTAATTATAGTTCCATAAATTGCTGCTTTTCTATTACCTTGAATTAAACCATGGTGAGCTCAAGTAACAAATGCCAAATCTCCAATTATAATAATAGTTTTAACAAAACTTTTCTGAATATTATAATCCTTGTACTTTATTTTAATTATTTAGTTCAATTTCTTTGCTTTTCTTTTTTATTAATTAAAAAAAATAAATTATAGCCCTTTATTTTTTTTAGTAATTATTTAAAAAAAATAAGAATTATTAAAAAAAAATAAGAGCTCTAAAATGCAACGATTGAAATTAATATAAAGCCTTTGATAAAAATTTTTAAAAATTGATTTATTGAGATTCCGACTGTACATTAAGCATTTGCAATATATTAACTGGTAAAATATTACAAACACCCACCAATGAACCAGTCTGTAGCGATCTAATTAATTATTTATACATAATTAAACCGACGGTCTTATAATTCAGATAATTACGTTGACCGTTTTCATTAGTGTCGCCTTATTCCTGCTTATTTTGCTCTTTCGCATAAATAAACCTATCTTTTGTTTTACATTTATATACAAGGAAATTCTAGGCAGTAGGAGCTTATGTCCTTTTGAATTTACTTATTTTATTTTTTAATAATTATTAAAAAAAAAATAAGAATTATTAAAAAAAAATAACGGACAGGCAAAAGAAGTATCAGGAATTAGACTATGCAAAATATATCTTTCTAATTTTAGTTTCAGGTAAACTTAACCTATATATATCTAAAAATTGTTTATTTTATACTTCATCGTAGGATGAAAATGTGGTGTAACAATTTTTTTTAAAGTATTAAAACTAGATTTAGGTATATATATATTATATTGGTTATTTAATCCTGATTTATGTATAGTAGAATCAATTGAATATTTATTTTTAAGAACTAAAGCTAAATAATGAATCTCATTTAGAGTAAAACTATTAGTAGAAAATTTAAAACCTTTATTTTTAAATGATGTTCCATCATCCATCATTCAAACAGCTAAAGCTAAAGGTGACAAATAAATGTCTATAAAATTAGGTATAACTTTTCTAGATCTATTAGGATAAAAAGAATCATAAATTCAATCAAATGAAGAAAAAGTAAAAGTTCTAAATCTATAATAATATC
>Ga0157376_10000843_pt1 | contig 20090 bp, 18 predicted proteins | sample M45metaG_FD_121801 | JGI IMG/M metagenome (GOLD analysis project Ga0157376, IMG submission 121801) | Miscanthus rhizosphere microbial communities from Kellogg Biological Station, Michigan, USA - M4-5 metaG | ecosystem: Host-associated > Plants > Roots > Rhizosphere > Soil | place: USA: Michigan... | reverse complement strand
TACACACCGAAATGCTTCATCCCCCACGCGGCGTCGCTGCATCAGGCTTTCGCCCATTGTGCAAGATTCCCCACTGCTGCCTCCCGTAGGAGTCTGGACCGTGTCTCAGTTCCAGTGTGGCTGGCCATCCTCTCAGACCAGCTAACGATCAAAGCCTTGGTAGGCCATTACCCTACCAACTAGCTAATCGTGCGCGGACTCCTCCTCCGACGACTTACGCCTTTCAGTCCAAAAACCGAAGTTCTCGGAATATTATGCGGAATTAGCTCGCCTTTCGGCGAGTTATTCCCCATCAGAGGGCAGATTATCCACGTGTTACGCACCCGTGCGCCGTGCGCCACCTGTATTGCTACAGGCGCGCACTCGACTTGCATGTGTTAAGCACGCCGCCAGCGTTCGTTCTGAGCCAGGATCAAACTCTCGTTTGAAGCCTGTAGCTTGGCGAAAAAAATATCCCGGTTTTATCCGGGATCAGCCTGCCAAGCAAATTGTTGATCGCTCAATGTTACTCAACCATTCGGGCTCGAATAAGGCCGAATGGTTTCGAACGGATTCTGGCACATCGTATCAATTGTCAAAGAGCTACGGCCTCCCTGTCCAGCAGAGTGGCATCCAAACAACTTTGCAACTATAGCGAGAGCGTTCCAGAAAGTCAACAGCAGAAACAAGGAAATTTCATGTTTCCACAGGGTCACTTTACGCCATCTGTAAGTGATTCAAAGTGCGAGGGATGTTGGCAGAGTGACTTCCAACGATCTAGAGTCTCGCAAGAAATACTTCATTTTCCGTTGCCAACGAAAACCATGAAGTCGCGCAAAAAAGTGAAATAGGGTAAACGGTATGTCAACCTAAGGGATTGCAGAAATTTGAATTCTGGCCGGTATGCGCCAGAAACGGATCCGGCGAGCTTTTGTGGGATGATGCAAGCGAATCGAGGCTGGATTGGTGCGGAAACAAGATTTCAAAAAAACGCTAGAACGACGGCTCGCTCAGGAATTGCGCGCCGCGGCGTGGTTTCGGCCGGGATTGAAACTCGGAATTGGAGTTTCCGGTGGCGGTGATTCGGTGGCGCTGCTGACGTTACTGGCGAAGTTGCGTACGGAGCTGGGAATTGTGGGGAGCGCAGTCCATTACAATCATCAACTCCGGGGCAGAGCTTCAGACGCCGACGAAAAATTCGTTGCAGCACTGGCCGAGAAATTGGGATGGACATTGCATGTGGGGCGCGGAGACGTCGCGGGAAAAGCGAGTCGCGAGAAAGCTAACGTGGAGGATGTGGCGAGGCGCGCTCGATACCATTTTTTTGAGCGACTGGCAAAGCAAGGCATCGTGGAGGTGGTAGCAACCGCGCATACCATGGACGATCAAGCGGAGACAGTGTTGGCGCATATTTTGCGGGGAACGGGCATCGTGGGCCTGGCAGGGATTCATCCGGTGGCCGGCCAGGTCGTGCGTCCACTGCTAGGGTTTCGGCGCGACGAGTTGCGAAAATATCTTCGCGAGAAGAAGCAGAAATGGCGCGAAGACGCCAGCAACCTCGACACTAGGAAAACTCGCGCCCGGATGCGAAAGAAGCTCCTACCGCTGCTGGAAACCCAATTTAACCCTGCAGTGGTAGAACACCTGGCGGCGCTGGCAGAGCGTGCTGCAGAGCAAACGGCATTCGTCGAGCAGTTGGCAGTGCAGCTTTTTCGGAAATACGTGGCCGTCAACACGGAAGGGGCGCGCATCGGGATTGCAGAATTGCTGGACCCGCTGGGGATGCATCAGACGGAAACGGCTAGCGCGCTGCGAGCGAGACTAATACTGGCGATCGTGGAACATGTGAAACCGCGGCGCGGGCAAATGCTATCGGGACACCTGGACACAATCGCGAAACTGGCGAAAGCCGGCGAGCCGGGCAAGCGATTGCAATTGCCGGGCGGCGTTGACGTGATGCGCGAAAGAAATGAGCTCCTGTTTTGCCTGCGGCAGAGTCTTAAATAACCGAAGGCCACTTGCCACTGTGAGTCGCGCGGCACAATTGTGCCTGAACGGGGTGTGGACAACTTAAGAACACTGCGAGCTTTCCTCTTTACAGTGATTGACTGCGTTTCCAACAGGCGAGACACTATTAGTATAGGAAGGGGCAGCAGCGCCGCGTGGGCACCTGGAACGTTTTCGAACGCAAGCAGGGATGTGCAACGTGAGCGCTAAGAAAGCGCCGTCTTTCTCAGCGAAGAGAATATCCGCTCGCGTGGACGCGCTTGGCAGGCAGATTTCAAGTGCGTACGGCGCCCGGCGCCTGGATGTGGTCATCACCATGGACCGCGGGTTTATTTTCGCAGCGGATTTATTGCGGAGTGTTTCGTCGCCGACGGTTTGCCATTTTGTGAAAGAGCAAGTTCGAGACGTGAAGCAGGGCCATCAGGAAGTTTTCTTCGGCGGCCATCCGGACCTGAGGGGACGCGACGTACTGGTGCTGGACGCGGTGATGGACAGCGGCGTAACGCAGGAATTTTTGTTGCGCCGACTGGCAGAAAGTCAGCCACGGTCGTTGCGATTGGCGGTATTGCTGGACAAGCCATCGAGGCGCCATGTGGCGTTGGAGCCGGATTACTTTGGGTTCCACACCGCATCTAATCAAGAGTGGGTGGGATACGGGCTGGCGGATGTTGCGGGCAAAGGGCGAAATGGACGCAATCTGTCGCCGAACGGCAAATCGGCGTCTAACCGTAAGAAGCGCGGGAAGTGAAGATGCGATTCGGCGGAATTGAAAAAGAGATTTTGGCAAAGGTTTAGTGAGGTAATCGTGAATCCTAGTTCTACAGCAAAAACGATTTTATTCTGGCTCTCGATCGTGTTGCTTGGCGTGATGCTCTGGAAGTTGGTGTCCGCCAACGGGCAAGCGGCGCGCGAAGATACGCCGAGCTACAGCGAGTTCATGGCGCACGTGGAACAAGGCGACGTCAAAGAAGTGACCATGTACCTGGCGCCGAATAGCTACGAGCTGCAAGGCGAGTACGTGAAACCGGCTAACAAGAAGTTCCGCACCACCATTTTTAAGGAAGACGCTCCGAATCTGAGCAAGGTGCTGCGCGACAAGTCAGTGCTGATCAATGTGAAGGAAGTGCGCAGCGGTGATTGGTTGATTATTTTGCTAAATGCACTGCCGTTGTTGCTATTGGTGGGCTTCTGCCTATTCCTGATGCGGCAAATGCAGGCCGGCGGAAACAAGGCGCTGAGTTTTGGCAAGTCGCGGGCGCGTTTGCTTTCGGCTCAACAGAAGAAAGTAACGTTCAAAGATGTTGCCGGAACGGATGAAGCCAAGGAAGAGCTACAGGAAATTATTGAGTTCCTGAAGGACCCGCAGAAATTCCAGAAGCTCGGCGGACGCATTCCCAAGGGCGTGCTGCTGGTAGGACCTCCGGGAACGGGCAAGACTTTGCTGGCGCGCGCGATTGCCGGTGAAGCCAATGTGCCGTTCTTCTCAATTTCCGGTTCGGACTTCGTGGAAATGTTTGTCGGCGTCGGCGCGAGCCGGGTACGCGATCTTTTCGAACAGGGCAAGAAGAATGCTCCCTGCATCATTTTCATTGACGAAATTGATGCGGTCGGACGCCACCGCGGCGCAGGCTTGGGCGGCGGACACGACGAACGCGAACAGACCTTGAACGCGTTGCTCGTCGAAATGGACGGCTTTGAATCGAACGAAGGGGTGATCCTGATTGCGGCAACCAACCGGCCCGACGTGCTGGATCCAGCGCTGCTGCGTCCGGGACGCTTTGACCGGCGTGTAGTCGTCGCGCGCCCAGACGTCAAGGGCCGTGAAGAGATCCTTCGCGTACACACTCGAAAAAAGCCGATCGCCGATGACGTGGATCTTTCGATCATCGCGCGAGGCACACCGGGATTTTCGGGTGCGGACTTGGAAAGCTTGGCCAACGAAGCTGCTCTGTGGGCAGCGCGCCAGAACCGCAAGTTTGTCTTGATGGAAGATTTTGAAATGGCCAAGGACAAAGTGCTGATGGGCGTGGAGCGCAAGTCCTTGATCCTTTCCGACGAAGAAAAGAAAAACACCGCGTACCACGAAGCAGGACACGCGCTGGTGGCAGCGATGACTCCGGGGGCCGATCCGGTTCACAAGGTAACGATTATTCCGCGCGGCATGGCACTCGGTTTGACCATGCAGCTGCCGACCGATGACAAGCACTCCTATACCAAGGATCACCTGGATGGAATGCTAGCGGTGTTGATGGGCGGACGCAGCGCCGAAGAGATTTTCCTGGGGCACATTACCACCGGCGCTGGCAACGACATCGAACGCGCCACGGACATCGCACGCAATATGGTCTGCGAATGGGGCATGAGCGAACTGGGGCCACTGGCTTTTGGCAAAAAGGAAGAAGCGATTTTCCTGGGACGCGAAATTGCCCAGCACCGCGACTTCAGCGAAGCCACTGCGGTGGACATCGATAAAGAAGTAAAGCGGATCGTGAGCTCGGCCTATGAAAAGGCTCGCGTAATTCTGGATACCCACAAAGACAAACTGGAGCGCATTGCGCAGGCTTTACTGGTACGCGAAGTACTTGACGCCAACGAAGTGCGAATGCTGTTGGAGGGCACGCCGCTTCCGGATAAGCCACGAACTCCGCCAACGCCGCCGCAGCAAGGCGCAACCGCCGCGGATCCGAAGCTGGTGCGGCCGGAATTGCGGCCAGCGCCAGGATTCACGCGGGGAGACAGCCCGGCTAAGGCATAACCACAGATACTCGTCATTAGCCAACTAGGGCTCGAGAAATCGGGCCCTCTTTTTTCGCGCGGCCTCAACGAAAGACAGCGAATACGCGTGTTAGACTGCGCGATTGTGGCTATGCTCGATGAAATTATCGATGGGCGAAGCGACTTGGTGTTTGAGTATCTGACCGAAAGCCACGCCGCAAATTCCGCGGACAAAGATGGGACTTCGCTGGTGCAGTGGTGCGCGTACGGCGACGCCGGCACCATCAATGCGGGGGCGGTGATCGATGCCAAGGACATGTATGGACATTCGCCGCTGTTGTGGGCCAGTTGGTATTCGCGGCCGATACCGATACCGCGAAAACTCTGTTACGGCGATTTTCGCATTCATCCTAAGTTATACGGGCGTGGAAGCTCACCTACGGGCGAGCCGCATTCTTGACGCGCCGATGTCTGCCAAGTTAAAAAGAGCGTAGGATACGATTATGGGACTGAAAGACGGTGAGAATCTGAGTGTGACTTGCCCGTGCTGCCAGGCCAAGCTGGTGGTGGACCCGATTTTTGGCGCGGTACTTTCGCACGAAGCGTATGTGAAACCCGGTCCGGACGTGGACTTGACGCAGGCTGCCAGCATTTTAGAAAAACAAAAACAGCAGCGCGAAGACAAATTCGCGGATTCCTGGTTTCAGGAAACGAATAAGGAAGACATTCTGGCGAAGAAGTTTGAAGAACAGATGAAGAAAGCCAAGGATGCGCCGTCCGGAAAGCCGATTCGCGATTTTGACCTGGATTGAGTGCCAGTGAACAGAGTAGCGAGTGGTGAGTAGTCGCGAATTCGATCGCGCCATCCCTTGATGATCCCCAGAAGAACATTTCAATTGAAATTGCGGTCCGGCAATCTAACGCTCGGGAAGCGCACTCTGGTGATGGGTGTGTTAAACGTAACGCCAGACAGCTTTTCCGATGGCGGAGCCTTCCTTCGCGCGAAGAACGCCGTGCAGCAGGCGCTGGCGATGCAGCACCAAGGAGCCGACATCATTGACATCGGCGCGGCGTCCAGTCGGCCCGGTTCGGCAGAAATTTCAATTGGCCAGGAGCTAGGCAGGTTGCTGCCGGTGTTAGAAGCTCTTCGGGGAAGACTGAACATTCCGATTTCGGTGGACACCCAGAAAGCGGCGGTCGTCGAGGTCTCGCTCGGAGCTGGCGCAGAAATTCTGAACGACATTTCGGGACTGCGCCGCGATCCGCGGATAGCGGAGGTCGCAGCCAAGTACAATGCACCATTGATATTGATGCACATGCGTGGAACGCCGCGCACCATGCAGAAAGGCCCGTTCGCACGCGACGTTATTAAGGACGTGGTGAGCGGGCTACGCAAGTCCATCGCAATCGCTCGAAAGCATGGAGTTGAGCGTTCGCAGATCGTGATTGATCCAGGAATCGGCTTTGGCAAGAGTTTTGATCAGAATTACGAATTGCTCGCAAAGCTGCCACTGATCGCGAAGCTGGGCTACCCTTTGCTGGTCGGTACATCGCGCAAAGGATTTCTCGGTGCAACGCTCGCAAGAGATGGCAAACCCGCCGCATCTGGCGAACGTATCTGGGGCACCGCCGCATCAGTCACCGCAAGCATCCTGAATGGCGCGCATATTGTTCGCGTTCACGACGTGGCAGAAATGAAGCAGATTGCACTCGTGACCGACTGTTTGGCCAACATCAGCAAGTGATTGCACGCCAGCGCGGCGCGAGCAAAATAAAACTCGGAAAACTTGGACGCTTCGTGGGGTTATACTTTCCCAGCTTACTTTGGGACCAATCCTTCAAACACATCTCTTGATCGGAGTTCCCCTCAGATGCGATCGATTCGGCGATTCTCTCTGCAGATTTTAATGCTTGGAACGATACCGACGGTGTTCGCACAGCTGCCGCCGGTGAAGGTGACCTCGCTCCAGCCGGGGCAAGTGAGCCAAAGTGTCGCAGCCTGCTCCGCGACGGAAGCGTCCTCGTGCACCGAAGCGGCGAGCAAGCTGATGCCGCTGATCATCGGCGATTCGCCGATGATCGAAAATTTGCGGCGGCTCACCGATGAAATTGGCGGGCGTGTCACCGGTTCGCCGGAAATGGCCCAAGCCGTTCAATGGGCCATCGCCGGATTTCGCGCGGCGGGCGTGGATGTTCATACCGAAAAGTACACACTACCGGTAACCTGGAAAGAAGGCGTGACGCGGCTGACGATTCTCGCACCAGCTGTCTACAGTATTCAACTGCGAGCAGTGTCCGAAGGCTTCGGACCAGCAACCCCGCGCGGCGGAATTGAAGCAGCCGTAGTAGACATTGCCAATGGGACCGACGCCGACTTCGCCCGTGCTGGGAATATCAAAAACGCAATATTGCTGGCGCACAGCGAGATCGGCTCAACTTGGGCCGATCTTTTCAACGAATACATGCGCCCTCCCACGATTATCTCGCGTGCTGTAAAGGAAGGAGCGGCTGCAATTCTTTGGACCGGCGCACGCGAGCGACTGTTGCTCTATCGCCACACCAACTCGCTGGTTGGGGAGATCGACAAAATTCCCCAAGCAGTGGTAGCCCGCGAAGACGCTCTCAAACTGGCGCGCCTGGTTGCCGCGGCACCAGGAAAAGTTCGGGTGAAACTTTCGCTACCCAACGAAATTGGCGGCCCGATCGAACAGGAAAACGTGGTCGGAGAAATTCGCGGCTACGAAAGGCCCGACGAAGTGGTGATCCTCGGGGCGCACCTGGACTCCTGGGAACTGGGCACCGGAGCACTCGACAACGGTTGCAATGCGGCGCTGGTGATTGAAGCGGCCCGCGCCCTTAAAGCGACTGGCCTGGTTCCCAGACGCACGATTAGGTTTATTTTGTTCACCGGAGAAGAACAAGGAACCGTCGGCTCCTTTGCCTACGTAAAATCGCACTCGGCGGAGCTCGACAAACTTCGCGGAGTCATCATTTTCGATTCCGGCAGCGGACGCGTTCCCGGCTATTCACTGGGCGGACGCCATGATACTGAGCCCGGCCTTCGCCAAATCCTGAAACCGCTGGACGCCTGGGGCGTCAACGATCATGTTTTCGACGCTTCGTTTGGAACCGACAATTTCGATTTTCTATTGGAAGGCGTTCCAACCTTCGTTGCCAACAACGACATCGCGAACTATCTGGCCAACTATCACGCGGCGTCGGACACTTTCGACAAAGTGGATCAGCGCGAACTGAAACTCAACACGGTCATTGCCGCACTCACTGCCTGGGGCATCGCCGATCGCGCTGAACCAATCGGCAAACGCCTTTCCCGAACGGAGCTCAACACTCTGGTCAAAGAGACCGGCTTGGACGAGCAGATGCGGCTCTTGGGTTATTGGGAGCAATGGCAAAGCGGCGCGCGAGGACGCAAGCCATAGGCGATATAATAGTTGTGTGGCTATCGCTCCTGGTTCGAAAGAACTCTCCGCACCCAGCGCCACTGCGAACGGCAAAATCCTCGCAGTGGATTACGGCCGCGCGCGCATTGGCTTGGCCATTGCCGAATCTCTAAACGGGATTCCGCAGCCGTTTGGCACTCTGCATCGTGTCAATCGCAATGAAGATATGCGGCGTCTGCGCGAACTGGCGCGCGACAACTCCGTAGGATTAGTTTTGGTAGGCCTGCCGCTTCGGCTCGATGGCGAACAAGGTGACATGGCCGACGAAACACAACGATTCGCTCGACGTCTGCGCAAACAAATCGGCGTTGCCGTGGAAATGGTAGACGAACGCCTCACCAGTTGGGAGGCCGAACGCATACTGGAAGAACAGTACGGCCGCAAATCGAAACAGAGTGGCGCCGCATCTAAGAAAAAGGACAGCGACAAGATTACGGTAGACTCGGTGGCCGCCACCATCATTCTTCGCGAATATTTCCAACGCCAGAATCCTGCAGCTAAGGAGCCGCGCTGAAATGAAATTTCTGGCGAAGCTCCTGGTGGTACTGCTGATCGCTGCCGGCGCGGGGACAGCATACATGTGGTACGCGATCGAGAAACCATTCGGCTCCTATACTTCCGAAGGGGTTTTTGTGGACGTGCCGCACGGCGCTTCCAGCCGCAGCGTCGCCCGCCTGCTGGAAAAGAACGGAGTCATCCGTAATTCTATTGCGTTCGAGCTGTATGCGCGGCGCCATCCGCGTCGCACCTTGCAGGCCGGCGAATATTTCTTCGATCACCCGGAAAGCGGCAAAGAAGTTTTCTGGATGATGGCAAACGGAAACATTTATGAGCGGCCATTCACCGTGCGCGAAGGCGAAACCATGTTTGACATCGCTCGCGAACTGGAAGACGGAAAATTCATCACCGCCGACGATTTTCTGGCAGCCGCAACGAACCCTGAGATCATTCGCGATCTCGCCCCGCAAGCCAAAACGCTGGAGGGTTTTCTTTTCCCGGCCACTTATCAGCTACCGCGTCACCCGGTTGCCAATGAACTGGCGGCCGAAATGACCCAAAAATTTCGCGAGCAGTGGGCAAAGGTAAGTCCAGTTAGCTCGGACAAGACGGGAGAAGCGCATGGCCGCCCTCTTCTCTCGACCCTGACCCTGGCATCGCTGGTAGAACGTGAAACGCCGAAGCCTGACGAACGCCCGCTGGTCGCCGGAGTCTTTGAAAACCGCTTGAAAAAAGGCATGCTGTTGCAATGCGACCCGACGGTAATTTACGCCCTCGAACAGCAAGGCCGTTACAAAGGCACACTGAGCGGAAAAGATTTGCACGAGGACTCGCCGTACAATACTTATATGCACAGCGGATTACCACCCGGGCCAATCGGCAATCCCGGAGAGATTTCGCTGCGAGCGGCGCTGGCCCCGGCGGACACTCAATTTCTCTACTTTGTCGCAAACACCCAGGGCGGCCATTTTTTCAGCGCAACGCTGGAACAGCACAATCAGAACGTGAATCGCTATCGACGATTGCTCGCAGGGCAGCCAGCCGATCCACCGCCGGCTGAAGCTGCGCACCACAAAGCACAGGGGAAAAAGCGCAGAGGCACAGGACGATGACCGAAATTTTGGAAACAAAAAGAGCGATGATTCTTCGCGCGGCGGCCGCTATCGGCGCGGAAAAGTGGACTCCCGCGGAAATCGATCAGCTCCGTCGAAAACTTTTGGCCGACCACGGCGCGGAAGGCAAAACCGGTTCGGACTATATCGCAGACGTTTTGCAATCGGCTGGCTGGAAAGTGGTGCTTACCCAGCAGGAAGAGGCCGAAGACCAGTTTGAGGAAGAATTTGAGGACCTGCTCCATTTCAAGACGCTCGGCGACGCGGAAGTCAGTCTGATGCGCCTTGACGAACTGCTTCGGCGATTCAAAGCGCATGGAGAAAAGGCTGCAGCGGAACGAGTGATGGAGATTGCTCGGCTTGGCAAGCGGCGCGCCGAAATGATTTCGCGCAATCACAAAGTAGAAGCACACAAACGCGCGGAAAAAGAAGAGATCGCCAACTGGTTCCGCATCTGGCTGGAAAATCCCGACGCTTTTTTCGAATGGTTGGAGGTTCGCAAACAAACGCCTGAGTTTCGCGAGAAGTTTCCCAAGGCGGACGAAGAAGAATGACCGGTCCGATCAACGGTTCCGCCGCAAAAGATGCGCTCGATCTTCCCGCATTTTCGCTCGATGTTCAGGCTCTCGACCTTGGCGAAGACGTAAAAGCCGTCGGCCTGGAAATCTTGGAAACCGAAAGCCGCGAACCGGTTCGCGGAAAGCAAGCCACGGAATTCTGGGCTGCCGTCTTTCCACTCCTGACGGCCGACGAGCCTTTCGTTCTCGATTTTTTCAGCCACCTCGATCGCCTCCGTGAATTTTGCGCTGCAAAGCAGATCGCTTTTCGCGAAGCGGGCTCACGCTGCATCGTGATTCCGCAACCTGCACCTGAGCAGTTGCAACAACTCTTCGAACGGTTCGAAGCGGAGACCTTTGGCTTGCGATCCGGCGCTCGGGCGAAAGAAGAAGACGCGCTGCTCACCAGCGAGCTTTCCCACCGCGGGCTAGACGCTTATCAGGACGCCTATCGCCGCTATACGTTTTGCGCCGTTTGCGAATTTGAAGATGGCTGGGTCACGCTGCTGAGCGAAACTGTTTGGGCCAGCGAAGTTATTCGCAGAGTGCGTCCCGCGGCGCAGTCGTTCGATGTCTTTATCGCGAGGCCGCAATAGCAATATCGCCAAAACTACATTTCCAGCCTGATTGACGCGTCTGAATGTGGTTGTTAGATTGCTTGTTTGGACTAAAGTGTGCCGAAATTGCCATGAAACATTCTGATTTGTGGATGGCGGTGGTGACACTGGCGGCTGTTTCCAGCGGCTGCGTCGCCAACAATGGCGTCTCTAAGAAAAATAATGTGCCACCGGCCGAACGCCCAGTCGCCAAAGACGCCACGCAGGAAGAACTGCTGGGCAAATACAACGCCTTTGCGGCAAACGTGAAGTCAATTAACTCCACGGTGGAGTTGAGGACCACTGCCGGCTCGAAGTATTCCGGGTTGATCCAGGAATATCACGAAGTAAAAGCATTTCTGCTTGCTGCGCGGCCTGCAAGTGTTCGAATGGTCGGCCAGGCACCAGTGATCGGCAAAACGATTTTTGACATGTCCAGCGACGGCAAAGATTTCCGCGTGTGGCTGCCAACCAAGAATAAATTTCTGGTCGGCGAAGTGGCGCTGGAACGCAACAGCAACAAGCCACTGGAAAATTTGCGCCCGCAGCATCTGCTCGATGCTCTGCTCTGGCCGGAAATTCGCAACGAAGAAACGGTCCTCCTTGAAGAGTTTAACGATGAAGCTGCCCGCTACTATGTGCTGACCATTTTGCGCGGCGGCTATCACACCGAAATTTTTCGAAGAGTCTGGTTCGATCGCGCAGATCTGAATATTGCGCGCCTGCAGTCCTACGGCCCGAAAGGTGTGCTGCTCTCTGATGTGCACTATTCCGACTGGCAGCCGCTTACCGATCCTCCCCCCGCTGCGAATGGCCCGCAGTCTTTTCCTCGTAGTTTGCGCGTCGAACGTCCGCACGACGATTACCGCCTTGATCTGCAGGTCACAAAAATCGAACTTAACACGGAGATTGCTGCCGATCGTTTTCAGCTTGCGCAGCCACCGAACTCCGAGCTAGTGCCCGTAACCTCCGACACCGGCGCCAGACAGCCCGGCAAGGGTTCGCAACGATGATGGCCGAACTGATTTTCCGCAATCTTTGGCATCGCCCGGCACGCACGCTCATCGGCGTAATTGCTATCGCGGTGGAAGTCGCACTGGTCGTTCTGATTGTGGGCCTCACGTCAGGCATTCTCACCGAAACCGCAAAACGCATCGAAGGCGTGGGCGCCGACATCATGTTGCAACCGCCCGCAGCATCCATGATTTTGGGATTGAGCGCCGCTCCGATGCCCATCAAAATCGGCGATAAAGTAAGAGAGCTGAAGTATGTCCAGGATGTCGCTCCGACGCTTCTGCAATCCAATTCCGCTGGCGGCGTGGAAGTCATTTACGGGATCGATCAGCAGAGTTTTCGCGCGGTGTCCGGCGGCTTCGTGTTCCTGGCGGGCCATGATTTTACCGGGCCAGACGACGTCCTCGTGGACGACTGGGCCGCCAAGGCCAAACACTTAAAAGTCGGTGACACCTACAATCTCTTCAATCACGATTGGAACGTCGTTGGAATCGTGGAACACGGCAAGGGCGCACGGGTATTTCTTCCTTTGGAAACCTTGCAAGATTTGTCCGGTTCTCATGACAAAGCTTCCATTTTCTGGATCAAATGCACGCGTCCGGAACATACCGAAGATGTGATGGCCGAAATCCGAACAATTCTACCGGGCTACACACTCCGGCCAATCAAGGACATGCTCTCGATCTACACATCCACCAACATTCCCGGCCTGCAAACTTTCATCGACGCCATGATCGCTCTGGCCGTTTCGATTGGCTTGTTGGTCATTTTCCTGACCATGTACACCACGGTGATCGAGCGCACCCGAGACATCGGCGTTCTGAAATCGCTGGGAGCAAATCCGCCATTCATCATTCGCGCGCTGCTTTTGGAATCGGCGCTGCTCTGCCTCGGCGGAATTGCGGCTGGTGTAGGCCTAAGTTACGGCGCGAGATCCGTCTTTTTGCATATATTCCCGACGCTTACGGTGCTCATCACGGTCGACTGGGTGGTGCGCGCCGCTTTAATCGCATTGCTAGCGACCATCATCGGCGCCAGTTATCCGGCCTGGCTGGCCAGCCGGAAAGACGCGGTTGAGGCCCTGACCTTTGACTGAATACAGGCATTCGACGTGGATTTTGACTCATTTGCGCGTTCTCGCAATGGCTCGGGTTGCTAGGCACTGATGGAAATCGCGGCTACAATACCAGCGCCTCAGTTAAAACTGCACGGCGCCGAAGGACAGGGGTTAGAAAAACGAAGCGTGGAGCCAATACTAAAGACGGAGAATCTTTGGAAGCTTTACCACGCCGGCAAAGTGGAAGTGCCGGCGCTGCGTGGCGTCAATTTTGAGGTCCAACCCGGCGAATCGGTGGCCGTAATGGGCCCGTCAGGCTGCGGCAAGTCTTCCCTGCTCTATGTAATTGGAGGGCTGGCGCAGGCTTCGCGAGGCAAGGTTCTCGTGGATGGCAACGATTTGACGGAATTGCGCGATTCAGAGCGCACCAAGCTCCGCCGCAGCAAGATTGGATTTGTGTTTCAGCGTTTTAACTTGTTGCCTACGCTCACCGCCAAGGGAAATATCGCTATCGCTCAATACATTCACGGTGATGGTTTTGATCCGCACCGCTTCGACGTGGTTACCAAGATGCTCGGTCTCGACGGCCGCCTTTCGCACAAGCCTTCGGAAATGTCCGGCGGCGAACAGCAGCGCGTGGCAATTGCCCGTGCCATCATCAACGAACCGAAAATCCTGCTGGCCGATGAGCCGACCGGCAATCTGGACACCAAGAATTCTGAAATCGTTCTGGAAATGCTCCGCCGCCTGAACAAAGATCTAGGCCAAACCATCGTGATGATCACCCACAATCCGGAAGCAACGGTCTACTTTGATCGCGTAGTGCATATGCGTGACGGCGTGATTGTGGATGGAGTTCCGGCGGACTGATATGGCGTCACCTGGTCAATTTTTTTCGCGTATTTTTTTCTGGTCCTATGAGCGCGGCTCGTGGCAATACGATCTCGCGGTCATCGCCATCGTCGCTTTCGTACTGCTCACTCCCAGCCGCTGGTTTCACGATCAGCCGACCCGCGAAGTTCCTGCACCTTCGGCGCAAGTCGAACTTCTCAATGACACTGGCTCCCGGCAGACCTACAAAGTGGACGCGCGGATTCTGACTCCGCCCGAACAAATGCCGCAACTGCAGAACGAACTGCACCGCGCCCTGCAGAAGGCGCAAAGTTCCTTGCAAAATGGACGATTTGAAATCACCAACGTGGAAGCTGTGCGCGACGCCCAAGGTGCGGTCATCGCCTATCAGGTGACTCTCCACAAGAAATAAGTCCTTCTGTGTACTCGCGGAGGCTTTCTGCGAAGTAACTCCCCTTACCGGCAATGCGCCTCACTAACTGTGCTACGATCAATTCAGCGCAAATTTCCAATGATTTTGCCACGGATGGGATCCAACTTGACCAGTAAGCCTGGCTATTTTCTCTGTGCAATCTTTGCAGTTCTTTTAAGCGTTCCGTCCGACGCGAACGCCCAGGCGCCTCAAAAATGGACCCTCGAATCGGTCCTCGGTATGTTGGACGCTGGCGCGCGTGATTTTCATTCGCTGACTGCCAACGTCGAGCACATCAAGTACACCGACGTGGTGAAAGACAGCTCCAAGGAGACCGGCCAGCTGTGGCTCCGCAGAAAAGATGACAAGATGCGCATTGAATTTTCCAAACCCGATGCTCGAACCATTCTGCGCTCCGGTGACAGCCTCTCGATCTACAACCCAAAAATCAATCGAGTCGAGGAATATAACCTAGGCAAGAATCGCTCCCTGGTGGATCAATATCTCGAGCTGGGTTTCGGAACGCGCAGCGAAAGCTTGCGAAAAAGCTACGACGTGGAATTCCGTGGCGAACAGGATCTGGACGGCAAGAAGACTTTATTGCTGGAACTGACTCCAAAATCGGACGAAATTCGCGCCCAGATCACCAAAGTTCAGGTATGGATTGACGAGTCTTCCTGGCTGGCCATTCAGCAGAAATTCTTTGAAGCTGGTTCCGCCGACTACTTGATTTTTCACTACAGCGATTTGAAAAAGAACCTAAAGATCGACGATTCCAAATTCAGGGCAGACTGGCCAAAAAACGCCACCAAAATAAAGCCCCGCGGATAAATCACAAAAAGAGTTTTGGTAAGGGCGCAGCACTGCTGGCGCCCTTTCTGTGAACTGCACATCTTCTCGCATCACGCCCGCTCGCGCTCCAACAGCTGCTCTTTCCGCCTCAGCCCCCATCGATACCCGGCCAGATTTCCGTCCGTCCGCACCACTCGGTGGCACGGCACCACGATCGAAACCGGATTCGTCGCGCAAGCTCGAGCCACCGCGCGCACCGCACGCGGATTGCCGATCGCCTCTGCAATCTGGCTGTAACTCCTGGTAGTCCCTCGTGGAATTCGCTGCAACTCTTGCCACACTCGCCGCTGAAAAGCGGTGGCCTGCAAGTCTAGCGGCAATTCTCGCTTCGGAGCGTTTCCATCTACCCGCGCAACGATTTCGTCCACCCACTGCTTGAACGCGCCTTTTGCCAAACTAATCTCCGCTCGCGGATACTCTTCCCTAAGCTCGCTGACCAGCTTCGGCGTCGTGTCCCCTAAATAAACCGCCGAGACTCCACGCTCCGTCGCCGCCACCAGCACTTCCCCCAACATTGACTTCGCCGTCGTATATTGAAGCTTCATGCCTTTTCCTCCCTTTTGATAAGTCGCCGGGGTCATCCCCAGGTGCGCATCGCTTCGTTCATAGATCCTGCTCGCTGATCCGTACCCGGTCGCGTACAGTGCATCGGTAATGCTGCTTCCCTCTCGCACCAGTTTTTTGAACTTCTTCAATCGCAGCGCCGCAGCCAATTCTTTCGGCGCCAATCCAGCCTGTTGCCGAAATGCCCGGCGTAACGCCCCCGTCGTGACACCCAGCTTTCGCGCCAGTATCCCGACGTTTACTTGTTCGTCCAGATCGCTTTCCAGAACTCGCGCCGCGCCTTGCACGATTCGCACCGCCGCCGGAATCTGATCCGGCTTGCACCGTCGACATGGCCGAAACCCCTCCCGTACTGCATCACTAGGCGTGGAAAAAAACAAAGTGTTCTTGCGAAGCGGCCGCCGCGCCGGGCAACTCGGCCGACAAAATATCTGCGTGGATTTCACGCCAAAATAGAATGCTCCGTCGGCCCGCGCATCTCTTGCCAACGTCGCGCGCCAATAGCGTTCTTCCGCGGGAGGCGCCACGCCCTGCCTGTTCGATTGAATGGTGGTTCTCATAATGGAGAAAAGTTACCGCAGCGCGTGCAACGTGGCTATCCGGAATCTTCGGTCAAACTTAATTCTTTGTTTAGAGCTCAAGACTTCCTCTACGCCTCGCCGGGAGCCGGCAAGGCATCCTCTGCCTCACTTGGCGTTCGATGCGGGGCGGTAATCACCAACACCACCGCCGTCAAAATAACCGCTGCGGCCAGCAAAGTTCGCTGCGACAGCGCTTCACCCGCCAGCAACCACCCGATGAACAGGGCCACTAGAGGATTCACAAACGCGTAAGTTCCCACCCGCGCCGCGCTACTCTTCTTCAAAATAAACAAATAAGCCGAAAATCCGATGCACGATCCAAAAACAAATAGATAACCCACAGCCGTCCACGACCGCGCCGAAATCGCCGTGGGGTGAAACTTGGTCACCTCTCCGCTGAACAGCCCTGAAATCCACAGCGCCGAGCCCCCACACAGCCCCTGCATCGTCACTCCAAGGAGCGGCGAACTCGGCAGTTCCCCATGCTTGCTCCACAGGGATCCAACGGCCCACGCCAGCGACGCCACCACCAGCACTGCCGCACCTACGGGATCCATTCGCCCGGATGCCCCTATGCGCGACGGCCCCACTAATATCGCCATTCCCGCAAATCCTAGCACCACTCCAAAAAGAATCCGCCCGGAAGGCTTGTGTCCACCCGGTCTCAGCCAATCCACAATGACCATCCACAGAGTGACCGTCGCTACCAGCAGCGCGGCAATCCCCGAAGGTACCGTCTGCTCCGCCCAGCACACTCCGCCATTCCCCACGCACAACAGCAACACTCCCGAAACCGCCGCGGTCTTCCATTGCCTCGTCGTGGGTCTGGCACCCGTCTTCCACCTCAGCAATGGATACAGCAATCCGACCGCAAGGTGCCGCGTTCCCGCCAACAGCAATGGCGGAAACGACTCCACGCCCACCTTCATCGCGTAGAATGTGCTCCCCCACAACAAATACACTGCCGCAAAATTTAGGATCAGCAATCCCGTTGTTGTGGACTGCTCTGCTGGCCGCGCGCCAGCTCTTGCCGAGACGGACTTCCCGTTTGGATTGTCGTTCGGACGGGACACTTGCCTCCAAATCTAAATCTTCACTCAGCTCCTCGTCGAGCACCAATTTGGGCGTTGGCCATTACCGTCGCCCCTCGGTCCTTCTGTCCAGCGGGCGAAATCAGCCAACCCGGTACTAAAACCAAGTGTTTGAAGATAAGACACTTCTTACGATTTCCACAGGTTGACGGCCGTGTATCCAAAGTGGCATCCTCACACTCCGTTTCGGTACAATATTTCGCGCACTTCGCGAGTTCGCAGCTTCAGCAGTCGGGCTAGTTTGCATCAGGATTCTTGAAGCAACTCTGAGGGTACGATGATCGCCGCGTCCAAGTCTGCTCTTTGGCAAGAACTAGAAGGTCTCCCTACGCTCTCTGTAGCCCTGGGATTACATCTCGTTCCTGCTCCCGTACGCATGCCTGCTCCTGTAGCGTCCCACCTCAACGTGTCGGTAGCCGCTGCCACTGCGGACCTTGGCGTACCGGCAATCGGCGCTCCTCGTGTTCCCTCGCTGCGCGTCATGCCTCTGCAGCCCGTAAATCCAATGCGCCGTTTCGCCCGCGTCCCCACTCACGCTGTCGGTGTCTTCCCCGAACAGCGCGAATATCCCCGAGCATCCCTTAGACTTCCCTTGCGCCTTCGCGGTGTCAATGGCTGCGCCGAAGATTTTCCGATTACCCTGGTCACCCGCGACATCAGTTCCAGTGGCGTGTTCTTCCTCTGCCCACGCAAGCTCGATCTCGCTACTCCCATCGAACTCGAAGTCGTTCTGGTCAGCCGCCCCATGGGCCGCGGAAACGTCGTCATTGTCAGCCACGCCCGTGTCAAGCGCATCGAAGCCGCCGCCACTCCCGGCTGGTTCGGCATTGCCGCTTCCTTTGAAGACCTGGAATTCGATCGCGACGACAATATCCCCGCGAGCGAATCAGTCCTGTAAGACTCGGCACCCTCGCCAATATTCAAGACTTTCCACAGGCCGTCTACTTGCTCGTTTGCGCGTCTCCGCATAAACTTTGTTCACACGTAATCTGCGGGCATCTCTAACCTCTGGAGGTATTCCTGCCTGCAGTAACGAAGACTTAACGGGGGAAAAGTGAAAAAACTATTTTGTGGCGCCATCGTTCTGGCATTGTGTGTGTTGTTCTCGCCATCAACTTTTGGCCAGGCGCAGTTCACCACCGGTAGCGTCCAAGGCGATGTCCTCGACGAAAAAGGCGGCAGCGTACCGGATGCCACCGTTGAAGCAAAAAATCTCGACACCAATTTTGTCCGCACTGAAGCCACCAATAGCGATGGCCATTTTCAATTCCTGAATCTTGCTCCTGGCCGCTATACCCTCACCATCTCCAAGGCCGGCTTTAGCACCATCATCCAGGAAAACATCCATCTAACTGTCGGACAGAATCTTTCGATTCCCGTCACCGTCAAAGTTTCGTCTGTCGCCACTCAAATCGTTGTCTCCGACGTGCCAGTTATCGAACTCACTAAGACCGAATCCAGCTCGACGTTGGACGAATCCGCGATTGCCACGACTCCGGTCCTCGGCCGCAAATTTGAAGACCTGCTCACCCTCACTCCTGGCGTAAGCATTTCGCAGGGTCCCGATGGAGATGAAATCAACATCAACGGCCAGCGCGGCATTTTCAACAACATAAGTCTCGATGGCGGTGATTACAACAACGGTTTCTTTGGCGAACAGATGGGTGGCCAGCGCGCCGCCGTAGATATCACTCTCGACGCGGTGAAAGAATTTCAGGTTGTGGCCAGTGGCGCCAACGCCGAATATGGCCGCACCGCCGGCGGCGTGGTCAACGTCATCACCAAATCTGGCACCAACAATCTCCACGGCAGCCTCTTCGAATACCAACGCCTCAAAGCTCTGTCCTCATCCACCTCCGACGGCGAGCCTCTGGAAGGTTTTCACCGCGAACAGTTCGGTGGCAGCATTGGCGGTCCCATTAAAAAAGACAAACTCTTCTTCTTCGGTTCCGCTGAAGGCATTCGCGAAGACCTGACCCGCAAGAATCTCAGCACGCCCATCGGTACTCCTTGTGCCGTCACCCCCATTTTTGACGGAACACTGGCCACCGATGCGATCATCAGCTCCAGCCCAGACTGCCAGCGTGTCGCCCTACTCAATTTCCTGCAAACCAATTTTAATGAAGACGATGGCAAACCCGTGGATCATTCCATTCGCAACGCTGCCGTCTTTGGCCGCGTGGACTACAACCTCAATGCCAATAACCAGATCTTTGGCTCCTACAGCTTCGATTGGTCGAAGAATCCCAATCAAACATTCGACGTTCCCACCTACGGATCTACTGCCAACGGCATCGAAGGTCCCAGCAAGATTCAGGTATTCAACACCAGTTGGTTCAGCACGCTCGCCAATAACAAGGTGAACGAAGCGCACTTTACCTACTCCCGCGAAAATCGCCCGCGTAACACCATTGATCCCAGCTCGATTCCAGACACCGCCATGGGCTTCGGCACCACGTTTCGTTTCGGCCAGCCTTTCTTCTTGAATCCGAACGTCGACGAACTTCTCTGGCGCACCCAAATTCGCGACAACTTCACGGTGGTCCACGGAAAACACACGGTGAAAGTTGGTGGCGAGTGGCTGCATACCAAGAACACGCAAATCTTCCGCGGCTTCTTCGGCGGACGCTACATCTTTGACAGCCCCGTAGGCTTCATGCGTTACGCCTCGCCGGACGCACCGGGTTGTTTTGGTCCGAGCGTTGGTGAATGTCTCACCGGCGCCGGAGCCTTCACCGGCTG
>Ga0157376_10000838_pt1 | contig 20146 bp, 14 predicted proteins | sample M45metaG_FD_121801 | JGI IMG/M metagenome (GOLD analysis project Ga0157376, IMG submission 121801) | Miscanthus rhizosphere microbial communities from Kellogg Biological Station, Michigan, USA - M4-5 metaG | ecosystem: Host-associated > Plants > Roots > Rhizosphere > Soil | place: USA: Michigan... | reverse complement strand
TTTCATGACCGGTGGTTGCTGGCGGATACATTCCCAGCGCTGCTTGCATGGAACCGCTGGTGGGCCGGGCATCGCGATCGCCAGGGCTATCTCGTATGGGGCTCCGATGGCGAAAACCAGCCTGCAAATCTCGATGATAAGAGCGGAGGAACGCGCGCAGGCGCCATCCTGGAATCAGGCCTCGACAATAGTCCGATGTATGACGATGCCACTTACGATGAAAAGACACATCAGCTCGCGTTCGCCGATGTTGGTCTGATGGGAATGTACATTGCCGACTGCGATGCGCTTGCGGAGATCGCAGATGTTCTGGGAAAAGCTGCGGAGAGCAGGGAATTGCGCGACCGGGCCGCGAAATATCGTGCTTCGCTGAGCACCTTATGGGATACCAACACCGGTCTTTTTCTCAACAAAGATTTGCGGACCGGAAAATCCAGCCATCGGCTTTCGCCTACGAATTTCTATCCCATGCTTGCGAAGGCGGCCACGCCAGAACAGGCTCTGCGCATGGTGAACGAGCATTTACTGAATCCGCAGGAGTTCTGGGGGCAATGGGTGATCCCCTCGATCGCAAGAAATGATCCAGCGTTCAACGATCAGAATTACTGGCGCGGACGCATCTGGGGACCCATGAACTATCTGGTTTACCTCGGACTGCGAAATTACAATCAGCCGAAAATCGACCAGGCCAGACGCGAGCTATCGCAAAAGTCACTCGAGCTATTCGTAAAAGACTGGCAGGCGAACGGCCACGTTCATGAAAACTACAATGGCGCAACCGGCAATGGCGACGATGTAAGCAACAGCGACCGCTTCTATCATTGGGGCGCATTGTTGGGGCTTATTGATCTAGATGAGCAAACGAAGTAAGGTCTTTCACATCGAAAGACCTTATTTCGAAACGGCTGGACAAGAAAATCTGCATCTGCACAGAGTCGTTCGTGGTAGCATGAGCACGTTCCAGAAAACGTTTCCCTAGCCTTCCCTTTCCAAGTGGGACGGCTTCCAACATATTTGGAGATAGCCGCTGTGAAAACCTCTCGCAGACAATTTTTGAAAACAGGGGCGGCGATTGGAAGCGCCGCTGCGATGGGCCGATCGATGCGTTCGTTTGCCAACGTTCCGGCAAAGGATGCCGTTACTCCTGAGATCTCGCAGTTCGCCTATGCCGATGTGCAATTGCTCGACGGCCCCATGCTGGAACAATTCAACCGTAATCACGCTTTTTTTCTCGCGCTTGACGATGATCGCTTGCTGAAGCCCTTTCGGCAGCGGGCCGGGTTGCCCGCGCCAGGTGAAGACATGGGCGGCTGGTACAGCTTTTCGTCTGAGTTCGATCCACCGAAGGATATGACCGGCTATGTTCCCGGCCATACCTTCGGACAATATCTTTCCGCTTTGTCACGCGCCTATGCCGTGACCGGTTCGAAGCCTACACAGGAAAAGGTGCAGCGTCTTGTGCAAGGCTTCTCGGCGACAGTCACGCCCAAGTTTTATGAAGGCTACTGCCTTCCAGCGTATACCTTTGACAAAACCAATTGCGGCTTGATCGATGCACACGAGTTCGCCGCCGATCCGCAAGCGCTTGCTGTTCTCAACCACGCGACGGATGCGGTTCTGCCGTTTCTTCCAGAAAAAGCTCTTACCCGTTCCGAACAAACCGCGCGTCCACATCCGAATATTGCCTACACGTGGGATGAGACTTATACGCTGCCGGAAAATTTTTACCTTGCTTACAAGCGGGGAGCGGGCGATCGTTATAGACAGCTGGCCACGCGCTTTCTGCAGGACCGAGACTATTTTGATTCGCTAGCTGCTGGAGAAAATGTTCTTCCTGGCGAACATGCTTATAGCCACGTAAATGCTCTCTGCTCTGCTTTCCAGTGTTATCTCACTACTGGGAGTGAAAAGCATTTGCGTGCAGCGCGTAATGGTTTCGACTTTGTCCTTACCACGCAAAGCTTTGCCACCGGCGGATGGGGACCAAACGAGACCTTTCGCAAGCCGGGAAGCGGCGATATGGGCGCCAGCCTCACAGAGACGCATGCCAGCTTTGAAACGCCTTGCGGCGCATACGGCCACTTTAAGGTAGCGCGCTACCTTCTGCGCGCAACAGGCGACAGCCGCTACGGCGACAGCATGGAGAAAGTTCTTTACAACACCATTCTTGGCGCGCTTCCCATGCAGGAGGACGGCCAAACCTTCTACTATTCGGATTACAACAACTCAGCCGGCAAATTCTTCCATCATGATAAGTGGCCCTGTTGCTCCGGCACATTTCCGCAGATCACTGCTGATTACGGCATCAGTTCCTATTTCCGCAGTGCGCGCGCTGTCTATGTAAATCTCTACGTGCCTTCGAAAGTTACCTGGAACCAAGGCGGCGCGAATTGCGTGCTCACTCAGCGCACGCAATATCCACTGGTTCCGGAAACCAGCCTGGAACTACAACTTGATCGGGCCGAATCATTCGCCATCATGTTGCGAATCCCCGCGTGGGCAGGATCCAAAACGCGCGCCATGGTGAACGGGAAAGCTATACAGGGAGTGGAGCCTGGAAAGTTCATGTCTGTCGAGCGCAACTGGAGGAATGGCGACCGCATCGAAATGCAATTCGATATGCCCACTCGCCTCGAAGCCGTTGACCCGCAGCACCCAAATACGGTGGCTTTCATACAGGGCCCGCTCGCACTCTTTGCCATCGATGACGGAGATATCCAGGCAACGCGGGCGCAAATGCTCGCTGCACAACAGCTTTCCCGTGGCTCCGATACATGGAAGGTAAACGCAGTGAACTTCAAGCCATTCTGGATGATTGGGCGTGAAAAATACCGGCTATATCACAACATTTCCTGAGTGGTGAATAGAGAAAAAGCACTACTCCGCGCACAAGGAGAGTGCTAGGCCGAGCCCTGTGCGCGAAATAGCTACCAACCTGAGTCGAAATCAAAAGGTCGGAGTAGAACTGGAGATGTGGTGATATTGCCGCCGATTGTTCCACTGCAGTGAGATGATGGCCCGTTGGCGCAACCCCACCAGTTGTTCGTCGCGTCGATAGAGCCCGATCCGATGTTGTCGATGCCGGTGAAGCGGCCGTTGAAGTCATTAAAGTGCGCGATGAGAGTGCTGCCCGCTGGTGCATTGAAGGCGATTCCTATGGACTCGTCGCGAATATCGTTCTGCGCAATGACGGTACCGTTCATGAGTGCAACGGAATAAACATTAATGCCGGTGAGCCCGGATGTTTTGGCGTCTTAGGTGTCGGCAGCGTTGGCGTAGATGTGATTGTCAACGATAACGTTGTCGTTGAAGAAAACAGGTGGCGCACCGGGGACAGCGGCATGATTGTGCATAGTCACTCCTGGAAGACCGTTGTCGTGCAATTCGTTACCTATGACGACGTTGGCAATGTTGGTGGATCCTGGACCCGGAGCGAAGATGCCGACGCCAGCACCGGCGCCGGGAATAGCAAGCCCATTATGGTAAGACTCATTATGCGAGATCACGTTGTGAGAGATGCCATAATTGAGCGCCGTAATAGGTCCGGATTCGTTTGCAGCAGGATGGCTGGCCATGGTGATACCGCAGGCGTAGCCGTTGTCGCGAACGGTATTATCCTTCACGAGATTGGCAGTGGTTGGACCAGTTTCATCGCTGATAAGGATGCCACCAGAGTTATTCTCGACAAGGTTGCGGAGAATGGAGGAGTGGTCTACGGCCATGAGATGAATGCCTTCGCCACAGTCCATCCCCTCGCTGGTTTCGAAGGCTGGGATATCAGGGCACGTAGCGGCGGATGGTTCAAGTGACTTGTTGTTATCGTGAACGTGGTTATCGAGCAGGGTTACGTTAGAGGCGTTGACTACCAGGATGCCTTCAAAGTTTGCGCCATGAACATCAAAGCCGGAGACGACAACGTTAGCTACCCCGGCATGGGGGGTAGCCGATATACCGCTGATAAGGATGCCGTTGGATTTTCCTCTGGCATCGATGCTTGGTTTCGCGCCCGGAGCGGCAACCAGCGAGAGCGATTTTGTAATGGTGACTGGACCCGTGTAAGAGCCTCGTGCCACTTCGATGGTGTCACCTGGAGATGCGGCGGCAACAGCGGCAGCGATGGTGGATTTGCATCCACCTCTGCCAGCTGGGGCGACGCACAGGGTTGCGGCTGCAAGATTGCCTGCTAGAGCCAGCAGAGCAAATGCCGGAAACAGGCGCGAGACATGACAGCGTAGAGCTCGAGCTGAGCAATTCATTTTTGTCTCCTTTAGAGGATGGGCCAGACAGCAGGCAGGAGAGAGTGCGCAGGATGGTGTGGGAATTAGGCCGCGTTAATTCTATCCAGCGGCATTTTTGCTGACAAGAGATAAAATTGCGAATATTGGATACTCACCTGGAGATGTGTAGCATGGCAAGATTCTAAAACTATTCGGCTAATGGCGGAATGAAGAAGCTGCCGGTACGCTCTCCGGCAGCAGAGTTCAACACTCTCCCTTCACAAGTAAGGGAGACAAAATCCGTGGTCCGTTTAGGATGGATTGCTTTACCATGTCATCAATTTGAAAAATCCTATGCCAAGCTGGAATCCGAAGGCGAGGGGTCCATCGACGAGGAGTTTAATCCTCGGAGCCATCTGCGAGAGAGATCATGAGGGGAAAGAGTTTCGACATGATCTGATCCCAGCTTCGTCTCTTGAACGATCTTTTTCTGCGACTGCTGCTGCAGACGAACCTGCTCGGCGGAAACGACAATTGGAGCAGTAGATACGTTTCCGCTCAGCGCTGTTTTGAGATCTGGATGAGCCGGCTTTCTTCTCGTCGACTTTCGCCGGTTCACAGGCGGGATTATATGGAGTGCTGGCAGCGAGGGATTCTGAGGAATCTCTGGCAACCGTGTAGTTGGGCTCTGAACCACAGCAGTCCTAACTGATGAGGATTTAAGTAGATGCTTTTTTGTCTTTTGCTTGATAGGTTTCAAAGGGTTCTGGGCCGGGGCCAAAAGCTGTCGTACCCGCTGAAGGCGGTCGAGGTATTCGTCAATCAGAACAACGATATGGCTGTATTCCATCTCATTTCAGTTTAAACAGATGTCCTTAGCAGTGTCAGCTAAGAATGTCACAGCAACAGCGTCAGTTCATTGAAGGTGTTGCAGGGCGTTAAATTGCCTGTGTGCTTTTTAAACCCCAAGAGCTAAGGCACGCAAGAGGATTCTGGAGTCTGGTTGCAATCGCCAGTATCCGTCTTTTTCTGGCGAATGTTTTGATGGAGTCCAAAAAGCTTGCAGGGCGGATCTATTCGAATTGATCAGATGATAAACAACGCCGAACGCTATCTATGTTTATTCTGTGGGCATGACGGATCGAGACATTCAAGTATTGATTATCGGCGGTGGGCCTACTGGGCTAACGTTGGCTTGCGATCTAGCTCGTCGAGGTGTGCGATTTCAGATTGTCGATAAAGCCCCGGCATACTTTATTGGATCGAAGGGCAAAGGACTTCAACCTCGAAGTCTCGAAGTCATGGACGATTTCGGAATCGTTGAGCAGGTGCTGGCAAACGGAAAATTTCACATCCCCATGCGTGGATACGACGGCACCAAGGTGCTTGGGGAGAGAGACATGCATGAAGGGCGTTATCCGACGCCAACAACGCCATATGCGAGTCCTCTCATCACTCCGCAATGGCGCGTTGAGGAAGCATTGCGAGGACTTCTGGAGAGAAGCGGCACGCAGGTCGAGCTCGCAACGGAGCTTGTTGGGATAGAGCAAGACGAGGATGGAGTTACAGCAACCTTGAGCAGTGGCGGTGACGAGGAACGTGTTCGAAGTCAGTTCCTTGTGGCCGCAGATGGCGGCAGAAGCTTTGTACGAAAGTTTCTGCAGGTCCCCTTTGAGGGAGAGACATGGAAAGATGAACGTATGTACGTGGGGGATGTGCGGCTTCAGGGATTGGATCGAGACGCATGGCATTCCTGGCCAAATCACCCTGATGGCTGGTTAGCTCTCTGTCCGCTGCCATCGACAGACACCTTCCAGCTACAAGCACAGGTTCCTCCAGGAGATGCAGCCGAACCGTCGCTGGAGCTGTATCAACGACTCGTCGACGAGCGAACGGACGGTATGGATATCCAATTGACGGAGGCGCCTTGGCTTTCGCTGTACCAGGTGAATGTTCGCATGGTGTCGAAGTATCGGATTGGCAGGATCTTTCTCGCTGGAGATGCGGCCCATGTTCATACGCCAGCCGGCGGGCAGGGCATGAATACAGGCATACAGGATGCTTATAATCTTGGATGGAAATTAGCGGCTGTTCTAGATGGCGCACAGAATTCGCTTCTGGATACGTATGAAGAGGAGCGTTTGCCAGTGGCGGCGAACGTGCTGGGCATTAGCACCAGATTGTACCGGCAGATCACTGGCGAAGAAGAGAAAATCCGCCGAGACTCGATAACACTTCAACTCGGCATTACATACAAGAAGATGTCATTGAGCGCGAAGAGCGGCGACATCGCATTGAACCTGTCTTCCGGTGATCGTGCTCCGGATGCTACAGGGCTGGACGGCAATGGCAAACCAATTCGGCTATTCGACTTCTTCCGTGGGTCGCAGTTCACTTTACTACGGCTGTTTTCCTCCGATATCGATGCAAGCGAAGACCAACATCCTAATGTAAAGTTTGTCGATGTGAGACGCGAACTGCCAGCAACGGATACTTCCGTCGAAGTATTTGTCGATGTGGATGACCATATTGCAACTGTGTACGGCGGCGGGAATGGTGAACATGTTCTGGTGCGTCCCGATGGGTATGTCGGGTGGATAGGGTGGCGGAAGAATCTCGGTGACCTGAAAAGATATCCTGGCCTCGAAAGTGAGGGATGCGCCTGATCGGTAATGACAAAACGCATGTCTAGCTAGTGCACTAGCCGACTTATGGGACTGAATCATCAGGTAACGTTTGTATCTTGTCACGCACTTCCCAACCCACCGCCATTTCTTTATATACGGATGGCATCATCGCCTGGTGGCTCTGTATCTATCTGAAGATGAAGCGAACGCACTCGTAAGACGCGATGGCTTTCAACCACAGCCTTGTGTAAAGTGACAACCGCTCCTTAGTCGCGGTGCCGATTTAACCGCTCCCTATCTCATTGTCTGTCGTTAATCCCGCGAACTTTGTCAGACGCAACGGATACGATTCAGATGCCTGGCGCGTACCAATGTCGCGCTGCTTATTTGTTAGTCCGTGCGCTGAATGGCGAGCATTGTTAAGTCGTCGACCCGCCGTACTGCGCCGGAAAAACTATTCAAATCGGATAGACAGGTGAAAATCAACTCTGAAGGGTTTTTCCCATAGCAGCGCGCTATGGAATCCCGCGTTCGCTGCATACCGAACTCCTGGTTGGCGAAATTACATGCCTCCGTCAAACCATCTGTATAGAGTACAAGTGTCTCCCCCGGGCTTAGCGAGAGCCGATGAACTGGAAAATGAATGTCAGAGAACATGCCGAGAGGAACCCCGGTAGCTCCCTGAAATTTCACATAAGTTTGGCCGAGATGCAAAACTGGCGGATGCCCTGCATTGACAAATTCAACAGAGCCATCGCGTTTGATTCGGCCAGCGACAAGCGTGGCAAATAGAGCATCCGGAGCACTCTCTACAAAAATCTTATTCGCCGCCTCCATCATTTTGCTGAGAGAAAGATCGGCAGTTGCGAGGCCTCGAAACGTGGCTTGAAGATGGCTCATTAGTAACGAAGCAGCGATTCCTTTACCAGCAACGTCTCCTAAGAGGAAAAAGAGCCCCTCGGAAGATTCGAAAATATCGCAGCAATCTCCGCTAAACAGTCCCGCGGGAGCATAGTGATAACCTGCCTGAAAATTTGACAAGTATATGCTCTTTCTTGGCAGCAAGCCTCTCTGTACCTGTGCAGCGTAAACTAGATCTTTGAAGCTATACTGCTCAATGTTGGTGCCCCTTTCAGAGCCACACTCAAACGGAAAATCAACATACGACGCCATATTTACCGTACCTCATTTCTTTGACTCATCATCGATACACCGTCTGCTCTAGGATTCCCGACACACCCGACAGGAGAGAGGAGAGTCACTAATTTCGAGAGACAAAGGGGAACCGGGGACAAGCCTTTGCTTGGTCTATAAAATAGAACCCATTCTCAGGGCCATGACCTCTGGCATATTTATCTTCAAGTGTGACTGTCATCGTTGCTAGCTTTTGCTTGATTGGAAAGCAGAATACGGAGCTGCATACGGGCTCTCGCCAATTGCGACATCACAGTACCGGGAGGACAAGCCAGAATTTCTGCAATTTCCCGGTAAGAAAGCTCGTCATATTCGCGCAGTAAGATAATTCTCCGGTAAGCTGCCGGAAGCATTTTGATTGCCTTCTGAACTTTTTCCTGCTCTACTCTGTCGACATAGACGGTATGAGGATCTTTGGCTGTTTCGATCACCGTATTGGCGATTTCCTCATACGTATCCACTCGTATAATATTTCGCCCATTACCCAGCTTCCTGAGTTGGTTGATCCAAACATTTTTTAATATCTTGAAAAGCCATGCGCGTACATTGCTCATGGATTTTGATCTTCTCACTGCAGCCAGAGCCCGCACATAGGTTTCTTGCACCAAGTCTTCGGCTTCAGCGGTATTCCGAGTGAGGCTTAATGCATATCGATACAGAATATCGATATGTACAATGCAGTTTATTGTTTCGCCATCCGCGGTGCAGCCATTACCCACCTCATTCATTTTCTTCGCTCACTGTGTGTCGGAAATTTCTCGTTTAGGGAACAATATTTATGTTTCAAAATTCGATGACCCTTTTGTCGTTCACTGCTTCTGAACGGTGTGTCAGGATGACAAGTCATCCTTTGATTGCGACATCAATAACTAGATACTTAAGTCCATACATAGATAGTGAGGTCTAGAAGAATTGGAGCTTGGATACATCTTCTAGAGACCACGGCCAAAGCAAAAGTTGTAATTATGAATGCACGAAGAATGCCAGATCAGAATGGTCATAAAATCAGTGACCTGCAAGGCCACACGACTGATAAGTAGTTTAGAAAAACCAAGAATTCACAACTATTGAAAGGTCGAAATTTCGAAATGCGGGGTACCGTTAACTTCGTTTAAAACGATACTTGTCAATCTTCAAGGTTCTAATTTTGTAATCCAACGTCGAAACTGGCATCTTCAATATAGATGCAGCACCTCCGGGCCCGGAGACACGACCGCGCGTTTCAGCCAGAGCCGCCTCAATTACATCTTTTTCGCGAAGTCTGCTGGATGACTCTTGGTTTGACGGACGACTCAACTGGGTTGCGGAGCCTGGATTTAAATCGAGCCAGTTCTCATCAATCGTGAATTCCGTTGTCTCACATATAATCATTGATCGCTCAATCAGATTCTGCAGTTCCCGAATGTTCCCCGGCCAAGGATAGGCTTTCAAAAGATCCAATGTTTTCTTCTTTATTTGTCGAATCTTTTTCCCCGTCTTTCTGGCAAAACGATTGACGAAGTGCTCGACAATCATCGGAATATCTTCTTTGCGTTCGCGCAAGGGAGGAATCTCGATTGGAAATACATTGAGGCGATAGAATAGATCTTCCCTGAAGATTCCTTCAGATATGGCCGCATGCAAGTTACGATTCGTAGCGGCAATTACTCTAACATCTGCGTGAATTGGTTTACTTCCACCTACCCGTTCAAATTCTCGCTCTTGCAGGACGCGCAAAAGAGCAACCTGGGTCTCGAACGGCAGCTCGCCGACTTCATCGAGAAAAATAGTTCCCCCATCCGCAAGCTCGAAGCGGCCTAGACGCCGTTGCTGCGCCCCGGTAAATGCCCCTTTCTCATGCCCAAATAGCTCCGAAGCCAGCAGCGATTGCGGAATGGCCGCACAATTCACACTGACGAAGGTCCTTTCCGATCTTCGAGAAGCCTTATGAATAGCCCGAGCAACAAGTTCTTTCCCTGTGCCAGTTTCCCCCGTGATGAGTACTGTTGAATCCGTTGGTGCAACTTTGGCAATGCGAGTAAGAACTCGATTCAGCGCGGGAGATGTCCCTATAATTTCTTCGAATGAGGTTGAGCGTTCGATCTCTTCCTTTAGCGTTACATTCTCCCTATAAAGGGAGTCCTTGAGAGACGCAATTTCGTCGAAGGCTATATGGAGATCTCTTTCCGCACGTTTCCGATCCTCAATATCTATATTGGAGCCATACCATTTCACGATCTTTCCAGAATCATCTCTCAGAGGTAATGCTCGATTCAGAAAATAGCGATATTCTCCGTCGGCGCTTCGAAGGCGCGCTTCGTATTCAAAGGGACTGCCGGTTTCAGATGCGCTCTGCCAAGCCGCCAGCATGCCCTCCAAATCCTCGGAATGAACTGGATCGGTCCAGTCGCTACCGTATCCCATTTGCGGAGTCAGACCTGTGTATTCCCACCACCGTCGATTAATGAAGTCAACAACGCCGCCGGGCAGACTACTCCAGACAATGGAAGGGATAGTATCGATTGCGAAACGCAGTCGCACTTCCGACTCCCGTAAGTTAGCATGAAGGCGCGCAATCTCCAGTGAAATCGCCGCTTGGGATGCGAGCAGCTCGAGTATCTCGACTCGCGCCTCAGTAAAAACATGTGAGGTCTCAGTATTCTCGAGATATAGCACGCCAATAAGAACAGCTTGTTTCACTAAGGGGACGCATAGGATGGAGCGCACTTGCCTGTTTGTCAGGTATTCGTCGGAAGAGAAGAGATTGAATGCCGAAGCATTATTTAAGATGACTGTTTGCGATGTACGGATGACATACTTCAGAATTGATTCGGGTAGCTCAGAGGAGGTTGAGCGCTTTCTAATGAAATGAACTAGAATCTTTTCCTGTTCGATCCTTGCTTCGGCCTCGATTTGGTGCAGATCTCCTTCGGGCAGGATCAACAGCGCGCGCTCCGCTCCGGCATGCTCGACGGCAATCGTCATCAAATTTTGAATTAACTTATCCAGAACAATCTCGCTCGACACTGCCCGGGATACTTTTACTACCGTCGTAAGGTCCAGGTGGGCTATCGGTGTCTCAATTAGCGTGGAACTCCGATATTCCGCTGGCTCATAGTGAACATGCGAATAAAGTCGATCCAACTGCTGTACTTTAGCGTCTGCTCCCCAGCGCATGTACGCGTTGCATGCGTTTCTCAAATAGGCGTGAGCGATTGTATCAAGTTCCCGCGCCCTATAAAATTGCGCTGCAAGTTCATTAGCAAGAGCTTCGTTCTGTATGAATCCCTGTCCCTGTGCTAGTTGAATACTTCTTTCATAAAGAAGTTCTGCATCCAAATTCCTATCTTCGAGACGTGCCAACTCGGCCGCTAGAAGCGCTTCCCTAGTCGCAAAATTCTCATTACAGTTGCCAGCCCATGTGGAGACCTGCTCGTAGTATTCACGCACTTGTTTTAGGGATTCCGCAGACCGCCCTTCCGGCGCTAAATCCGAGAACGCTGCCCAGGCCAGAGCTGCATAAAAATAGTATTCTGCTGCTTCAAGAAATGATCTTGTCGCCCAAAGGAAGTTTTGCGCTTTCTTTGCAGCATCAATTGCTAACTCGTACTCACCAAAAAAATAGAACTCCTGCAGCTTATAAATCCAATAACTACAAACCGCAAATGACAAATGCGAGTTTCTTGCTAAATGCTGCTCAAACTCAATTTCATTTGTTTCTTCGTTTGTCGGAAATTTAGGGGTGATTCCTCTCAGTGCGCGTATGAGTGTGAGTTGTCCGACAAAGCAATCAACAACGAGCCCGAAATGCGCTTTCCGCGAGAACACCAGGCCACTCTCGACTTTCTTTTCCAGCTCATCTAACCGTGAACCGGCAAAGAAAAGATTCATTACCAGGTTTTTCGCACTGTAGGCTGCGAAGGTCAAATCACCCAAATCGTTCGCAGTTTCCAAACCGCGCTGGATCCAGGTTTCACCATACGAAACATGCTTGACCCATGGCAATGTGAGACATCCGAAACACATGTAAACTCTTGCCCTGAAGCGATCTAACCCTTCTCGTTCTACCAAATCAACACCGAGCTTACTGAATTGGAAGCCTGCTTCATAATTGCCGAATCGATGTCCCAACACGATGTTCAGACATGCGTATGCATAACTTGAAGCAGAGCAAGTACCGTGCTCTAAACTCACATTGGTCATACGGAGAAGTAGTAAATGATGAAGGTTTTCATCAGTGAATACAGCCGGGGGGGTGACTTCCGCGAGCACATCTATGGTTGCGCGCCAATTGTCATTGCTCATCAAGGGTAAGTCGTGAAGCTCTTCAATGTGCCTATTTCCCAGAAGCTCCTGCATTCGCGCATACTCCCAACTCACTTCTTCGTCTGTGGGGTGAGGCGTCCAGCGGATGTCCACATGCTGAAGATATTCGAGACCAACCTCCACTGCTCGATCGGAGCGATCCATAGTTGTATACAGCGCTACAAGAGCACAAGTAACCAAGCTTCTATCCACAAGAGACTCTACTCTGGTCAATAACTTCAAAAGTCCGGTTTCTGCTTCGTCTAACTCTCCTATTAGAAACTGACATTCGCATCTGTTCAGTTCAATTGCAAACGTTAACTTGTAGTTTTTCGCCCAACTACTTTCCCTCAGAAATTCAGACCCAGCGGCAAAATGGACCAATGCGGAAGCATACGCAGCAGCTGCCTTGGCCCGATAACCTGCTACCAAATTAAGTTCAGCGGTCTGTTCACGTTCACCTTCAGAGGTGATTAGCGATGCGGAACGGTTGAGCTGATTTACAGCATCAAAAATCAGATCACCACTCTTCTCCTGACTTATGTCTTTCGTCAGTAATCTACCAATCCGCAGATGGATCGAAGCCCGATCCTTTTCGTCAACCATGGCATATGCAGCCTCCTGGATGCGATCATGCAGAAAGGAATAAGTACCACCTGAATATGAAATTAGGCCGGCGTGAATTGCCGCCCTGGTTGTGCCTTCGATCTCGCTATCAGGTACTTCTAATAGGCGGCTCAGAGTTCTTATTTCCATGCTGTTGCCGAGACAGGCTATATATTTCAAAATGTCTCGTGTCGCGCCTTTGAGGCGATTGAGTCTGTTCAGCATCAGGACCACCACATTATCGGTGTAGCTTTTCGCCCGAACGCGGTTCAGGTCCCAGCTCCATGCTCTTTTCGCGTAATCGAAGGCTATCAATTGTTCATCCACGAGAGAGGTTATGAACTGGATTACGAAAAATGGATTTCCCTGTGTTCGTTGATGGACCAGAACAGCTAAGAAGTGGGCGTGCTCTTTTTCGCAGTGCAGAGCATCAGCTATCAATTGCGCAACATGATCTGGCAATATAGGCGAGAGCGAGACTTCGTGAACATTCACTTCCTCTTGGCGAACAGTGCTCAGCAGTCGCATGAGCGGATGAGAAGAACTAACCTCATCTGTTCTATATGCACCAACTATGAATAGGCCTCGGACGTCTCGTTCGATCAGCAAGTAGCCGATTAGATCAAGCGTCTCACGGTCCATCCACTGAAGATCATCGAGAAAGAGCATTAATGCGTGTTGCCGACGCACAAAGGCAGATAGGAAATCTCTAAATACACTCCGGAATCTGATCTTCGAGTCTTGTGGAGGCAGCAAGGGAATGGGCGGTTGTTGCCCAATGATAAGTTCCACTTCAGGAATGAGGGTGATAATAAGTTGTCCGCTAGCACCTACCGCCTCCTGAAGGGAATCTCGCCACTCTGCCAATTCAACATCGTTCTGGCTTAGAATTTTAAGGGTCAGCTCACGAAATGCCTGTGCCAGAGTGGCATATGGAATAGCCTTTTTGCTCGAATCTACTTTACCTGACAAGAAAACAGCTTGAGAGGAGATAACCTCTCTTCGCAGCGCATGTACTACAGAAGATTTACCAATACCGGCGTGGCCGGACACCAGCAACAATCCCGAACGTCCAGATCCCGTGGCGCTATTAAAGGCTTTAAGCATGATCTGTATTTCGTTTTCACGCCCATAAAGTTTTTCCGGAATCAAAAATCGATCAGAGATATCCCTGGTACCCAACGTAAATAGGTTGATTTTCCTTTTCGACTCCCACTCATCAAGACATCTTCTCAGATCGGCTTCGACACCAGCCATCGTCTCGTACCTATCGTCAGCATTCTTGGACAAAAGTTTTGAGATGATGAGAGAAATAGGAGCTGGAATATCTTTCACTCGCTCATTAGCAGGTATTGGTCGCTTGGCTATATGGCTGTGGATCCATCCGATTGGATCAGTAGCTGCAAAAGGCAGATTTCCGGTAAGCATCTCATACAAAGTCACACCCAACGAGTATTGATCGCTGCGAAAATCGATCTTTCCATTCACGAATCCCGTTTGTTCAGGAGCCATATATGGAAGTGTTCCGGCAGTAGCGGCAGGCGGTCCGGGAGCCTGCCGTTGCAATAAAAGTCTAGACATGAGACCAAACCCCATCAGCCATGTCTTGCGGGTCCGATTATCAACCAGAATGTTCGCAGGTTTCAGATCCTTATGAACGAACCCCTTCGCATGCAGCTTACTTAACGCTGTAGATATACCAACGGCCACACGCAGGAAAGGTGTGAGTTCCCATGGTTCGCCAAGCGTTGAGGCTAGTAGCTCCCCCCCAGGATTTTCCATCAGCAACGCAGGTTTATCCTGGTAGTGGACTAGGCCAATCGGACGAACAGACCACTCGGCAGGTAGATCGCTTCTCAACGCATATGCATGTTCAAGCTGGGTCACAGCTGCGGGGATACGCTGTGTAGAAGCCGCGCTCATCACGAATATCGAGTAGCTCTCGGAAACCACGGTGCCTTGATACAAAACAAAATTATTGTCTTCCCAAATAACACTCAGGTCGCACTTTGATAAATCAATTGTCATGAACCCTTACCGTAAATATCTGAAACGCCATCACTCTCGCATCTCATTAGGAAAAGAACACAAAAGTGGTGGTCTGCAGTAAATGCCAAGGCTTTACATCGACTAGATCAGATCCCGATACCCGCGATAGTCACTTAAAGTCGAGGCAGGCTACAGACCAATATTGAGGTCGTTGGCGGTCTATCAGACTGGAACTTGTTTGTTGAACGTAAACCCACTAAAGTCATCCATGGATTCTTGGTCTTCCAACGTGAACTTGCAAGACTGATACCAGAACCAAACGCGTGCTGAATCAATGCATTACGACCTAGCCGCATATCAAAAAACCAATGATTTCCCAATAATTTATGGTTTTCGGATGCTTCGAAAGAACGCGAGCTACGCCGGTCTTCGTAGTTGTTTAGAAGTTGCATGACATCCATATAGATGTTTGATAACCTCTATATGAAGAGGGGAGCATTTTTTTTGACCGGCTCGGTCACCGCTTATGGATGTAGTTATGGAAAGACGCTAATGATTACCTGAGAAGCTCACGGCAAGAAGCTATCGAAATCCAGCGACACATCCAGGTCAAGCGGATGGGCGAGCTGGCAAATGGGCCTTGCCAGCTTCAATAGATAACGGGGACTCTAGGTGACTAATTCGGAATATCTGTTAATCGATCATCGTGGCGACGCAGTCTTTGGCTACCCGTTCGCCGCGCTGGGCCGTGAAATAGCGAGAGATGGCGACTCGGTGCGTGACTCGTTTCATACCGATGATGTCCGGCAGGACACTGCCCACCCAAGTCATAGACCAATGCGTTTAGCGCGAAGTAGGCGTTGTGCTTGGACCCACTGCTCGTAGTACATCGCTAAGAAGAGCTTGAACACGCTGATTCTCTTCTGGTAGTCCTATCGTAATACGTGCCCAATTCATATATGGAGGATGCGCTCGCCCAATATCAGCTCCTCGCGAGAGCATCGCTGCAGCGAGTGTCGGTTGAGGCATACATGCATTGAAAAAAACAAAGTTTGCAGTTGAATCGGTGTGCTCGAGTTTAAGGTCCCGCAACACGGAGTGCCACTTGGAGCGTTCCTGGGCAACAGCATTTTTTGTTCGCTCCACCTGGGCTGTGTCTTTTAGGGCTGCGGATGCCGCTACTAAATTCAGCCGGCCTAGAGACTCTGCGTTTCCTGCGCCTTGTTCCCGTAGAGCGGCGGTGAGATTTCTCGGTGCGAGTATATAGCCTATTGGTAATCCTGCGAGCCCATGAATCTTGTCGAATGTGCGAAATACGATGACATTTGCTCCATCGCGCACGAGAGAGACTGTAGATTGTGTGGTGAAGTCCGCCGTGTACTCCAGATAGGCTTCGTCAACTATAACTACAGTATGTTTTGAGTTTTCCAGAACAAAGCGCTTGAACTCTTGTGACTCATTCACCGTGCCAGTAGGATTGTGTGGGTTTACAACGTAGATCGCACGGGTCCGCTCGTTAACCTTCGCCGTGAGTGCAGGAAGATCGTTCTGATGCCGAGCATTCAGCGGAACAGGCACGCCATTGCCCCCCACCCGCGCTGCCCCCGCGATAAGAGCAAGATAGCCAGGCGTGGAGTAGATAAATTCACCCCCGCCATTTCCTTGACTACCGAGGTACTCTCCGAGCAAGCTAAGTATCTCGCCAAGAAGGATCTGATCTTTTGGGATATCTTCATATGCTGCAACTTGCGCGGCCAGGTGTTCGGCCAAAGCGTCGTCACCGTATCGATTTAGGCGACCAAACTCACGCTGAATTGCCATGGGGACGTTAGACGACGGACCATATGGATTTTCGTTGAGTGAAACTCTCACTAATTGCTGCGATGATGCTGCCTGCAATGATCCGCTCGCAACAAACGGAGTTCCGGATTCAATCATGTTTGCACTTAACATGATCCCTGAACTCTTCAATAGACTTCGACGGCTTAAGTCCATCAGCAGCCCCCCATCAACGTAATATGCTCCAGTAGGCAACCAGCATGAATTCATGCATTTTAGCCACTCTTTTAATAAACAAGTTAGCAGTAACTTTATTCCGCAACGACAGTGATTCTCGTCCTACGTAAATGGTGTGACGCCAAAAGCCTTAGCTAAGAGCGATAGCTCGACATGAGATCGCTTCTTTATCGCTATTACTATGCCGGCCTTATCAAGAGATTGAGGATCATAAGACCGCGAGGATCACGAGAACATTGAGGCATCGCAAGCGGTGATTGCTGGGCATGCTAAGTATGTATTTATGATGTAGTTGTGAGAGGTGGAATGTCTGATCTGACAGAGCGCGTTAAAATTGCAATCGAAAAACGTGTAAGTGAACCCACTCAATCCATAGCTCATCGAGCCGATCATTTGGATCGCGTGATGCAAAGTGCGCAAGGCATTGCAGCTACGCTCGATGATGTTGATCATGAGCTTCTGGAATTAGCGGTGCTTCTGCATGACGTCGATCAGCCTGTCGGGAGAAAGGGAGAACACGTCGCTCTCAGCATGAAGGCTGCAAAGGAAATATTGGATCAGTCAGGATGTTCTAAGGATCGTGCGGCTCTAGTTTTGCAAATCATCTCGGAGCACTCCTCCGAGCATATTGAGACATTGAAGCCAACCTCTATTGAAGCGAAGATTTTGTTCGACGCGGACAAATTAGATGGATTAGGCGCAATCGGAATATCACGTGTCTTCTCGCTGTTTGGTCAGGTAAATGGTTCAATCAAGGATGCTATCCCGTGGTACAGAAGAAAGATCGATCTATCTCTCACGCATCTTCAGACCGAGGAGGGAAGGCGTCTTTGCCAGGCTAAGCTTCCATTTGTGCAGCAATTTCTCGCCCAACTTGAATCAGAGCTTAAGTAACACAGTGATTAGCGGTCCTATATGCGCGCAGGAGACGCCGAACCGCCAACCGTATCCTTATTCATAAGGAACGCAAGTTGGCAGTAGAGGTATATGTGGGTACTACACAGAAAAATGAGTGCGCCGCAATGATGATTGTGCGACGCACTCAAAGTTTAAAACTTGTAGTGCATAGAAACCTGCATGACCCGCTGTGAGGAATTGGTGCCCGTGATGAGACCAAATCCTGGTGTGGTTGGACGATATGCCGTAAGACTGGCATTCGGAGCTCCATAGCTTGCGATATTGAACGCGTTGAACGCATCTCCGCGAAGCTCCAGGGTATGGGTTTCAGTGATGTGGAAGGTCTTGAACGTCGAAAGATCGATCTGCCTGTATCCAGGAGCGCGCTCCGAACCGTTCTGTGCATTACCAAAACCTGTATAGGACTCAGTGCCATAAGCACAGCTACCGTTGTCTATTGTGTTTCCAGCCGCGTCTACCGTGAGACATGGGACAGCAGAGGCATCGGTACCGAACCAGTTGTTAGTGGACCGATGAGTGATATGCATCTGCCGGAAGTGAAGTGCATGGGCAGTGTTGGCATATACGTCATACCGGATTGGAGTGGAAATCTTTATTGGGAAGCCGGAATAGAGAATGGCATCTCCGGAGATACGCCATCCGCCAAGAACTTCATCTGTGAGTTTATTCCATCCACTTCCGAAGTGGCGTCCCCTGCCGAACGGCAATAAGTAGACAGCATTCGCATTCACGGAATTGCGAGTGTCCTCGGGAGAAGGACCATAATCACCCATAGGATCGTAGATGTTCTGCCAGAAAGAGGTAGCATCACTGACGTCACCGACACCATAGAAGCCGGCATTGTTCGTCATCGATCTTGCCCACGTGTAATTGATCGTCCCTTCCAGGCCATTGGCGTTCTGATGATGCAGCGTGGCCTGTAATGCATGGTAGTTGGAAATGGCTTCTGATTCGGTAATGTAGAAATTGCCCTGGTTGCTGACGATACCGCAGAACGGGGCCGAATTAGGACTGGAGCAATTGCCTACTGCAAGGCTGCCAGTCGCCGGGGATGACCACTGGTTCGCTTGGACTGGAACCGTCAGGTGTCTGCCTATGTTGCCTACATAGCCAAGCTGTGCTGAAGTGTTCGGCGTTATCAGCATCTGCCATCCAAGGTTGAACTGTTGCACGAGCGCGGGCCGCAGATTTGCTGGGAACGCGTTGAAATTGTTGTTTGTAAAGCTGATGGAGCCGGACGAAAGCTGGAATCCGTTTTGGGTCTGCACTGGTGCTCCGCCGCTGCTTGCATTCGTTGGCGTTGTTGGCGAGTAACCGAATTGGCTGAGGAACGGCGCATTCTGCGTAAGACGGTGATTCGTGCCTGTTCCTTCAAGGTCGTCGGTAATGCCATATGCACCACGAAAGACGAATCTCGGATTGACTTGTAGCGCAAAACCAACACGCGGCATGAACTGCCAATAATATGGATCATACAGAGCGCGGCTGGCGCCATTCTTACCTGCGTACTGGATGACCTCAGGTCCATTCAACGGGCTCGGATGCTCGATGGCGTCCTTGGAAAGATTGGCTTGCTTATCGTTGACCTCATAGATCGGTTGATCCCATCCATAACGAAGTCCCAGGTTGATTGTCAGGTTGTCGCGTAGTTTCCAGTCATCCTGAATATAACCCGCATCCCTGTACTGTCGTTGGCCAGTGGGGCCGGCAACGCCGCCCACTTTGGCTCCATCGGAGTCATTGAGTACAAAGTCGGCAAAGCCATATCCCGGTGCGCCGGCTGCGGGGACAAGCGGATTTTCAGTGTAGACACCTCCATAAGCGAAGCTGCCCATCGCGCCGGCATTGCCGGGATAAAAGCTGTTCTGCTGATAGCGCAGAATCTGTACGCCAAACTTGGTATCGTGGCGTCCATGCTGCCAGTTGAAGTTGTCACCATAGAAAAAGTTGTTCTCGTGGAACTGGTTGACCAGAGCGCTGGTACCTACATTCGATTCGTTGGAGCTAAGACTGATCAAGCTAAAACCGGCAAAGACCTGGTTGGGAAATGGGATGCCAACCACATTGTTGCCATTTGTTCCAAAGGCTCCAGACGGGTCAGATGGAATTGCCTGGTCATATACCGTGCGGGAGAAACCTATGCGGAGCTCGTTCACCATGGTCGGCGATAACTGGTGTACCCAGTTCACAACAGCGCTTTGAAAAGGATAATCATTCGAGTTGGGAAAGATGACGGGGATGACCGGATGTACGGTGAAATCCAGCGCGTCACCGTAGGTATAGCGTCCCATCAGG
>Ga0157376_10000835_pt1 | contig 20195 bp, 16 predicted proteins | sample M45metaG_FD_121801 | JGI IMG/M metagenome (GOLD analysis project Ga0157376, IMG submission 121801) | Miscanthus rhizosphere microbial communities from Kellogg Biological Station, Michigan, USA - M4-5 metaG | ecosystem: Host-associated > Plants > Roots > Rhizosphere > Soil | place: USA: Michigan... | reverse complement strand
TCTCCTTTGGTCAGATGGGGCAGGTCCTTTTCGGCAAGATTCACGGAGCGCAGCCCCTCCGCGATGAGGCGTCGGGCCAGTCCTTCATCGGTTTCACGGCGTTCTGTCGCCCGTTCGCTTGGGCTGCCGCGCCGGGCCAGCCGGTCCGAGAGCCAGTCGGCGAAATCTTCCGCACCATGCCGCCAGCCGCGCTGGAGTGCTTTCGCGGTTACTTCATCCGGCTCCAGCCGCAGTTGCTCCACGCGCCGTGAGAACTCCCGCCGGTTCCTCGCCGTATCCTCCGGCAATCCATGCTCGCCCAGCAGGCGGACCGTCTCCAGCCACGCCGGGCGCTGCCCCGGTTTCAAGTAGGCCGGGTAGCTGCTCCACCGGTAGGTTTCCAGCGGCTCTTCGGCGGCGACAATCCCCGCCCGGGCCGGATTCAAATGCACGTAATCACAAGCGGTGCGCAGGTAGGAGGCCGAGCGTCCGTCAATCATCTGCGCCTTGTAACGCCCGCCGAAGAGATGCCCCCAATGCCGGTGCCGCCGGTTGTAGCGCTGGGTGTAGGTGCCCAGCAGCCATTTCATGCCCACGCAGAGATTGGGCTGCGGGGTTTCCAGCACCAGATGGAAATGGTTGCCCATCAGACACCAGGCGTGCAACCGCCAGCCGGTTTTGGTGCAGGCTTCGCCCAGGGTTTCCAAAAAGCGGGTTCGATCCTCGTCGTCCGCGTAGATGGCTTCGCGGCGATCCCCGCGGCTCATCACGTGGTAGATCGCGCCTCCGTATTCGATTCGTAATGGCCGGGGCATCTGCTTTTCCTACCAAGCCTGAGGCCGAGTGTCAATAGTTAGAACTGACCCCTTTTGCCTTTGTGGGTATATTACCAGTTCTTCACCCAGCTCTGCTGGACTTGCGGCAAATTGTCCACGGCATGCGTGCCACAGGTGCACCAGAGGTCGAAGGTGGGGTTGTTGCCCTGCGCCTGCTGCGCGGCGGTGAGGGGAATGCCGGTGCTTTGGGAGACCGCGAGGTTTTTGCTTTTCACGGTCGAGTAGCCGTAGCAGCCGCCAAAAGGATCGGCGAGGTAGTAGATGGGGCCGGGTTGCCCGGAAAGATCCGGCGTGGGCATGTTACTGCCAATCGCCGTGGTGCCGGTGATGGGGAGGTTCATGCTCCGCCGTCCCTTCATATCATCGCGCAGATCGGGTAGATAGTTGGTGGGCACGAGATGGTCCGGCGCGGAGATGCCCCAATAGGTATAAAGCGCGACCCCATCCTGCTGGTCGGTGACGCCATCCCCGTTGTAATCGCCGGTGAGACAGGCATAGAGCCAGAAGGCCGATTTGCAGTAATAGCTGCCCGGCTCCGTGCTGGTGACTGCGCCGTTGGTGGAATTGGGGTCCAGGTTCGGCGAATCCGTCAGGTTCTGGTCCTGCGGATAGTTGCCATTGTCGGTTTTATAACTCTCACACGCCGCCGAAAGGGCGTGGATTTCCGTCAATGCCCGCGTGCGGGCAGCTTTGCTGCTGGTGAAGCTCATGGTCACCATCACCATCCCCACGAGGATGAGAATGATCGCAATCACGGTGAGCAACTCCACCAAAGTGAATCCCGGGGAGGAACGCTTTTTCATGGGGACACCCTAACCGAAAATACTCACATTGTATATACTTTTCCACCGGCCTCGATGAGGCGAAATCTCAGGGTCGAATTATTGATCCTGATCGTTCTTCCCGCCGTGCCCATTGCCGGTGTGGCGACCGTTATCGGACTGTGTCGAGCTGGATTGCGACTGGCTTTGTTGCGGCTGCGGCTGTGGTCGCGCATCGGACTGGCGTTGCGGCTGGGCTTCCGATTGTGCCGCCTGCTGGCGCTCGCGGGCGGCCTGGGCTTGCGCTTGCGCTTGTGCAGCAGCCTCTTGCTGTTGCTGGGCCCGCTCGGCCTGTCGCTGGGCGCGCGGGGCTTCCTGTTGCTGGCGTTGAGCTTCGAGAGCTTGAGCCTGCTGGGCTTCGACCGCCGGTTGTTGCTGCTGATGCCACGCTTGTCCCTGCCCCTGCACCGGGCGTGATTGCTGGTCGCTCTGGTCGGGCGTGGATGACTGGCCACCCTGCACGGCGCGGCTGGATTGCAACTGCTGCCGCCGTAACTGCTGCTGGCGCTGCGGTTGCTCGAGCTGGAGTTGCCGCGGGTCCTGCACCCGGCCCGTGCTCAGGCCGGTGCTGGGCTGCAACGAAGGCGTTTGCAGGCCAGTGCGGTTTGGCGGCTGGGTCGAGGGATTGCCCGGGCTGGTCTGATTCCGCGGGTAAAGCGGCTGCTCATCCTGGCCGGGCTGACGGGTCGCCGTGGGGTTGGTTGGCTGCACCGGGCCGCGAACCGGCTGGGCGGGACGCGTGACCTGCTGCACATTGGCCGGGCGGTTGCGGCTCTGGCGCGGATCGGGCACCCGTGGTGTGACGACATAGAAATGGTCACCACGTTGCGCCGTCGAGCCCGGGCCCTGCTCGGGCTTGATCCGCAGCGGCTTCACCGGCTTTTTGGTCTTGTTCTGGACCAGCAGCGGGGGCGGGCCGGGATTCTTCACGAGGTCGCCGTGCCTGGTCTTCGTCTTGCCGATCTTGGTGATGTTCACCGTCTTGTTGCAGATCACCGTGTTGTAATTGGTCGCGATGATGTAGTTCACAATCACCGGCTGGCAGAAGTCCGCGATCGGCACGAAGCTGTAAGCACCGGGATCGAGATCGTAGCTGCCCTGATAACCGTCGTCGTAGGAAAGGATGGGGCCGTTATCCGGCGGGAGGGGAGCCCAGCCGACATAGTCGTCGCTCTGCCGCCAGCTCACCCAGGCCGGAGCCCATTGATCGCCCGGGATCCACACCCAGCCGGTATCGGCGAGTTGTTCCCAGCGCCCATAGTGATAGGTGGCCCAGCCAAACGGCTCATTGGAAACCCACGCCCAGCCCTGATCGGTATAGGCCCAGTGGCCCTGGCGATAGGGCCGCCAGTTGGGGTCCTGCTGCGCGACGTAAGGCTGCCATACATAGCCATTGATTCCCGGCACCTGCAGCCAGGCGCCGTAAGGCGAAAGCGAATCGTAAAAGCCCGCATTGCTGATGGTCGGCGGCGCCTCGTCTTCGTCCTCCGAATCCGGGGCCGGAGAAACCTCTGTCTCCGCCACCGTTTGCGCCGGGGTTCCCGCAGACTGGAGCGCCTGCTCGCGGGCATCGAGATCCTGCTGGCGTTGCTGCAACTGGGCGGCCTGGTCGTCGAGCTGCTTCTGGCGCTCGGCCTGGTGCTCTTCCGCCAGCCGTTCCTGCACCCGCTTCTCGATTTCCTGCTCATTATCAGCCGTGGACGCCGGCTTCTGGCAGCCTCCGACGAGGGCGCCCGCCAGCGCCGCCATCGCAAACAGAGTGAGATATTTTTTCATGGGAAAAAGGGATGGGAAAGGAACGGTGTCTAAATTAGACTACGAAGGCGCTGAATTATTCGGCGCTAAATAAAATTCAACCCAAAAACTCCTCTATGAAGATCCTCCCAGTTCTCATTGCGTCGGCCCTGCTTTCCCTGGCGCCTGCGCTTCACGCTGGTCCGAATACCTATCAGGTCACCGGCCCCATCCTTTCCCTTACCGATACCACGATCGTCGTGCAAAAAGGCAAAGATCCGTGGGAAATCGCCCGCACCCCCGCCACAAAAATCACCGGCGACCTAAAGGTGGGCGCAAAAGTGACGATTCAATACACCATGACGGCCGTGAGCGTGGACGTGAAACCCGCAAAAGCCACGAAGTAGCAGTCGTTGAATGGTAGTTGTCATAGTCATAGGGGCGCCCTCCGGGGCGTCCCTATTTTTTGCGATCCAATCTGAGGAATTCAGTCAGGTTACAAGGTGGCTATTTCCTCAAAATGACCGCACTTTTTGGACAGCTAACCCGTTTTAGCGCGGTGGAGTGATTCCACCATCGCGTGGTGCCGTCCATCGCGTTGGGTCACCCGCATTTTGGCGCCGAAGACCTTCCCCAGCGTCGCGTTTTCCAGTACCTCGGCGACTTTCCCGCGCGCGACGACCTTCCCTTTGCGCAGCGCCACCACATGCGTGAAAACGGGCATCACTTCCTCGATGTGATGAGTCACCAGCACGAGGGCCGGGGAATGCCGGCTGCGGCCGAGTTGTTCGACGAATTGCAGGAACCGCTCGCGCGCCACCGGGTCGAGTCCGGCACAGGGCTCGTCGAGAATCAGCACCTTCGGCCTGGCCATCAGCGCGCGCCCGATCAACACCCGCTGGCGTTCTCCCTGCGAGAGCACCGCCCAGGGACGCTCCGCCAGGTGCGAGCATCGCACCAGCTTCAGGATGCGTTCCGCCTCCAGCCGGTCGGCCTGGCTCACCTTGCCCCAGTATTCGATCATCGCGTATTTGCCGCTGATGACGGTGGTGAGTGCGGGCTCGGCCTCCGCCATCATCTGCCGCACCGACGAGCTCACCAGGCCCAGGTGCGTACGCAGTTCCCGCCAGTCCGTCTCGCCAAAGCGATGCCCCAGCACTTCGATCGTGCCGGAGGTCGGCGACATATATGCGGCCAGCACCGAGAGCAGCGAGGTCTTGCCCGAGCCGTTCGCACCCAGAATCACCCAATGCTCCCCCGGCATCACCTTCCACGAAACTCCATTCAAGACCCGCACCCCCGACCGGTTCACCACCAGATCGCGCACTTCCAGCACCGGGGATTCGACAACATTCGACATAGGCGAAAAGGAACGCTGAAAATCAGGGCAAAAGCAATGGCGTGCTCCCGGCTTCCGCCTCTTTTTTTGGCGGCGGCAGGGGCCGGAAATGGATCGTCCACTCCAGTCCGCGCAGTGCACCCAGGGTTTGAAGCTGGGTGCGCAGCGACTGCTCCGCATCGGGCAAAATACTTCCGTTTTCCGCGGCGCGGCGCGCTTCGTCCTGCAGGGCGGCGACGGTTTCCTGCTGGTTTTGCTGGGTGAGGTAGTTCCACCAGCCGCTTTCGTCGTCGAGCACCTCGTATTTTTCCAGCTCCACACTGAGGACGCGCGCGGCGGGGAAATCGGCGATCATTTTCCGGCCATTTTCGGCGACGGTGATTGTGAAACGTTCCTGCAAATCGAAGCCGGCCTTCACCTTGAAGAGTCCGCGCAGCTTGAGCCGCTTGGTGCTGCCAAGGAAGGTGTGCTCGAAGGTGTATTCCACCGGAAACTCGTTGGTCACAGTGGCCAGTTGCAGCGCGCCCTGCGATTGCTGGGGCCATACTTCGTGGCTCGTTTTCACCTCCGGGGTGATTTGCAACAGGGTGCGCACGGATTCCACCGCATTGCGCACGGCCATTTCGGTCTCGTGGCGCGTAACCCGGGCAACGATCCATGCGCTCAAAATGAGCAACCCACACAGAATGGCAAAGGCAGGGAGATGCTTCACGGCCCACGAATCTGGCCCCAAGCCGGTTTCCGGCAACCCATTTTTAGCATTATTCCCCGCAAAACGTACTTGTCATTTTCAGAGGAAACCGGGCATACTGCGATCACTCGGTTGCTTCTCTTTAGAAGGTGGTAAGTCATGAACCTTAATTCCCCCATTGCCCGGCTATTAATCGTCGATGACGAGTTGCATTTGCTCAAGGCGTTCTGCGATGCCCTGAGCCACCGGGGTTATGCCACGGTGGGTTTCGACTCACCGGAAGAAGCGCTCAACGCCCTGCGCGAGGAAGATTACGACCTGATCTTCACCGATCTGAAAATGCCGGGCATGGATGGCATCGAGTTTTTGCGCGCGGCCAAAGACATTTCGCCCAATTTGGTGTGCGTGATGATGACCGGGCATGCGACGATCGACACCGCGATCGAGGCGATGAAGGCGGGTGCGTTCGACTACATCCTCAAGCCATTCAATCTCCCGATGATCCAGCCGGTCATCCTGCGCGGGCTCGATATGAAGCGGCTGCGCGATGAAAACATCCAGCTCCGCGAATCGGTAAGCATCTACGAGCTGAGCATGGCGATTACCAACACGCGCAGCTTCGACTCCATCCTGGAGGTCTTTGCCGATGCGGTGTTCCAGCAAAGCGACGGCGGCCGGGTGGCGATCCTGCTTCCCCGGGAAAATCAGCGCGAACTGATGGTGAGCTCCGTGCGGGGCGGCCACGTGGGCGAAATCCCCCAGATGCCCATTCCTTTCGACCAGGCCATTCGCGACTGGGTGGAGAGCTATCGGCAGGCGATCTCGGAAAGCAATGAGCAGGAGGAACAGCGGCTGGTCTCCATCCATCCGCTGCGCAATTTCACCGATGGCATCGCCATCCCGATGCTGGCGGCGGGCAAGCTCACGGGCATCCTGAATTTCGCCCCCAATGGCCATCGTCATCTCCCCACGGCCGGGCAGTTAAAGACGCTCAACATCCTGGCCAGCACCGCCGCCTCCGCCCTCGCGGAAGCACGCATGATGGAGCACCTGGAGCAGCGCGTGGCCGAGCGCACCCGCCAGCTGGAAGAGCGCAACCGGCAGACCGAGGAGGAACTAAAAATGGCGCACGAACTCCAGCTCGCGATGCTGCCCAGCCGGCTGCTCAACTCTTCGCAGGATGACCGGAGTCTGGTGCGCTTCCACAGTGTTTACCGGCCTGCGGGTTCGGTGAGCGGCGATTTTTTCGACGTGATCGAACTCGCCAACAACCGGATCGGCGTCTTCATCGGCGATGCGATGGGCCACGACGTGCGGGCGGCGCTGATGACGACCATGATGCGCGCGCTGGTGCAGGAGCTGAGCTCCAATCTCGACGAACCGGGCGCGCTGATGGCGGAGGTGAACCGCTACATGGCCACCATCCTCAAGCACTCCGAGCACGTGATGTTTGCCACCGCCTCCTATCTCGTGCTCGACCCGACGGAGTCCCGCGTGCTGTTTGCCAATGCCGCGCACCCGGCACCGATCCATCTCAAGCGCCAGCAGCGGGAAGCGGTGCCACTCTGCCGGAAAGGCGACAGCGGCCCAGCGCTCGGCCTGTTCAACAACGCCACTTATAAAACGGGCAGCGCCCGGCTCGACCAAAGCGATTGCTTCATGCTCTTCACCGACGGGCTCTTTGAGATTGAAGCCGCCGCCGGCCAGGAGCTCTACAGCCAGGAACGGCTCCGGCACTTCATCGCGCAGCAAATCGAAAGCCCGGCCGAGGCCCTGGTAAGCGATCTTTTTGGTGAACTGGAATCGTTCTCCGGCCAGGCCAGTTTCTCGGACGATGTCTGCCTGCTGGCCGTGGAGATGGGTGGGACGGGAATTTGATGCGCAAAAGAAATCACCAGTTTTTTACCAGTTAAAGGACAACTGGCTGCGCCTGAAATCGGCGAGACAGGTCTCGCCGGGAAAAAGCGGCCGCATGACGCCGCATTCCAAAGAGCTTGCCGTCGGCAAGCTCCAGCAACTCATTCCTCCTTGGCGACTTGGCGACTTGGCGGTGAACCACCCATCGCCCGCTCCACCAGCAGCGCGGCGAGGTGTTGGGTGGCTTCATCCAGCGCCGCGTTGGCGCGCTTGAGGCGTTGCGTCTCGCCGCTTTCCAGCGCGAGCTTCACCTCGGCGCTTTGCTTTTTGATTTCCTCGCGCTCGGCAATGGAAAGCAGATCGCCCACCTGCGCCAATGCGCTCTGGACGGCCGGCAGCATTTCCTCGGCCTTTAGCCGGGCCTCGGTGAAGACGCGCTCGCTCATGTCCTCAAAGGCGTGCTCGAGCGAATCCTCCAGCATCTTTTCCACCGCCTCGTCGCTCACATCCACCGCGCTTTGCATGGGGACGATCTTCTGCTGTCCCGTCTTCGTGTCGCGGGCCAGCACGTGCAGGATGCCATTGGCATCGATCTCAAATTGCACGCCCACCCGCGCCTGCCCTTTCGGCAGGGGCTCGAACTCCAGCTCGAATTTACCGAGCTCCCAGTTGTCCCGCACCATCTCGCGCTCGCCCTGCATGACGCGGATCAGCATGGATTGCTGGCCCGCCATCGCATTGGTAAACATCTCGCCCGCCTTGATCGGGATGGTCGAATTACGCGGGATGATCACGTTCATCAAGCCGCCAAACGTCTCGATGCCGAGCGAGAGCGGCGTCACATCGAGCAGCACCACATTTTGCACCGCGCCACTGAGCACCCCGGCCTGGATGGTGGCCCCGAGTGCCACCGCCTCGTCGGGGTTCTGCGAAACATCCGGCTCCTGTTGAAATATCTCCCGCACCAGCTCGCGCACCAGCGGCATGCGGGTTTGTCCGCCCACCAGGATCACCGCATTCAAATCACCCGGCGAAAGCTGCGCATCCATCAGCGAACGCAGGCAATGCGTCCGCGTCCGCTCCACAATCGGCCGCGCCAGTTGCTCCAGTTGCGCGCGCGTGATGGTGACCGACGCACTTGCTCCACCTTCCAGAAAAGGCAGGTCGATCGTCACCCCGGTCTCGGTCGAAAGGCGGTGCTTGGCAATAATCGCCGCCTCGCGCAGGCGCGACATTACCCCGGCATTCTTCTTCGTGTCCTTTGTGCTCTCCGTGGTTTCAATTTGCCGGACCAAATAGTCCACCAGCGCCGCGTCGATATCATCGCCCCCCAGTCGCGTGTTCCCATTGGTCGCCAGCACCTGAAACACGCCGGCGTTCAATTCCAGAATGGAAATATCGAACGTGCCGCCGCCGAGATCGTACACCGCGACCTTCGACTTCTCGCCGAGGCGATCCAGCCCATAGGCCAGCGCCGCGGCGGTGGGCTCGTTGACAATGCGCTCGACAGTGAGCCCCGCGAGTTCGCCCGCCAGCTTGGTCGCATTGCGCTGTGCATCGTTGAAATAGGCAGGCACGGTGATGACGGCGCGGGTGATCTGCCGCTCCAGCGCGCGTTCGGCGGTGGCCTTGAGCCGAGCGAGGATAAAGGCGGAAACCTGCTCCGGCGAAAGCTCCGCCTCCTGCACCTTCACCCGCACCGGTTCGCCGCGCTGTCCCGCCAGCGCGTAGCTCACATCATCCGCCTCCTCGCCGATCCGCCGGCCCATGAACCGCTTGATCGAGTAAACCGTCGCCGCCGGATCGAGCACCCGCATGCGGCTCGCCGCGCGTCCCACCAGCGGCTCACCCTGGGCCGGAAAATGAACGACCGAAGGCGTGAGCCTTTCGCCTTCCGCATCGGCCAGCAAAATGGGAAAGCCCGCCTCCATCACGCCGATGGCGGAGTTGGTGGTGCCGAGATCAATGCCTGCGATGTCGCTCATGCTTAAAAAATGAGCGGCCCGCTGGATTTCGACAAGTCGCGCGAATGAAAATCTGCGAAAAGCAACGGTCCGGGGTCAGCCTGCGGATTCCCAGCCAAACTCGGCGAGCACCGGCACGTCGAGCGTGTCCTCGAGGATGGAGCGGTTGGTGATCACCGCCGGATCGCCTTCCACGGGGGCAGTCGGGTGATTGAGAATGACGCCCGTACAGGTGAGTCCCCGCGCGCGGATGCTCTGCACGGTGAGCAGCGTGTGGTTGAGCATGCCCAGCTTGTTTGCGGCCACGACCAGCACCGGCAGGCCAAATTCCGCCGCAAGATCGCTCACCAGATAATCGCGCCGGATCGGCACGAGCCAGCCGCCGACCCCTTCCACCAGCACCACCGGAAACTCATCGCGCAACCGCGCAAAATCGCGGTGAATGCGGTCGAGATCTATTGACCGTTCCTCGATGATCGACGCGGTGTAGGGCGCGGTCGGCGGGCGCAGCCAGATGGGGTTGATGTCATCCACCGGCACTGCGCCATCGCAGGCGGCATGCAGTTCCTCCGCGTCCTCGCGGCCGCCGCAGCAGATCGGCTTCATGGCCACGGCATCGGAGCCATTCTTGCGCCAGGTGCGGAGCAGGCGGGCGGAAACATGGGTCTTGCCCACGCCGGTATCCGTGCCGGTGATGAAGCAGCTTTCGCCGCGGGTGAGGTCGAAGCTCATTTTTTGAGTTCGATGCCGACCGGGCAGTGATCCGAGCCAAGCGTGGTGTGATAGATGGTGGCGGATTTCAGCTTCACCTTCAGCGCCTCGGAGACGAGGAAGTAATCAATGCGCCACCCGATGTTCCGTGCGCGCGCCGTGCCCATCTGGCTCCACCACGTATAGTGGCCACCTTCTTTTTCAAAAACGCGCAAGGTATCGACAAAACCCGCCGCCACGAAGGCGTCGAAGCCCGCGCGTTCTTCCGGCGTGAAACCATGGTTCTTCACGTTATCCTTCGGGCGTGCGAGATCGATCTCGGTATGCGCCACGTTCAAGTCGCCGCACCAGATCACTGGCTTGGAAGCTTCCAGGCGCTTCAAATAGGCGAGCAAATCACGATCCCATTGCTGGCGATATTCGAGCCGGGTGAGTTCGCGCTTGGAGTTCGGGACGTAGATGTTTACGACAAAAAACTTTTCGTACTCGGCGGTGATCACGCGCCCCTCGCGGTCGTGCTCGGCAATGCCGATCCCGAAGGTCACGGCCACCGGCTTTACCTTCGAAAAAATCGCCGTGCCGGAGTAGCCCTTCTTCTCCGCGCTGTTCCAGAACGAGGTGTAACCGGCGAGCGCTTCGGGAACCACCACATCCGCCTGCGTCGCCTTGGTCTCCTGCAGGCACAGGATGTCCGGCTGCTCTTGGTGGATGAAATCGGCAAAGCCCTTCTTGAGGACGGCGCGGATGCCATTGACGTTCCAGGAAATGAATTTCATGCAAGCGTAGAGCTTAGAGCAGTTTGCGAAAAAGTGTAGCCGTCATGGTAAAAAGACGTCCTTTTCCAAAAAGCTGTCATTCTGAGCTGGAGCAGAGCGCAGGCGAAGAATCTCCAAATATTTCTGGTGCGGGAAGAACGTGGATGGCTTTCTCAGCCCAGAAATAGATGGAGATTCTTCACTCCGCGTCCGCTGCGTTCAGAATGACAGCTTTTTGGAGAATGCACAAAGACGCGGTTGTCTTTTTTCGGAAATCGCTCCAGAGCCAGGGAGGGCTTGTGGGAGGGAAACAGGCGGTGGCAAATGCGTTCTGCGCTCGACTCCACCCGCCAAAGTCCCGAAAATGCCGCGCCAATGGCACTCGACGACAGCGCGCTCTATCTTTGCTCCGAATGGGCCATCCGCGCCGTGATGCTTTTCTACGTGCCGCAAAAGCGCAGCACGGCGGCCACGCGCACGTGGCTGCTCTTCATTTTCTTCGTCCCGTGGCCGGGGCTCATTTGCTATCTGCTCTTTGGCCGCATCTACGTGCCGCGCCGCCGCATCGAGCAGCAGAAACATGCCTCGGAACGCATCGCCACCGTGCAGGCGCAAATGGGCGCGCAGGTGGAGGTGGTGCCGGTGCTGCCGTTGAATCTGGCCCCGATTGTCCCGCTGGCGACGAAGCTCGGCGACTTCAAGCCCTTCGACGGCAATGCCATCGAGTTGCTTACGCACTACGACGAGACCATCGCGCGCCTGCTCGCCGATATCAAAGCGGCGCAATGGCAGGTTCACCTGTTGTTTTACATTTATGAAGCGGATGCGACGGGACGGCGGGTGACCGAGGCACTGATCGAAGCTGCGGGAAAGGGAATTGAATGCCGGGTCTTGATGGATGCGGTGGGCTCGAAAGGTGGTCTCCGCGCCTTTTCCCACCAGCTTCGCGAGGCGGGCGTGGAAGTGATCGAGATGCTGCCGGTGGGATTGTTCCGGCGCAATGCCGCCCGCTTCGATCTGCGCAATCACCGCAAGATTGCGGTGATTGACGGCGTGATCGGCTACACCGGCTCGCAAAATATTACGGATGCGACGTTCGTTCCCGGGTATCCCAACGAGGAACTGCTCCTGCGGGTGACCGGGCCGGTGGTGGCCCAGTTGCAGGCGGTGTTTCTGGCCGATCGCTTTATCGAAACGGATACGACGCTGGAGCTGGGGCGCATGTTTCCCAGCCTCGCCGAATGCGGAACGGCGGTTGCCCAGGTCGTGCCCAGCGGGCCGGGGTATCAGCGGGAGAATGGGCAGGAACTCATCATCACCATGCTCTACGCGGCGCAGGAACGGGTGGTGCTGGTCACGCCTTACTTCGCGCCGGACGACGCGTTTCTCCAGGCCGTGCGCTCCACCGCCCGCCGCGGGGTCGCCGTCCATCTCGTGGTGTCGAAGCATGCGAACCAGCATTTCACCCAGCTCGCGCAAAAGGCGTTCTATGACGATCTCCTCAGCGACGGCGTGACCATCCATCTCTACGAGCCGCGTTTCCTGCACGCGAAACACCTCACCATTGATGGCGGGATCGCATTGGTTGGCTCGACAAATCTCGACATCCGCAGCTTCGCGCTCAATGCCGAGATCAACATGGTCATCTACGATCACACGGTCGTGGCGGAGCTGCGCAAGGTGCAGGACCGCTATTTTGCCCACAGCCAGTTGCTCACGCTCGAGGAGGTGCGCGCCCGCTCGCTCTTCAAGCGCACCCTGCAAAGCGTGGCCCGGCTGGCTGATTCGCTGCTGTAAGGCTGCTGAATTTTGGCGCAAATTAAATCATCCGATTTTACGTCGTTTCCAATAGTCGGGATGACGGCTGCCGTGTCCAACGGCGGCAACAATAATCCTTCCATTCCGGATGAAGTAGGCAAGGTAATACGGAAACCCATGGAGATTAACCCGGCGATAGCCTCCCAGGCGCACGCGTGCAAGCAATGGTTGCCGTACAATGGCGGAACACATCCTCTCAATTTCGGTTCGAAATCGGACGCCAAGGCCCGGAACTTGAGACTCGTAGAATCGGGTGGCCTCTTCGGCGTCCGTGCTGGCGGCTGGTAAAAACTCAAGCACAGCCTTATTGGCCAGGGGCAATCTCCCTCAATCGGGCAAAGACCTCGGAGGCAGGAACAGCCTTGGTTTCCCCGGCCTCGAAAGCGGCTATTCGGCGGGTAATCTCATCCTCCCAGGCGGCCTCTGCCCCTGGTTCGGGATTGGGTTCCACGCTCACCAGAAGCCGGTAGGCGAGAGCCAGACGCTGGTCGGGTGGCAACACCAAGGCATCGTGAGCTAGACGGTCGAGGCTCTCAGGCATGAGACAAGCTAGGGCAAAATCCGGCGGTCGTCGAATCAGAAGTTAAGCCTGGTGCGGGCAGGCGGAGTCTTTCCATCGAACGTCCGCGAAAGCTGCCGACAAAAAACTCCTTGTAATCCCTGCTGGCCAAGTGGCGCTTTTTCGGAACAGTTTCCTTATGGCCGAAAGTATTTCCAATTCCATCCTCAGCGCGAGTGAACTCGTGGTGCGCTACGGCGTGCAGACCGTGCTCGACCGGGCGGCGCTGACGATCCACGAGGGCGAGCGGGTGGGATTGGTGGGGCGCAACGGCTCCGGGAAGTCCACCTTCCTGCAAATCGCGGCTGGCACCTTGCAGCCCGATGCGGGCGCGGTGGCGCGTCGTCGCGATCTGATCACCGGCTACATGCCACAGATGTTCGAACTGGATGAAGCGCTGAACGTGCATGACAACGTGCTCGCCGGGGCGAAGCATATCTTCGATCTCATCGCCGAATACGAGCGTGCTTCGGCGGAAAGCGCGAAGAGCTCCGAGTTGCTGGCCCGCATCGAACACTTCGACGGCTGGAACCTGGAATCGCGCGCGAAATCGCTGCTGGCGAACCTGCATGCCCCGGAGGCGACACGCGATGTGAAGACGCTTTCCGGCGGGGAGAAGCGGCGGGTGGCGATGTGCCGGGCGCTGATTGCGCGTCCCGATTTTCTGATTCTCGATGAGCCGACCAACCACCTCGACACCGGCTCGATCGAATGGCTGGAGGACTTTCTCGCGCGCTATTCCGGCACGTGCCTCTTCGTCACGCACGACCGCTATTTCCTCGATCGCGTGACCACGCGGATCGTGGAGCTGGCGCGCGGACAGTTCCACAGCTACGACGGAAATTACACCGACTACCTGCTCTCGCGCGCGGAGCGCCAGGCGGCGGAAGAGGCGCAGGAGCGCAAGCGGCAGAAGTTCTTGAAAAACGAACTGCTGTGGGTGCGCAGCGGAGTGCGGGCGCGCCGCACGAAATCGGTGGAGCGCATGAACCGCTATTTCGAAATGGCGGGCCAGGAGGCGCCCGAGGCGGAACTCGATGTGGAGCTCATCATCCCGCCCGCGCCGAAGCTGGGTAATCGCGTGATTGAGCTGCGCGAAGTCGGCGCGGAAATGGGCGACCGGGGGTTGTTTGAAAACCTGAACCTTGAGCTGAAGGCGGGCGAACGGCTCGGCGTGGTCGGACGCAACGGCCTCGGCAAATCGACGTTGCTGAAAATGATCCTTGGCGAGGTGTCGCCCGCGAGCGGCGAGGTGGTGATCGGCGATCGCACGCAAATCAATTACGTGGATCAAAACCGGTTGTTGCTCGACGATTCCAAGACGATTTACGACGAAGTGGGTGAGGGCGGCGAAACGGTGAAACTTGGCGAAGAAGCCATCACGCTGCGCAGTTATCTGCGGCGGTTTCTTTTCACCGAGGAGCGCATCAATTCCAAGATCTCCGTGCTGAGCGGCGGCGAGCGCAGCCGGGTGTTACTGGCGAAAATCCTCAAGCGCGGCGGCAACGTGCTGATTCTCGACGAGCCGACGAACGACCTCGACCTCGGGACACTGCGGCTGCTGGAAGAGGCGCTCGTGCTCTTCAAGGGCAGCGTGATTGTGGTGAGCCACGACCGCTATTTCCTCAACCGCGTATGCACGGCGATCCTGTCGTTTGAAGGCGACGGCGTGGTGCAATATGGCGTGGGGAACTACGACTATTACCTGGAGAAACAGGCTGAACGGAAAAAGGCTGGCGAAGAATGGAGTGCGGTCGCAGCGGCCAAAGCGGCTCCGGCCAAAGTCGAGACCAAGGAGAAGGCTCGGAAGCTAAAATGGAAGGAAGAGCGCGAACTGGAAACGATGGAGGAAACGATCCTTGCGGCGGAAAAGGAGGTGGTGCAGTTGGAAACACTCTTCGCGAGCCCCGATTTCTATCAAAAGCACGGGCACGAATGGACGGAACTCGATGCGAAGCTCAAACAGACTCGGGAAGAGGTGACGCGGCTTTACGCCCGCTGGGAGGAGCTGGAGGCGATCAAGAGCGCAGTGGTGTGATTGGTTTCGGCGGGCGGGAGGCCCACTTTACTTTGTAGAAATGATGAAGCAGGAAGCCAGGAGGCCAGGAAAGCGGGGACCGACGAATGGATGATCCTTTTTTGGATTTCTGGTTTCCTGCTTCCTTTCCATGATGGGATGGTTGCCGGATTGATCTTTTCTACAGAGCAAGGCGCAATCCATTCGGGAATTTATTTTGAGAGATTCGCTGGGAGCGATTCTATCACCTCACGCCCTGCCAAAGTTGGGGACCTCTTCGAGGATCGGTTGAAACAACGAAGGGCTACAGGGAGGAGGAGCCAGACTAGGTCGCCCGCCGCACCTGCAATTTCGCGCCTTTGAATTTGATGCCGTTGAGCTTCTTGAGCACGAGCTTGGTGTGTTCGTCGGTGATGTCCACCAGCGAGTGGCGCGGAGCGACCTGGATGGCGCCGATGCATTCCTTGGGAATGCGGGCCACCCCGGCGATCACGCCGACGATGTCGCCGGGCTCGATCTGGTGCTCGCGACCAACGCTGAAGAGCAGGCGGCTCATCCCTTCCTCATGCGAGGTGGCGGGATTGGAGCGCAGTTCCTGCTCGGCGGCGCGATACTCGGCCTTGCGGTCGCGGGAATTTTTGCGCGGAGCTTCGCTCCGAGTGTCGATCCGGGTCTCGCGGAATTTCTGGTAATCGCCCTTCGGCCCGGAAAAGGGCGCAGGTGCGGGCTCCGGTTCCGTTGGGCGGGGCTTGTCGCCGTTGAGCAGGTGAATGAGCGCGGAGGCAATGTCGGTGGGTGTGTGGCCCTGATCGAGCAGCCGGTCGATCATCGCGTCATGGCGCTTGAATTCCCCTTTCTCCAAAGTCTCGCGCAGGGTTTCGACAAAGATGTTGGCGCGCTTCTCCTCCACTTCCTCGGCGCTCGGGACCTTCTCGCGGCGGATGCGTCCCTTGGTGAAGCGCATGATGTTCTGCAGCTTGTAGATCTCGCGGCCAGCGACAAAGGTGATCGCCAGTCCGGTGCGGCCGGCGCGTCCGGTGCGACCGATGCGGTGCACGTAGTCCTCACTGTCGTTGGGCAGGTCGTAGTTGAAGACGACCTCGATGTCGTCGATGTCCAGCCCGCGGGCGGCGACATCGGTGGCGACGAGAAAATCGAAGGCGTGCTTGCGATACTTCGCCATCACCCGCTCGCGGCCGGATTGCGTGATGTCGCCGTGCAGCTTGTCCGCCGAATAGCCGCGCGCCACAAGTTGCTCGGCCAGTTCATCGACCATCATCTTCGTCGCGCAGAAGATAATGCCGAACTTGATGTCGTTGAGATCGATGATGCGGCAGAGGACGTCGAGCTTCGAGCGGCGGTCCACTTCATAGTAAATCTGCTCGATGGCCGGCACCGTCATCGCCTGCGCCTGAATGCGGACATTGACGGGCTCGCGCGTGTAACGCTCGATCAACCGGCGGATGCCCGGGGGCAGCGTGGCGGAAAAAAGGACGGTCTGCCGTTCCGTCGGAGCCTGACTGAGGATTTTTTCGATATCCTCGGAGAAGCCCATGTCGAGCATGCGGTCGGCCTCGTCGAGGATCACCGTGTGCAGTCCGTCGAGTTTCAAGGTGCCGCGATCGAGGTGGTCGATCACGCGGCCCGGCGTGCCGATGATGATCTGTGCGCCCTCGCGCAGCCCGCGGATCTGCCGGTCGTAGCTCTGGCCGCCGTAGATGGGCAGCTCGCGTACGCCGCGCTTGAAGAGCGCGAGCTTCGAGACCTCCTCGGCCACCTGCATGGCGAGTTCGCGGGTGGGGCAGAGGATGAGCACCTGCGGCGCGCGGAGGGAGCCGTCCACCTTCTCAATCGCCGGGATGGAAAATGCGGCGGTTTTTCCCGAACCGGTCTGCGACTGGCCGATCACATCGCGACCGGAGAGCAGGACGGGAATCGCCTCGGATTGAATGGGCGACGCCTCCTCGTAGCCAACGCGCGCGACGGCCTTGAGCAGTTCCGGCGAGAGCTCGAGTTCGGTAAAAAGCTTCTTTTGCATCCCGTCATCTAAACTGACCGGCAGCAAATGGCTACAAGTATCGGAGGAGGGGTGCGGTTTGAGATTTCTTTCTCTTTGAGCCAAGACCAAGAGAAAGAGGAACTGCGGCTATTGCCAGGAAACGATGTCGTCCTGGCTGGCGCCGGTGTTCTTGGGGCCGTTGCCATTCTTGTCCAGGCCGCCGGCTCCATCCTTGCCGACGCTCCAGACGATCACGCCCGCGGTGAGCGGATCAGGGCCCGCGCCGGTGTCGGCGGTATAGGGATTTTGGAGCTGGCGATTCTGGTTCGTATCCATACGGATGCGATAGAAGCCACCCCAGGGATCGCGCAGGCAACCATCCTGATCGATGCCGGAGACCGGGTTGTGAAGGTCCTTTACCGGCGGGACATCGAGGTAGGGAACCAGCCGGGGATTGTAGGTGGCGACCGAGGCTGGCGGAGTCGTCGTGGAAGGCACCCGGAGGATGTCCATGAGGTCGTTTTGTTTCACCGTCGTATTGCAGTAGGCACCGGTATCGGCGGCAAAGAAATCCTTGTCATCCGCACCGGTATTAATGGGAGCCGGGTAGTTGTTGTATTCGGTCTGATAGGTCGTGATTGCGACAACAATCTGCCGGGCCATGTTACCGGCCTGGACTTTTTTGGCATTGTTGGAAACGACCGAAGCGACTGGGATTAGCAGCCCCATCAAAATGGCGATAATCGCTATCACCACCAATAACTCAACCAATGTGAACGCAAACCAACCGCGACGAGCTTTCATAAGGGGAACCTTTCGTTAAAAAGTTACGGCTGAAGATATAGTAATCTTCAGCCGTAATGACAAGGTAAATATGTTGCGGATCGCTTCCGCTACGTTACCCGCTTATTTGGCCTGCAGCTTGAGGACGGAAATGGAGTACGGCGGCAGAGTCGGGGTGAAATCCTTGCCCGCGCCGGTGAGCGGCGAGGTGACGGGGATCACCTTTTCCGGCTCTGTGATGGAGTTGGTGGCATCCGGCGTATCGCCCTTCATCTGCACGAGCTCCCCGCCGCTCTCGATCCCAGTCACGCCCGAGAATTGGAGATGGACGGGTTGCGCGGTGCCGGAAGTGTTGACGATCTTCAGGTAAATCGTGCCCGAAGTTGTGTCGCGCGTGGCATCGAAGAAGAGTGTCTCCACCGTGCGCAGGGGTGGCTGGGGTTGGATTACTCCCTTCACCTTGCGGGCCGGCGGCTGCCACTGCTTGGTGGGCACGTTGGCCGCGTCGATGGGCAGCACCACGTCGCCGTGATTGAGGCTGAACATCTTCTGCGCGTAGTAGGCCGGCGAGCCGTAGCTGTGCAGGGCATCGTAGCCGATCAAGTCGGTGGGCCACTGCATGCCGCCCTTGTTTACATTGACGAAGAGCGGGGCGTAGCAGGACAAGTGGACGAGATCGGAGTTGCGCTCCATGCCCGTCATCCACGCGGAGTCGCCGAGTGCACCGCTAAGGTTCGGCGTCGGCGCACCAACGCGGGTGGCCCATTCGCCGACGAAGACGTAGGGAGCCTTGCGCGGGCGCTGGTCATACATGTGCGCCTGGGCTTCCATGTCCTCCTCGGGATGGCGGTAGTAATGCTCGTCCACATAATCGGGGGTGCGGGACTGCACCTGCATCGTGGCGATGAGTTTCAGCCCGGGATGCTTCGCGCGGATGGCGTCGAAGAACTGGGTGAAACGGCCATCGTAGCTGCCCTTCTCCTTGTCGAAGAAATCCTCGTTGCCGATCTCGACGTATTCGAGCTGGAACGGCTCGGGGTGACCATCCTTTGCCCGTTGCGCGCCCCACTTGGTATCAGGACCACCGGTCACGTATTCGATCTCATCCAGCGCGTCCTGCACGTAGGGATCGAGATCGGGGCCGGGCTTGATGCGCTGCTGGAACATCGAATAGCCCGCATAGACCGCGAGCAGCGGCTTCATGTGCAGGTCCTCGCACCAGTTGAGAAATTCCAGCAGGCCCATGCCGTCGTTGGACCAGTATTTCCAGCCGTCGTTGAGATGGCCGGGGCGGTTGGAAATGTCGCCGAGCGTGCTCTTCCACGGGAAGCGGTTTTGGAGGACATTGCCCTCGAGGTAGTTGCCACCGGGAAAGCGGAGGAAGGCCGGGTGCATCTCGCCCATCAACTGCATGAGGTCGGGGCGATTGCCGTTGGGCCGGTCATTGTAGGTCGGCGGGAAGAGCGACACGAGGCTGAGCCAGACCGTGCCGGGCGCGGTGGTGGTGATGACGAGCTGGTTGTTCTTGGAAGTGGTGACGTCGCCCGTGGTCAGGGTCGTTTCGTATTTCTTCCAGCCATCGGTGAGGCCGGTCACTTCGCCGCTGGCAAAGGTGGTCGCTCCATCATTGCTCACGAGGGCCACCTTGAGCGGGCCGGAGAAGCCGGAGGCGGATTTCGCGTAAAAGGAAGCGCGGTAGGTAGCCTTCGGTTTTACCGGGATTCCCCAGTAGCCTTCGTTGGAAACGCCCACCGGCTTGCCGGCGGCGGCACCCGTGGCATCCAGCTTCAGGCTCACGGGCTGCGCACTGTTCAGCGGGCTGGTCGTATCCAGTGAAATGGAGCCGGTGCCGCCATTGGTTTGCACCAGGTTCCAGTGGAGCGGCTTGGTGGCATCGTCGCGGAAGGAGCGGTTGCGAACGAGTTCGCCATAAAGGCCGCCTTCGTAGGAGTAGTTGATTTCCTCCGTCATCAGCCCATAGAGCATGGGGCTGACTTTGACCGAGGTGTCATCGGCTTTGATCTTGAGAACGGGCTCCGGACTCTGCGCCTGGGAAGTCGCGAATGCCGACACGGCCAACGCCGGGAGCAAAGCTGCGCGCAGGAGGGAGATGAACGAGATGGGGTATGCTTTCATCGAGGGGAAGCATTGGCGCAGGCCTGGGGGAAAGTCCAAATCCCTGCGGCGGAAGTTTACAGGACAGTAAAGGGGTCGCAGAGGGGGGCGGAGTGAAAGCCCCGCAAAACATCCCTAATGGAGGTGGGTAATGCAGTTCCTTGATTAGCCAACTGCGCCGCCACCAGTCACTCTACAAAGAGACCCCTGGCAAATC
>Ga0157376_10000833_pt1 | contig 20224 bp, 10 predicted proteins | sample M45metaG_FD_121801 | JGI IMG/M metagenome (GOLD analysis project Ga0157376, IMG submission 121801) | Miscanthus rhizosphere microbial communities from Kellogg Biological Station, Michigan, USA - M4-5 metaG | ecosystem: Host-associated > Plants > Roots > Rhizosphere > Soil | place: USA: Michigan... | reverse complement strand
TATTAAGGAGGGGTTCGCCGATGCTCACACGCTGGACCTCGGGTTCGAAACGATGCACACAGGACCAGATGGTTGTTTCCGTCGGTCCATACATATTGTAGATTTCGGCAGAGGTTATGGTTTGCAGTTCGCCGATCAGTGTGGCGGATACGGCCTCTCCTCCCACCAACACGGCGCGTAACGACCGGAGCAGGCGATCGGATCCCTGTCCCTGTCTGGCGGCCTTAAGGAACGAAGGGGTCGACTGCAGCATCGTCACACGCGGGTAAACCGTTTCCGTCCTGGCATACAACTCCCTGAGCTGCCCCAACAGCTTCAACCCTTCCAGCACCTTCTGCCGCTCCACACCAAAGTCGATCAGGCAGGCTACCTCATCGACGCCGATGGCTTTCAGCCGCTCGATCATTTTTCCGCAACTGCTCTTCGTCCCGATGAGCGAACCGGTCTGGTAGTAACGCCTGAACGCACTCTTTACTATCCGCTGTCTCATTTCTTCGGACGTCTCTTCTTCCTTTAGCCCGACCTCCTCCAGCAGCACTTTACTCAGGCCGATGGAACTCTTTAGATATTCGATAAAGGGCTCCTCCACCAGTGCTTCCACTTCCTGGATGTCTTCGCCGATATAAGTGTGAAGCATGATCGCTACCTTGCCGGTATCTTCCCGGTGTCCATGCTCACGGCGGGCCTCGCGGTAGATGGCGATCTTACGCGCCAGGTCGTTCAGATCCTGTCCCAGCAGGTGCGTCAGCACACCGGCCCCGATCTCCCCCGCCTTCCGGAAGGTATCGTCACTGCCGGCCGACGTCACCCATACGGGCAGTTCGGGTTGCAACGGCGCAGGAAAGACCCGGACATCGGTGGGCTGACAATTGCCGTTCTCCTGGCGGATGCTTTCCCCTTTCCATAATTTCCTGACCGTTTCTATCTGTTCATACATCCGCCCCTTTCGGTCTTTATAGGCGCCGGGCATCAATACAAAATCATCGGGATTCCATCCAGATGCAAACGACAGTTCAACGCGGCCATTGGACAAATTGTCCACTACCGACCATTCTTCGGCGATGCGGAGTGGATGGTGCAGCGGCGACACCACGCTGCCACTCCGCAAGACAATGCGATCGGTGACCATCGCCAACGCCGAGCTGATCACCGCCGGGTTGGGGTAAAGCCCGCCGAACTCGTGAAAATGCCGTTCGGGCGTCCAAACGGCCTTGAACCCATTGCGGTCCGCATATTTCACCGATTCCAGCAACAGTTGATATTTGTCGGTTGTCGTATTATCATAACTCGAAAAAAAGAACAGGCTCATATCGATCGGGTGGTCCTCCCCGGTATATCGATCGAGATCGGCAAGGGAGAGATCGGCAGGGTGGATGACCACCGGGATGCCGTGGCAGAGGGTCCAGATCAGCTCCAACACAGAGATATCGAAGGAGGTGCTGGTGACGGCCAGCAGGCAGTCGCCGTCCTCGACGCCAATACGCTTGTTGATCCCGCCGAAGAAGTTGACCACATTGGCATGGGAGATCATCACGCCCTTGGGCCGGCCGGTAGAGCCGGAGGTATAGATGATATAAGCGAGGTGGGAAGGGAGAAGATCGGTTGTTGCGGTCGCGACCGGCTGGGCATCGATCAATGCTTCTTCGGAGTTGATGTTGATGACCACAAGGTCCCCGGTCATGGCAAGTTGGATATTGCCGGCGATCAGCGCAATACGGGCAGAGCAGTCTTCGAGCAGGTATGCGATCCGCTCGGGTGGGTACTGGGGATCGACGGGTACATAGGCGCCACCGGCTTTCAGGATTCCGAGGATGCCGAGCATCATTTCCACGGAACGCTCCATGCAGATGACTACGGGGTCGTCCTCGCGGACGCCGCGGGACCGGAGTAAATGAGCCAATTGGTTCGAACGCTCATCGAGCTGGCGATAGGTGAGTTGTTGATCCCGGAACACAACGGCTATCTTGCCCGGGGTCCTGGCTGCCTGTTCATAAAAGACGTCGGCGATGGTCTTGTTGCGGGGGTGATCTGTTAAAGGTTCATTGAAGGTGAACAGTAATTTGTGGCGTTCCGCCTCGGTGAGCATGGGCAGTCGCCCTACCGGCTGATACCGGTCGTCTGCAACGGCCCGCAGTAATCGCTGGTAATGCCCGATCATGCGGCTGATCGTCGCGGATTCATACAGTTCGGTGTTATAGGTGAACGATCCCGATATTCCATCGGGGTCCTGCCGCAGAGTAACCGACAGATCGAATTGTGCTGTACTCTCCGCGTCTCCCTCAATATTGTTCTGCAGGGCGAACAGGACATCGAACAGCGGATTTCGGCTCATATCCCTTTCGGGCACCAAAGCCTCTGCCACCTTCTCAAAGGGAACGCCCTGGTGGGCATAAGCATCGAGGGTGGTTTTCTTCACCAGCAGAAGAAAGTCGCGAAATGGCATTTCGGGCGAAACCTTGCTGCGAATAACGAGATCATCGGGACTTCCGATACAAATATCATCCTGTCCGGAATACTTATACAGTAAGACGATGAAGGTCGATAGCAGCGTCATATAGAGGGTGGCGCCACTCTCGAGACAGAGTTCATCGAGTTGGCCGGCGACTTCTTTGTCCAGTTGAAATGCTGTGGAGGCGCCCCTATTGCTTCTGATGGATCCCCTGGCATGATCGGTCGGCAGCTCAAGAACGGAAGCCCCTGCCAGCTGTTGTTGCCAGTAGGCAAATTGGCGGTGAAGCTCCTTGCCGGACAGTTGCCCTTCTTCCTGATCTAAGATATGTAGATCGCTGATCGGCGTTTCCGGCGACTCAGTTACCCGGGTCAAAATGGCCAGGTATATCTTGAAATATCTCGATATCGTACTCTTATGGAAAAGGTCTGTCGAGTATTCTATCTCAAGAAAAAAATCCCCATCCGGATCATTTGAGAAAAAAAATGTCAGGTCCAGTTTGGATGCGACATTCTCGAATTCAATATCCCTGTTCTGAAATAGATATTTCTCTAAAGAGCCCCATGTTAGTGTATCGTTGGAAGTATTGAAGTTGTCCCAATTTGTTTTTTGTAAGACAACCATGATATCAAACAGCGGATTTCTGCTGGCATCCAACTCAAGGTCAAGAGATCTTACCATTTCCTCAAAGGGAAAATCCTCAAATTCCAATCCTCTTATCGTCTCTGTGTCCAGCTCTTTTGCGAAGGACAAAAAAGATTGCAGTTCATCGACTTCGGCAACTATGGGAATCGTATTGATAAACGATCCGATCGGAACCTCCAGTTCGGATTGATTTCGCCCGGATACCGGGGTGCCGATGATGATTCTCCTTTGGCCGGATAACTTACAGAGCATTAAGGTCAACGCCCCTGAAAGCAGATTAAAGAGGGATAGATTGTTATTCCTGCAAAAGGCAGTGATAGCATCATATCGCCCCTTCCCAAAATAGAATTTGGACGTTGCGCCATTGAATGCCTTCCTTTTCTGTCTGAAATGATCATAGGGAAGATCGGTGGCCTCGTACCCTTTTAAAGGATTGCGCTCACGAAATAACCTGGAATACCGTTCCCTGGAGTCATTGACCTTTTTTATAGACCAGTCGGTGTAATCGCTGTATTGGATCTCGATGGACCCTAAGGGAACAGCTCCATTGGAAATAAGACTCCTGTAGACTATGTTTACTTCGTTTATCAATATATTCAGTGACCATCCGTCACAGATGATGTGATGGATGCAGAGAAGGATCAAAGCTTCATCATGTCCGACCTTCAATAACCCGACCTTCATCAATGGCCCTGCTGAAAGGTCGAAATAATGATTATATAAGAGGTTTATTGTGTTGAGTGCCTTTTCATTTTTTCGTTGTGAAGTGCCGAGATCGGCGAATTCAATTTTAAAAGGCACGTTGTCCAAAATGAATTGCCGGGGTTCCGTTCCGGTAAGTTTGAAAACCGTTCGCAAGCTTTCATGCCGGCGGATGACAATTCTAAATGCTTCTTCCAGCCGGGGTATGTCGAAGCTACCCTGGATATGAAAGCCTTTTACTATATTATAGGCGATACAGCCCTTCTGGGATTGACTCAGGATCCAGATCCTGTATTGAGCACTCGAAAGCGGATAGCTTTCTTCCGTCGCTGCTTTATGAATTCGCTCACCTGGCGTGATCGAATTTTGCAGGATATAACCGGCGAGTGAATCGAGGTTGCTGCTTTTTAAAAACCCCGCTGCGTGTATATTCAGATCCAGGTCCCTGTTGATGGTGTTGATTATTTCCATCATCTTCAGTGAATCTACCCCGATCTCATTAAGGCTAAAACGGCTTTCGTCGGCAAATTCCGACCCAGCTGATCCTGTTTTAGACGTGATAACGTGGATCAAATAGTCTTTTGCACTTCGTTGGTCCTTTTTTTCGAGGAGAGCATTTAAGATTTCTGTTTTCGTTTCTATGTCGCTTCCGCCGGTCCACGCCTCTCGTTTTGATAGCAGATTCGGGATGCCGTTTTTTGCATAAAGTTCTTTACATAGCAGACGTTGCGGCTTTCCGCTCGTTGTTCTTGGAATGCCATGAGGTTTTAAGATAAGGATATCGAAAGGAGATACGCCGATATCGGAAGCAACGTTCCGATCGATAGAACCGATCAGTCGGACAAGATCCGTCTGGTTGATGAATTTTCTTTTCAGCTCTGCGGCAATAATGAATCCACCCTGGGGGGTTGGGTTCTCAAAGGCAATAACGCCATTCGGTTCCACTTCGGAATTACCTGCAACCACCGACTTTTCGATGTCATAGGGGTAATAGTTCTCACCCCTGATGATCATCATTTCTTTTACCCGGCCGATAACAAAAAGCTCCGCATTGTAAAAGAAGCCGATATCCCCTGTTTTGAGATAACGTTTCCCATCTGATTCGATAAAACTGCTATCGCCGGGTCTGTTCCAATATCCTTCAGTTACGCTTTTGCCGGAGATGCAAATTTCTCCGGGTTGTAATTCTTTATCTTCAAAATGCCGGTTGGTTGAAAGGATCCTGACATCCGACCCGGGAGGGATCTTACCGCAACTCACAATTTTGGCAGATCTTTCCTTGTCGATCGGGACTGTCCTCGGATCTTCCTGGCCTTTTATACCTGAGACGAGTAACGTCGATTCCGCTAGGCCGTAACATGGGAAGAACGAGGCTTTTTTAAATCCGCATCGGCCGAAAAGATCCGAAAACCGGGCAATAGTCCCCGGGTCTACATTTTCAGCCCCATTGTACGCAACCTTCCAGCTGGATAAGTCCAATTTTGACAGATCGCTATCAGCCAGGGTTGTGACGCAGAGATCATAGGCGAAATTAGGTCCGCCTGAGTGGGTGACCGCATACTTGGAGATTGCTTCCAGCCATCTTCGGGGTTGTTGAAAGAAATACCAGGGTGAGGCCAGGATACAGGTGCAACCCACATAAATGCTATGGATGATGTTTCCTACCAGACCCATGTCGTGATGAAAGGGAAGCCAGGAGAAAATGACGGAATCCGGACCACTATCGAATGTCTGCTGAATTTGTCGCTGATTGTGTATCAGGTTTTCATGCGTAATAACCACTCCTTTGGGATCGGAGGTGGAGCCGGAGGTATACTGAATAAATGAGATCCGGTTATTGCTGGTAACCTCAAAGGTCGGAGCCTGAGCTGAAGGATCAAGGATATCCGTGGCGATTACCGGCAGGTGCTCCAGGTGGTTTAAATTCAGCGATTGTCTGATCTTTTCGACAAAATGGTTCGAAGATAGGATCGCACCGATCCCGGCATCGTTTATAATGCTTAGGGCCTTCAGCGTCAGATTATTTTTCTTCAGCTGAGGGGAAGGAACCGCAACCGCGCCCATATACTGACAAGCAAAGAACGAGAAGAGGAATTCCAGGGGATCGTCATAGATCAATAGCACATTCTTCTCCCTTAGGGCATGAAATTGTAAATGGTTGGCGAGTGACTCCACCTTGTTTTGAAGTTCGCTATAGGAGATCCTGATGTCGGAAGAACTACCCGCTGCAATAGAGATAAACGCCGTTTTCTCAGGAAATGCCGCGGCATTCCCTTTGATATAATTGACAATATTATCTTGAACGCCCTCCATAATAGAAAATGGTTTTACTTTGCTACAGCATCAGAGAGGGGGTAATCAAGGAAGGGTAGGTCTCGTATGTTTACTCTGTGGACAGTTTAGTTGAAAAAATTAATAGCGTGGGTAACTCTTTCGGCTTGCGCATGAATAAAAAAATGGTCGCCCTCCAGGATCTTGAATCGGAACTCGACAGTGGTGAAATTCTTCCAGTTGGTGATCTCGTTTACATACTCTTCTTTATCCCCCATCATCGCATAAATTGGGGTGTTGATCCTGGTTTTCCTTTCCATATTTTCCCGGGTGGCGAGCTCAAAGTCCGACCTCAGAATTGGTAAAAAGAACCGCAGCGTATCTGTGTCTTCCAATATCGCTTCCGGTATACCGCCTAGATTTCTCAATTCGGCGATAAAGTCGTTGTCGGCAAGCTCGTGCAGTTGTTTCTCCGGGTGTATACCTGGTCCCGGGTTGCCGGTCACTACCAGATACGTTGGGGAGATATTCCGGTCCTCCAAAAGCTGGCACACTCTGAATGCCAGCAATGCACCCAGGCTATGGCCATAAAGGATAAAGTCCCGGCTTGTTAAAAGTCTCAAAACCTGAAAATGAAAATCGACCGCCGCCCTTTCAAAATCTTTGGTCAACGGCTCTTTGATCCGATTGCCCCTGCCTGGCAATTCCAATGCAATAATATCGAAATCTGCAAGGGAAGGCGTCATAAAATCAAAAGAATAACGGCTACCTCCCGCAAAATGAAAAAGAAACAACTGCCTTTTACTTCGACCGCGTATCATTTTACTAGATCAATTATATCGTTCATATAGGATCTCCTTCTCGCCGAATAAACGTTCGGTAGCTAACCCAAGCTCCCTGCACTTCTCTATTAGTTTATTCGATTGAATAATGGGGTTGGATTCGTCAGTATACCTGACTGAGGATATATACTCCAGCCACGGCTCCTGGCCCATCGCGTAAACATATACTTCCTTTGGCTTGAAGATCTTTAACAGCGAAAAGGCCTCCTCAAAATTCGAGCCCGCAAGCCGGCGGGAGGCATCCTGGTCGCGGGTGATCTTTTTTGTCATTAAAGGGCCATAAAGCCAGGTTAAAGGTGCGCCGTCGCATTCCATTCCGAAAAACATAACATCAACCGGCCCGATCTCCTTTTGAATGTGTTCGTATAAAGCCGGCTCTACAATTCTCGAGTCGGCCAGGAATAAAAGCTTGAACTTACTGATTTGAACCAGATAACAGGTTTTTGTCAGAATGTTCAGATCACTATGTTCTCCGGTAAAGGGTATCCCTGTAATGGTCGAGTCGGAGAAATTTATGGTTTCCATTTCTTTTATCGGGATCACGTTATTGAATCCGATGTTGTTTAGGATAAGTTTCAAATTTGGGTCTTCAAGTCTGCCGCCTCCCGAATCCGGCACTATAATGGTCCCTATCCTCGAACGTAATTGCAGCAATGTTTCGAACAAAACGTGATCCTGGTGATTATGTGTTATCAATACATAGTTGAGGGTTTCCGGGAGGTCTTCATACGAAAAGTGGTTGACCTCGGAAACATATCCATAATAACTGATCAGCGGATCTATCAGGATCGATATTTCCTTGGTTTCGATCAGTATACAGGCATGGCCGAAATAACGCATCCGGATCTTATTCCCAAGGTATCTTTTGTACTCTTTCGGCCTTTCTTCTGTAAAAAAAGTATCGAACACGATTTCATCCGCCTCTGGGATGTTCAGCAGCGATTTGATATATCCGGGTGGTTGTGGTGTCTTCTTCATCCTGACCAGTTCATCTATCCGATGGTCTTCAAATGGCAAATGCAGGAAAACGGATTTGGAGTCTTTAAATCGGGGCGTGCTCAGGCAAAATGGTCGTTTGTCATTCTCGGTAAGCCATAAAGCAATGCTTTGCGTTTCCTTTTTATAATATTTGCTTTTATATAGGAGCGGTTCTATAAATCTGAAATCCGCGTTGTTGTTACGATCGTAGTATAATTCGACATATCCCTTTAGAATATTCGGTATCTTTTTATAAAAACCCTCTAAGCCGTATCCTTTGGCTTCGAAGGAAAGCATTTTATCGAGGGCCCTGATCGCATCAGAAAAATTAACCAATAGATCGTTGGATTTCAAAATATCCTTTTTCAATTGCCGGACTTCCTCTTCTTTTTCTCCGTTAAGGTCCATAAAAGGACCTCCCAGCATTTTAGGGTTGCGGACGGCTTCCGCATGAGCCGATGGATCCAGCAGGTAGGAATCTATAATTGGAATGTATCTGCCTGTAATGTTCAATGCCGCGGTAGCGGGAGAAACCAAATGCGCCCATGCGTACCAATTAGCGATCAATGGTTCAAACACGACATTTGGTTTCAGATACATTTCCTTTTCCATCTGGATTTGGTTGAGTAACCTAAAGCTATTTTATTTTTTAACAAGCCAAAACTTTGTGAAGAAGTTTTATTTTATTTTTAATTCCGCAACTCGAATGTTCGTTTACGTTACAATGACTGCTGAAATCCTGCAGTAGAACGTTTCACTGCAGTTTCACGGCATGAATGAAATTGTGTTAGGAATAGTTGACTTGGAGGAATGATAATAATCGCTACATTTGGTTACAGTGACTTCGTTTAGGCTTGTGATGAAGGGTTCTTGAATAAGCATCTCTACAATTATAATAATGAGAACGATATTCAAAGAAATTTGGAAAATGGCGGAAAGATATAAGCTTCTTGCCTATTTTCTATTGGGAACGCTAACGGCAATTCTGGAGTTTTTATTTGTCAATGTAATCGCGAACGTTGTAGCTCGGATCACTTCCGGGACCTACACGACATTGAGCAGGGACTACATTATAATGTTCTTGCTTCTTATCTTCCTCATCGTTTGGACCCGTAGAGTTTCTTCCGGTCTTGTCATTAAGGTGTCCCAGAAATTATTGTGGAAGTATCGGGAGCGTGTTACGGAGATGGTGCTGCGATCTAGCTATGAGCAACTCGCAAAACGAAAAGACAGGGTTTTTACAGCAATGGCCATGGATGTAAACTCGTTGACGAATGCATCCATGAATTCAGTGCCATTTTTTACTTCGTTGATCATGTCCATTGCATGCATGGTCTATCTGGCTACTATTTCAACGATGTTGTTTACGATCACTCTTTTGACCGCATTTCTGGGTTGCCTGGTTTATTATTTTCGCTCCAGGGTGGGTACCCGGTATCTTGAAAGTGCCCGGGTGTTTGAAAATGATTTCATGGAGAATTTCAGGTCGATCATCGAGGGGTATAAGGAAATATTCATGAACCCCAGGATCGGCAGATCCATCTATGAGGGCAAGATCAAGAAGATCGCCACAAAGGCTTATCACAAGAACGTCCTGGCGTTTGTTACTTTTATCATCAATCAAATTACAGGTCAGATTATTTTCTATCTCTTACTTACGTTTATACTTTTGTATTTCAGTACCCTTCTGAAAATTGCGTCTTCCGATGTCGTTCGTTTTGTTTTTGTTTTGATGTACTTATCCACATCCATTCAGGCGGTGATGGCGTTGCTTCCTTCGTTCTTGAATGCCAGGGTTGCCCGGGATCACTTGATAAGTTTGCAAAATGAGCTGGAGGAACTGAAGCATGACGAGGAGCCGCAACAGGATCTCCTTTTGAATCCATCCTCCGCCCGGATAGATGTCCACGGATTGAGATATCAATATGGGGAGAGCGGCAGTTTCTTTAGCATTGGCCCGGTTGATTTTAGCATCGAAAGCGGGGATGTGGTTTTTATCTCCGGCGGCAATGGTTGTGGCAAGACCACTTTTGTAAATGCGTTGCTGGGAGTGCTTACTCCAAAAGAAGGCCAGATAAAACTTAATGGTCAGCCGGTGTCCAAATATGGCAAATCGCAATACAGATCCGTCTTTTCTGTTGTTTTCAGCGATTTCTACCTGTTCGAGGAAATTCACTCGGTTGAGAACATTAATATGGAAAAATGGAAAAAATATATTGAATTGTTCGAATTGGAAGGCAAAGTCTCTTTAGTCGGGAGAAGATACTCTGTGACCGATCTTTCAACAGGCCAGCGAAAGCGCCTTGCGTTGATTGCCGCTCTTATGGAAGAACGGCCATTTCTGGTCCTTGACGAGTGGGCTGCCGACCAGGATACCGTGTTCAGAAAGAAGTTCTATACCGAGATCATTCCCTATTTAAAGGAGGAGAAAAGGGCCATTTTAGCCATTACGCACGACGACAAGTATTATTATTGCGCTGACAAACTATACAAAATGGAAGAAGGGAGGTTACATGAAAGATCTATCGGAATACCAATCTGAGATGAAAAATGTTTATTTGCGCCCACGAAGAGTGATAAGCATGAGGAAGATCAATTCCAATTGCTTATTTCCGTTAGTGGCCTTGGTTATCCTGGTCTATGCTCTCTCGAATCAGCTGGTCGATGTGCCTCCAATAGGAAAATTCATCGATCCATTTATTGGCGTGATCCAGAATGATAAGGAAAGTTATTTGAAGGATCATCAACTTGAAGAAAGTGCCTTGGGTCTTTCCGACTCAGTGAGCGTGTTCTTCGACCAGTCAAAAGTACCGCACATCTATGCCAGGAATGTTGAAGACCTGTTTTTTTCACAGGGATACGTTACGGCCATGCTGAGGTTGTGGCAGATGGATTTTACTACCTATGTTTCGGCCGGTCGCATGTCCGAGATCTTCAACGGGGAGAGGTACTTGCAATATGACCGAAGTCAAAGAAGAACCGGTATCCTGGAGGCTGCAAGACGGGCGTTGACTTTTATGGAGAAAGATGCCGAAACCATGAAAGTCCTGTCTGCCTATACCCGGGGAGTAAACGCTTATATCAACCGATTGAATTACCGGACATTACCATTTGAATATAAATTCCTGAACTATCAACCCGAACAATGGACTAATCTGAAGAGCGTTTTGGTTATGAAGTTAATGGCCAGCACGCTTTCGGGTTACGAAGGTGACCTGGATATGAGCAGGTTAATGCTGATCCTGGGTCCCGAGAGGTTCAATTTGTTGTATCCGGATTTTGGTTCGACCGTTACACCCGCGGCCCGCTATCCGAAGCGGGAGGCTTCGTCCGTTTTTAACAAGAACCCGCTTCCTCCATATTTGAATTATTCCTTTATATCTTCTATTTCCAGTAAGCCGGACGTTATTTTCAATCCCAAACTGGGCAGCAATAGTTGGGTGATCTCAGGCAGCAAAACGGTATCCGGACATCCTATCCTTGCCAGTGATCCACATTTGAATCTTACCCTTCCTTGCGTCTGGCTCCAGATGCAGTTGTCGGCGCCCGGTATTGACGTTTATGGGGTGTCTGTTCCCGGGACTCCCGCTATAATTATTGGATTCAATAAGAATATCGCATGGGGCATCACCAATGGTGCGGATGACGTAAAGGATTGGTATAAACTCCAGATCAGTGACGATTATAAGACTTACAAATTGGATGGCAGACTGGTCAGTCTTGACTTTCGGATTGAAGAGATAATGCGAAAAGGGCAGAAGTCATTTTTTGACACTATATATAGTTCTAGGCAGGGGCCGATCGTATACGATGCCCGGTTTTCTACTCGGCCTGATCTTATGGATTATGCTATGAAATGGGAGTTGGCGACCCCTTCTAACGAATTTTTGACATTTATTCATCTTAATAAAGCCGCTGATTACCGGGACTACGTAGAAGCTCTGAAATACTATTCCTGCCCTGTACAGAACTTTACGTTTGCAAGCAACGATGGGAATATCGCCGTTAACCACCAGGGAAGGATGGCTATTAAATACAATGGTCAGGGGCGATTTATTCTTGATGGGAGCAATGATTCTTTGTTGAGCCGGGATTATATCCCGTTTGATAGTTTGCCCCACCAACTGAATCCCGCGTGCAATTACGTGGTCTCTGCCAATCAACATCCCACGGATTCAAATTATAGATATTATTACAACGGGTTTTTTTCCGAAGATCGGGCCAGCCAGATCAATGCAATCCTTTCCAGGGAAAATAATTTCGACATCGCGAAAGTGGAAAAGATGCAGCTTGACAACACGAATTCTTTTGCGGTGTTGGCCTTGCCAACCCTGCTCAAAGGGGTCAGTGAGTCGAAACTGACTGCCGCTGAGAAAGATCTGTTTCAAGGCATGATGAAATGGAATTGTGCTTATGATTACGACGACGAAAGTGCGGGACTGTTTGATTTTTGGTGGGATAGGATCAAAGACCTTACCTGGGATGAATTAAAAAGATACTCGTTTCCTCTTAGTTATCCGGACGATTATGTTTTGTTAAGCCTGATCAGGACAGACCCGGGGAATGAGTATTTCGATATTTTAAGTACATCGGAAAAAGAAACTGCGGCGGATATCATCCATGAGTCCTTTATCAAAGCCTCGGAAGAGTATATTAAATTGAAAAATGAGAAAAGTACCAAATGGGGGAATTTGAACAAGGTTGATTTTCTGCATTTGACCAGGTTACCCGCACTCAGCAGGTTGGATTTCCCAAGCGCCGGGTGTCCGGAGGCCATTAACGCCGTGGGAAGATCCTGGGGGCCGTCCTGGCGGATGGTGGTTCAACTTGGGGATACGCCTGTTGCTTATGGGATCTATCCGGGAGGGCAATCTGGAAATATCGGCAGCAAGTACTATGACAATTTTATAAATGACTGGGGGAAAGGCAGGTATTATCGGTTGAATTTCTATCCGTCGGTAGTCGAGGCCCGGGCCGGAGCGGAAAATATCTTGCTACTCAAATGATTCCGAGTAAAACAAATAAAAGATGAAAACAAGGCCTGTTCAGAACATCCTGGTCATTATTCTTTGCAGCGTGGTGATCATTTCGGTGAGCGTTCTCGATTTCTTGCCCTGGTGGATCTTTTTGGTGCCTGTACTCATTTTGGGATACGGTCTATCCCTGCTCAAATTGAAGGTGAATGGTTTTGAATTGGGGTTCATTTCCGGGTTTTTAATTTGGTTTGGCGGAAATCTACTATTCGATCTCCAATACAACGGATTTACGCTGTTCAAACTCGCTAAACTCGTTAATGCGCCAAAAGTATTGTTGTTGATTGCCTCCGGTATGATCGGCGGTCTGCTCACCGGATTGGCTTTGTATGTAGGTAAGAATATATTCAAAGATGCGGAGCCTCCAAACCCGGAGCCATCGGATCTGGAACCATCAGGCCTGGAATCGGTAAGCCAAGCAAGACATGCGATGCACAAAAGAAAATAGTGAAATTGACACCATAGTCTCCCTATTCGAGGAAATTACCGGAAAAGATCATGTTATCACCGGGGATAGTCTCTATGATTACGGTAAGGATCAGACTCTTGATTTGCATTTTGCTTACGATATCCTTATTAAACCCGCGTCAGCCCATGAGATCTCTGGTATAGTAAAGATCTGCAACAAATATCGGATACCCATCACGCCCCGTGGCGGTGGAAGCGGGGTGACGGGGGGAGCCTTACCTGTCAGCGGAGGCGTGGTTTTATCCACGGAAAGATTGAACAGTATCCTGGAAATAAATAAAGTGGAAAGTTATGTAGTGACGGAGTGTGGAGTTGTAACGGACGATCTACGTTCTTTTGTTGAAAGTAATGATCTGTTTCTTCCGGTTTACCCTTCCAGCAGCTCTTATTCGTTTGTGGGAGGAAATGTTGCTGAGAATGCGGGTAGCATATATTCGTGTAAATATGGCGCAACGTCCCGATACGTTTTGAATTTGGAAGTAGTGATGCCCAACGGCGATATCATCTGGACCGGCGCCAATGTGTCAAAGAATGTGAGCGGTCTGAACATTACGCAATTATTTGTCGGTAGCGAGGGTATCCTGGGCATTATAACAAAAATAGTTTACAAATTAACCACCAAACCGAGACATGAAGTGTTGCTGCTGGCCGGTTTTGGATCACTGGAATCAGCCTGTAAGGCGGTCATTGCGATAAAACAGTCACGAATTAAGCCCGCTGCCGTTGAATTAATGTGTTCACATGCCATCGACCTGACCAGGGAATACCTGGGCGAGGACACGCCACTAAGGGGTAGAGATATTACAACTCATCTGCTGATCAGTGTTCAGGAAGACCACGAGGCCGCTTTGAATGATGGCCTGGAAGAGGTGGACAGGATTATAGGACACTATACCGCAGAAGACGTCCTTGTCGCCGGGTCCGGTCTAGAAAAAGCCAGGATGACCAGGGCTAGATTCAATGTCGGAAACGCCATGACGGCGGAGGGTCGAAAATACAGGGATATCGATGCCTGTGTGCCGCTTCCATCCCTGTACGATTATATAAGAAAAGCAGAGGCCATTGCTGAGTCTAATCGTATTAAAATGGTTTGTTTTGGACATGCTTTGGATGGCAATTTGCATACCATGCTGCTCTTCGATGACGACCGATCAGCGGGTTCTGCAACAGCGAAGAAAGCGATACTTGAAATTTATGAGTACGTGGTTTCCATAGGAGGAGTCATCTCAGGTGAGCACGGGATCGGATTGCTGCAAAGGGATTTTATGAAAATACAACACTCTGGATCACATCTCAGATTATTAAGGAAGATCAAGCGGCTTATAGATCCAAACAACATTATGAACCCAGGTAAATTGGTATAATATGCTGATAAATTATGAGATCGATTTCATAGAGATCTATGCACCGATGGCGAAAGCCTTTGCATTCTGGCATAGTAAAGCTCTTGGATTTAAGATATCAGCCATCAGGAATGCCGATAACAATTGCGCCGGCGTATCATCCTATCTATTGGAAAGCCGGAACGTCCGGCTCGTATTGACGTCTTCTTATCCCCCATACCAGGACTCTAATAATGAGATAAGTTCGTTTATAGCAAAAAATTATTGCGGCGTAAAAAGGATTGCCCTGAAAGTCGCGGCGGTTGGAGACCTTTTCGATCATTGTATTCAGAATGGCGCTTTCCCGGTTAAATTCCCGCAGAAACAGGAAGATAAGCATGGTTGGATCGAAGAGGCGGCAATAAAGTTGTATGATGATTGCGAAGTCGCCTTTTTAGACAGAACCAACTACAAGGGTTCATTTAAACCCGGATACAAAGAGGTTGCGACTGATCTTCACCTTTTAAACCAGCATATAACGTCAATTGATCATATTGCGAGCGAACTCAGGATCAATGAAACCCTATTCTGGAGCAACTATTTAAACAGGACATTAAGTACCAGTCTCGTCCAAAGCATTCAGCAAAGCGAGGAGAACAAGACCGGGATGATCTTGAAGATCAACCGATCGGTTGATAAGAACCTGACGTTCGTTTTTGCCGAGCCCGACGGGTATAAAAACAAATCGAAGGTTCAGCAAAACATAAATTTATTCGGACCAGGTATTCATCACATCGCGTTTGCAACCGATGATCTCAGGGAGTCAGCCAGGGATCTATCCAGGAATGGCGTCGAATTCGTGTCTTTCCCTTCCTCATATTATGATCTGCTTAGGGCAAATTCCAGCTTCGCGCAAATAGATATCGACCAATTACAACAATTAAATATTCTTTGCGACAAGGAAGGAGACACCTATTTACTTCAGAAGTTCATTAAACCTGTCAGTGACCGACCATTTTTTATTTACGAATTGGTTCAGCGGGTCAACGGGTATGACGGATTTGCGCTCGGAAATATTAACGTACTGAAAAAGGCTGAAGAGATGGAAATAATGAAAAGCAAACCTTTCCAATAATAATAAAACAGTCATTTTATGTTGACCATTACAAAACAAGAGCCGATCGTCAACGAAACGGACAGTAATGAAATAAGCCAGAATTACTCATCGTATACCGACCGCGATCACGAAACGTGGAGTATTCTTTGCAACAGGCATGCCTTGTCGCACAAGAGAATGTCCCAGGCGTATGTCGAGGGGTTCCGGTTATTGGGATTGGATCTTGATAAGATCGCCAATCTGGAGGTCATTAACCAGCATCTTATGGAAATATCGGGCTGGACCTTGGTGCCGGTCGACGGACTCGTTCCGACAAGGGATTTCTTCCTGATGATCGGGAGCAAGAAATATCCTGTAACCAGGTCGATCCGCAAACCGGAAGAGTTGGATTTCAGCGAGTTGCCGGATATCTTCCACGATGTCTGCGGCCACGTGCCACTGCTGATAAATGAAAAGTTTACGAAGTTTTTGGTCTCCCTGAGTATTATAGCCTTGAAATACGTGAATAATAAGAAGGCCATCGATTTTTTAGGCCGGCTTTTCTGGTTTACCTACGAAATGGGTTTAATACGTGAAGATGGCGAACTCAAGCCTTATGGAGGGGCTATAATAACTTCCGCTCAGGAAGTTGAAAATAGTAAAAAGGATCTTCCAAAACACCGGTTTACGCTAAAAGGCGTCTTTCAACAGGAGTATAGCCCCTATAGACTTCAACATGAATATTTTGTTATAGAGTCCTTTGATGATTTGTTCAATTGTTTGGATGATTTAGAGGATATTCTCATTGAACAACTGCTTCTTCCCAACACTGAGCATGTTTTGAGGAATTATTCATTGAACGGGAACATTGGTGAGAATTTTAACGACGTGATCGGCTTTCTGAACGATATACAATTCAAGTTTCCAGCGGCGATCTCATTCGCGGCCGGTCAGCCTGACGAGAACTATTTTGAGATCGAGAATCACCTGGCCAAATTCAATGTTTTTATAGACCACGTTGTTGGGAAGACCGGGAAAGACAGACTCAGGATAATCAACGGCATTGGACAGTATAACAAAACAAAGGGCATTATAAACGACATTCTGGCTGAGTATCTGAAGACCGATGAGAATATTTCCCTGAAAGAAGAGGACCTGATGGTAACAGTAGGCGCTCAGGAGGCCTTTGCGGTTATTTTGTCTACCATATGTAATCGTGAAACAGATGTCGTTTTGATTGAAGATCCCAGTTATATTGGTGTCAGCTCATTTGCAAAGGTCTTCGATTTCAATATTGCGGGAGTTGAAACCGATGATGAGGGTATCAATCTGCAAGCATTAAAAAGTAAGATTATTAAGATAAACGGGCGGGGAAAGAAAGTCAGGCTTGTATATGTGATACCCGATTATCAAAACCCTTCGGGCTCTTGTATGCCGATTGGGAATCGACTCGCTTTACTGGAGCTTGCTGAGCAATATAACTTTTTGATTATAGAGGATAGTGTTTATAATAGCTTCACTTATGCCCAGAAACGAAACCCGACCCTGAAATCATTCGATAAGAATAAGCGGGTTATTTTCGTCGGATCGTTCTCAAAATCCCTCTTCCCCGGGCTTCGCCTTGGTTTTATAGGGGCAGATCAAAAAGTGGAAAATGGTATCGGTCAAACGGTATCGCTGGTTGATCAGATGGCCAAAGTAAAAGGGCTGTTAACCAACAATACGCCGACAATTAACCAGGCAATACTGGGGGGTGTTCTGTTGGAGCAGAACTATAGCTTACAGAAATGGAGTAAACCCAAATACGATAGCTATAAGGCAAAAAGGAATAAAATGCTCGATAGCCTGAATACTTATATCAAAGCGTTCTCCAATAGCTGGGGTAAAGGCTTTTTTTGGAATGAACCCGATGGGGGTTTTTTTATCAAAATGACCGTTCCGGTCGAAGTTACCTTTGATCGTATTTATGAATGTGCAAAGAATTTCAATGTTATTTTGTGTCCGATGAGGTATTTCTATCTTGGAAAGGGGGGGGAATTCGAACTTCGCCTGACATTTTCGAATCTTTCGTTGCATGCAATTGACAATGGGGTAAAACAACTTGCTTCTTATTTCAAGTCCGTAATAGATGTGGGTGGCGGCACTCTAAAATAGATCTGTTCTTTCATAAAAAGGTCATACGGCTTCAACTGCGCGTCTATAAAATTGTTCTGATAATAGAGTTCTGCCGATCTTATGTCGCTTTTGCCAACGATGTCCCGGGACTCGATATGCACCGGAACCCTGCTGGCGATATCGATCGTATCGAACCAGTTATCTTTAAAGGCGCCCAAGACCTTATATTTATCCCAAAAACTCGCAAAGCCGCAACACGCGTAATGTAGGATACAGGGGTCGGCTGAAAATTTGAGAAATGGATATGAGGGCTCGATCTCTTTTTTTGAAAAGGTGAAATTATGCGGTCCGGTTGGTTGGATTCCTTTTTCCACTCTGGTAGCCGATTTTCCATTCGTATAAAAATAAAAATACCTCGCGCTATTTTTATGGAAGGTATTGACCTTTTCGATCTGGGCTGGATTCAGCACTGCGAAGTTCTTTTTGAATAGGGTTACTTCACGGATATGATCAGCGATCTCCGGGCTTTCCGGTATTGCCTCATGATTCCAGTAATTGACGATATGGATCTTTTTCTCGGAGAGTTCGGCAAAATGTTCATTTACATGACGAAATCCGGGACAATAAAAGCGTTCATCCGCGTCGATATGCAGGAGCCAGTCGATCTCGTCTTCATAAGCCAAATCCAGTGCAATTGCTGCATTCAGTGTTTGCCGGGCGATCAATTCCGTTTCAATATGTTTCTCCACGAGCTTGTAAAAATCTGTACGCGCCCATCGTTTTTTCAGGGCGGCGTTGTTGGGGATCGTTGCGACCCGTTTTTCTCCGGCGAAGGTCTCGATCGAGGCGTCATTGGGATCGTCAAAAAACAGATAGAGTTTGTCAAAGCCAAGGGATAAGTGGTAGGCGACAAAAACGTCCAATTGTGAGCGAAACGTTCTTACAGATGATACGATAGCGGTTCTCACGATCTGTTATTTTATGTTGATAAATAATCCCCAAAACATTTCGGTAGCGCGGCGTTTTCGCCCGGCAAGGCTTTCAGTTGCGAATGTTCCTCTTCGATAGCTTAAAAGTAAATGATTCTGTTTACATTCAAGCTGTCCTATATTCCGATCTGACTACAACTTCCGGAAAATGGAATGTGCGGGAACATGTAAATAATTTATTTAGACCAGAGTACATGAAAAACATTACTGTTTAATAATTATTTCCTGCTGGATGTTTGACGTATATCCGGCGGGCAGAACAATCCGTGCAATTATGTGAAATTTTAATTCGGGTAGATGTAACATAGCGAAAATTTACTTTTTTGTTAGCCTGATTTTGCTTTAGATTTGGTATGCGGGGCATTGGTTGAAAATGCAGTTTTTCGTGCCTCCTGGTAGTATCCTGATCGTGACGAACGCCATTAAACCTTTTATAACATCCTTATGCATACTCAGGCTATCAATCTTGCAATTGTTTATGATCTTGCATTGTTTGGAAAAATTCCAAAAAATTATCTCTCGAAGCAAACTAATTTCAATGTACCAGTACAAACCGATGATGTATTGGATCTCCTTGACAAGTTAAAAACGACGTCCGGAAGCTATTATCACAACACGTGATTTTAGCTTAGCCCATTCCCCTCTATAAATTCCCATTCAACAACATAGCTCAAATTTAATTTTATGCCTAAGCCAATCTATGTACTGGGTACCGGCACGTCCCATGATGGATCAAGTTGCCTGTTAAAAGATGGAAAGATATGCGCGGCCATTGAAAAAGAAAGAATTACCAGGAAAAAGCACGACGGAGGAGATGACACGGAAACCATTAAATATTGTCTTGAGAAAGAAAATATAAAGTTAGAGGACGTTGACCTGATCGTCCAAAATTCAATTGACCCAAAATTTGAGGGATACCGGGCATTTGCGGATAATTGCCGTGCGACGGTAGTAACCATCTCTCACCACCTTGCACACGCGTACAGTGCCTATGCCGGATCCGGCTTCGATGAATGTGCGGTATTTGTATTGGACGGCTCCGGAAGCCACTTAAGCTACTGCACTGACAGAATTGAAGATTTCAAATTCTATTGCAAACCTGCTCCCGACGGTAATGAAGATATCTATAAAGAGAGTAATAGTTATTATCATTTCAAAGACGGCGATTTCAAGCTTATTTGCAAGGAGGCTTCTCGTTCTAGAGACGGGATAAAAGAAAAGAGAATCGCCACTTTTTCGGAAAACTCTATCGGCGACTTCTATTCTGCGGTATCTGGATATTGTTTCAAAGACCTCCACGATGCAGGAAAGCTA
>Ga0157376_10000828_pt1 | contig 20258 bp, 15 predicted proteins | sample M45metaG_FD_121801 | JGI IMG/M metagenome (GOLD analysis project Ga0157376, IMG submission 121801) | Miscanthus rhizosphere microbial communities from Kellogg Biological Station, Michigan, USA - M4-5 metaG | ecosystem: Host-associated > Plants > Roots > Rhizosphere > Soil | place: USA: Michigan... | reverse complement strand
GTTGGCCAAGCCCTTCTCTCGCTCATCCCCGTGGCTAATACGACCAACGGTACGTTCAGCGACGGATCGCCAATCCCCGCAGTTACGCAGACTGTGTCGACTCCCACCACTTGGCGAGAAGAGCTGATTCGTGTTGATCACAACTTGACTGACAACTACCGCCTCACCTTCCGCTATATTCACGACTCGTGGAGTACCGTGGTGCCAAATCCCCTGTGGGGAAACGGCACCTCTAATTTCCAGGATGTCCAGACAAACTTCGTCGGTCCGGGTACCAGCTTCGTAGCGCGGTTGAACGCCAACATCACACCGACCCTGCTCAACGAATTCGTAGCCAGCTATACCTCAGATCACATTTTCCTCACGGCCCTCAACAATCCCGCACTTCCTTCGGGTTTCCCGATGGGCTTCCTATTTGACAATGGATTTGGAGGCAAGCTGCCTTCGATTCAGCTCGGGAGCAACACTGCGTATGGGGGCGGAGATGGCCTCGGCCAGGACACCGGTTACTTCCCGTGGAACAACGCCAACCCGGTGTACACCTATCGTGACAACCTAACTAAAGTTCTCGGTACGCACGCCCTCACATTCGGATTCTATGCAGCCTTTGCACAAAAGAACGAACAGAACTCTCCCGATCTCCAGGGCATCCTCACCTTCGACTCCAGCAACAACACTGTCAGCACTGGGAATGCGCTGGCGGACATGTACTTAGGGAACATCGCCAATTACAAGCAATGGAGCGTTCAGGCGAAGTATTACAATCGCTACCGGATCTTTGAACCGTATTTCCAGGACGATTGGCGCGTCAGCAAGCGTTTGACCCTTAATTTAGGCTTGCGTGTAAGCCTATTTGGGACGTATCGCGAGCGCTATCGTAATGCGTTTAATTTCGAACCCAGTGCGTTTAACACCGCCGACATTCCGACCCTTGACACCAGTGGCGGCGCCACGGACGGCTCCTTGACGCCGGGAAGCGGAAATCCGCTGAACGGTCTTGTGCAGTGCGGAGGGTCTGGTGGCGCTGTGACGCCGCTACCCGGCTACCCATCCACCATCGGACCCTCTTCCGAGGCCGGGTGTCTCAAGGGACATCTATTCAATCCTGCTCCTCGCCTTGGCTTCGCCTGGGATCCTAAGGGCGACGGCAAGATGGCCATCCGCGGTGGTTACGGCGTCTTCTTCGAACACACCAACGGCAACGAAGGAAACACGGAATCGCTCGAGGGTTCACCACCACTCGTTCTGACGGCTTCGCAATTCAACGTCCAGGGTTACAGTAATATTGGGGGCGGCGTGCTCTTCCCGCTGTCAGTGAACTCCATCCCGAACAAGGCCATTTGGCCCTACGTGCAGCAGTGGCACCTGGATGTCCAGAAAGAACTTCCGGGCAACGTCATCGCCACCGTTTCCTACGTGGGCAGCAAGGGCACTCACTTGACGTTGCTGACGAATACCAATCAACTTCTACCCGTACCGGTGGCAGACAATCCATTCGCTCCCGGTCAGCCGATTACTTCAGACGACTGCGATGCGTTGGGTACCGGGGAACTTGCCAACGGGACTCCCTACGGCGCCCAAGCTGGAACTAATCTCGGTATTGCGTGCGGGGCAAATCCCGATCCGTCCCGGACGGCGTTCCCCGGATTCGGCAATATTAACCGGTTGGAAGACATGGCCAATTCCAGCTACCACGCGCTGCAGGCTACCGTTCGCCGCACAGTGGGAAACCTGACGTTCAGTCTGGCCTACACATACAGCCACTCAATCGATGACTCCTCGGACCGGTTCGATAGCGCCTTCGTGAATGCCTACGACATCGCTTCCAACCGCGCGAGTTCAAACTTCGATCAGCGCCAGAACCTCGCGATCAGCTACGTTTATGGCCTGCCATTCTTCAAGAAGCCTGGCCTGGCGAACAAACTGCTGGGTGGATGGCAAATCTCTGGCATCACCATCGCTCAGACCGGAACTCCGTTCAGCGTGACCAATGCCACGGATTTTGGTGACAGCGCCGGCGTCGGCAATGGCGTAGGCACAGGATCGCGTCCCGATCTCGTTGGCGATCCGCAGAGCGGATTCTCGTCTAACCAGGATTCGGGCACGTTCGGACCGCTCCATTACAACCCTGCTGCGTTCGCCGCCCCAACTGGCCTTACCTTCGGCAACGTCGGTCGCAACACGCTTTACTTGCCGGGCCGCTTGAATTTCGATGTCGGCATCTTCAAGCGCTTTGCCATCGGGGAAAAAACCGGTTTCGATTTTCGCTGGGAAAACTTCAACCTCTTTAACCATACCCAGCTCGACGCTATCAGCTCGGACTTTGGTTCGTCCGACTTCCTGCATCTAAACGGTGCCCACGCGCCGCGACGCATGCAGTTCGCTTTGCGCTTCTACTTCTAACTTTTTCACCCCAACGGGGGCGGCGCACTTTTCTGCGTGCGTCGCCCTCGTTTTTTGTATACTCCCTCCGGTCACTGGCGTCTAGCGGAGCCACAGCTCCAGCACGCAGCTAAATCGCTTTAGCGACTCGACCGCCAAGGAGAAATTTGCATGATAAATCGCCGCGCCTTCCTAGGAACATCCGCCGCAGCCCTGCTCTCTGCCGAAACTGGCTGGGCCCGGATTTCAGGGTTTGTACATACAAACCCTAAGCCAAAAGAAGAGCACAAAATCAAAACCGTGGGAGTTCAGCTTTACACCGTGCGCGACGCGATGAAGGCCGACTTCGACGGCTCCATCGCCAAAGTCGCTCAGGTCGGCTACAAAGAAGTCGAATTCGCCGGTTACTTCAATCACTCGCCAAAAGACATCGCCGACACTCTCAAGAAGAACGGCCTCACCGCTCCTTCCTGCCACGTCGGATACGACATCGTCGAAAATAAATTGGCCGAACAAATCGAAGCTGCTCACACCATCGGCCACAAATTTATTGTTTGTCCCTGGATTGATCCGAAACAGCGCACCGAGCCCGAGGGCTTCAAGCGCGCCGCCGATCTCTTCCAAAAAGCCGGCGAGCAGACTCACAAAGCCGGAATCCAGTTCGCCTATCACAATCACACGTTTGAATTTCAGCCGTCCGATGTTATCGGCGGAAAACTTCCCTACGACGTGCTGCTTGCCACCGATCCCAAGTACGTCAAAATGGAACTCGACCTCTGCTGGATTAGCGTCGCCGGACGAGATCCCATCGAATATTTCAACAAATATCCAGGCCGATTCCCGCTGGTTCACGTAAAGGACATGAAGAGCCTTCCCAAGGGCGCCGAAGGACCCACTGCCACTCCAGATAAGGAAATGGCCAACATGACCGAAGTCGGCGGCGGCATCATCGATTGGAAACACATTTTCGCCAACTCCGGCAAAGCCGGTATCGAACACTATTTCGTCGAACACGATTTCCCGGCTGATCCGTTCATCAGCATCACCAAGAGCTACGCTTACCTCAGCAAGCTAACTTTCTAAAATTCGTGCGGACACGAGTGCTTGCGTCTCAAAGTAGCGTAAGCACTCGTGCCTGCGTTCTGGCAAAGGAGCTCCCGGCATATGCCCAAATCACTCGCGGCTCTGGCAACTCTCGCACTTGCTGTTTTTTCTTTCGCCGTCGCCTCCTATGCCCAAAAATCTGACTGGAAGCCGCTCTTCAACGGCAAAGATCTCACCGGCTGGAAGCACGTCGGGCCGGGCGGCGACACGGTCGAAGACGGCCTGATCAAGACGCACGGCGGCATGGGTTTGCTTTACTGGACTGGCGGCAAGGTCAGCAACTGCCGCATCCGCGTGGTCTATAAAATGCGCGACTTTAATGACAATTCTGGCTTCTTCATCCGCATCCCCATCGAGCCTCGCGAACCCTGGATGCCCGTTCACTACGGCTACGAAGTGCAAATCGACAATCATCCAGAAACCTCCAACGAAGACGATGCCCACATTACCGGCACGCTCTATTCCCTTACCAAGCCGCTCTCCAAACCCGGCAAGCCCGGCCCCGAATGGAACACCATGATCATCACTCTCGACGGCCCGCACACTCTCGTCGAAGTAAATGGCCAGAAGGTCACCGACTACACTGAGGGCCAAGCGGTCCCCGAACGCAAATTTGATTTCGAACCGCAGCGCGGCCGCCGCCCCGACGAAGGTTGGATCGGCCTGCAGAATCACAGCGACAACGACATCGTCTTTTTCAAAGAAATTAGCATCCAGCCTCTGAAGTAATTTTTCGAGTGCTGCGGCTTGACCCGGCTTTCGCGGTGCCAGCATCACCGCAACTTTTCGCGGATCAGCAATTACGATCCGCAGCCAGTTTGTAACTGCTCGCTGATTTCTGCTTACTCTCTTCTCGGAGGCACCAAATGAAAACCACGCGCCGTCAATTCCTGCAAAAAACCGCTGGCACCGCCGGAGCCCTGGCCGTCTCCCGCAATGCTCTCATCGACCCTAAACACATCCCCAGCGCTCTTGAAGCGGCCGTCCCCGCTAGCGATCGCATCCGCTTCGGCATCATCGGTATCGGCATGCAAGGCTCCGGCCTGCTCACCAACGCGCTGACCCTCCCCGGAGTCGACTGCGCCGCCGCCGCAGATCTTTACGACGGCCGCCACACCCTCGCACAGGAAATCGTCGGCCACAAAATCAAAACTACGCGCAAATATCAGGAGCTCCTCGACGACAAAGAAATTGACTGCATCATCGCCGCCGTCCCCGATCATTGGCACAAGCAAGTCGTCGTCGACGCCGTCAGCGCCGGCAAACACATCTATTGCGAAAAGCCCATGTCCCACTCTGCCGCCGACGGTATCGCCATGGTCGCCGCCTACAAAAAAACCGGCCGCGTCGTGCAAATCGGCTCGCAGCGCGTCAGCTCCGCCATTTGCGCTAAAGCCAAAGAGCTCCTCGCGTCCGGCCTCATCGGCGATCTAAATCTCGTCGAAGGCTCTCTCGGCCGCAATGATCCTTGCGGCGCTTGGGAATATCCTCCGCCTCCCGACGCCAGCCCCGAGACCATTGACTGGGAGACCTGGCAAGGCACGGTGCCCAAGCGTCCGTTTGACGCCAAAATTTTCGCTCGTTGGCGCTGCTGGAAGGAATACGGCACCGGCCTCGCCGGCGATCTCCTCGTCCACTTGGTCAGCGGCATGAACTTCATGCTTGGCTGGAACGAGCCGCCCACCCGTGTTCTCTCCACTGGCGGAATTCTCCGCTGGCCCGACGGCCGTAACATGCCCGACGTTCACGCTTCGCTGTTCGAATACGGAAAATATCCAGTCTATCTTCGTCTGAACGCTGGCTGCGAGTCCCCAGAAATTTACCGATTCCAAGGCTCTAAAGGGGCTCTCGAGGTCACCGAATTCGCCATCAACTTCACGCCCCAGTCCGGCAAGGACGAAAATCCCTGCTACTACACCTCCGGCTACCCCGCCGCCATGCGCGCCGACTACCTCAAACGGTGGCACGCCGAGCACGACGTTGAAGCCGGCAAAGAACCGCTCGCCGAAAGCTACGCCTACAAGGGCGATTCCTGGGACGATTTGCGCCCGCACCTCTGGAATTATTTCCAGCACGTGCGTACCGGCAAGCCTGTCGTCGAAGACGCAGTCTTTGGCCACAACGCTGCCCTCGCCTGCCACATGGCCAATGAATCTTATTTCCGCCGCACCGCCGTCACTTGGGACGCTGCTTCCGGTACAATCAAATCCTGAGCACACCTATGCTTAAAGCTTCGAGTCTTCTGGTTACCGTTGTCATTTCCTGCGCGCTGCTCTTTCCGCAATCCACTGGGAAAACTCCCGCTCCGCAAAAGCATTTACCGCATGTTCCCATCTCCCCCGTCTCCCCGCGGTCGGAAGATGTCTCCACCATCGACGGCATCGTCAAAGCTTATTTCGAAGTCGTCTCCGGCCCTGCCGGTCAGCCTCGCCAGTGGGGCCGCGACGCCACGCTCTATATTCCCAATGTCCGTTTCATCATCTTCAGCGAAGACGCCGCAGGCAACACCATCGCTCGCTCCATGACCCACCCTGAATTTGTCGATAGCAGTAATGCCTCGCTCACCGGCAAAGCCTTTTACGAACATGAAGTCCACCGCGTCACCCATCGCGCCGGTGATGTCGTTCACATTCTCAGCACCTCCGAACACATGTCCAACCCCGAAGGCCCCGCCCAAGGCCGCTCTATTGATAGCCTCGAACTCTTCTGGGACGGCTCCCGCTGGTGGATCGCCAACGTAGGCATCTGGGACGTCAATGCCTCCAAGCATCCCCTCCCCGCTGAATTTCTGCCGTAACAGTACCTTGTGGTGCCTGGTCCAACCGGCAACCAGCCCATGCTTCCGGTACCAAAGGTGCGAAACAAGAAGGTTACGTCTACGATTCGGAATAACCGTAATCCACTCCAGGATCAAAACCGGAGGCGGGCCACAATTTAACCCGCTCCGCGCAAGGGCTGGGTAGTGCCCGACCTTAGACGCGAGCGCCATAGGCTGGGGCACCTTTGGCACTGCACTTCCTCTAAGCTCGCCCCAAACTCCGATGGAACATTTGCCCTAACCTCCCCGTATCTCTTTCTCAAGGAAGTGAGGTGAGTCCATGCAAGTCCCCAAACTGTCGGTAATCTCGTTCTTGGCCATCGCTTCGTTTGCCGTTCCGCAATCCATCATTGCTCAGCCGCCCTCCACCTCCAAAACCGTTACCACCAAAGTCGGCGAATCCCACTTCGAAGCTGCCCTTCCTTCCGGCGTGCCTCTCCGTCTCTACCTTCGCTCCGGCGATATCCGCATCGTCGGCACCGACGACGCCAAAATCTCCGTGGACGTCTCTCGAAAAAATTCGGACGACCTTCAGGACATCAAGCATCGCCTCAACCTTATGCCTTCATCCGCGGAGTTCCATCTCACCGGCGGCCCGATGAACGACGTGCGCATCAGTGTTCGCATACCCAAAAATTCCGGCATTTACGTTCGTGTTCCTGCCGGTGACGTCACCGTCGAAGGCATCTCCGGCGACAAAGACATCGAATTGCACGCCGGCGATCTTTCCATTCACGTCGGCAATCCCCAAGACTACTCCCATGTCGACGCTTCCGTGAGCGCTGGCGATGTCGAAGCCGCTCCCTTCGGCGAATCCCGCAGCGGCCTCTTCCGGTCGTTCACTAAATCCGGCTCCGGCAAATACAAATTGCACGCTCACGTCGGTGCCGGCGACGTAACCTTGTTGTAGTCGACGCCTAGGTCGCCGTTTCTGCCCCTGGCGTTCAATTTTTCGTAGCCAACTACAACGCTTTTGAAGCTTTCTCTGCGGCGCACCATTGTCATATGTTTTGCAATACGTAACTGGTTGTTCGTATACAAATTATCGCCGTCCTCTGTTTTGGCAAACGAATTGCCCTTCACAATTCCGAACGCCGACCGCCCTATTTTTTTGCGTACTTCTTCATGAAGTTTCGCTGAATCTTGTTTCTCGTTCTCACCAACGCCCGATCGAGCTTCGCACTTTACGGCGCGGACATTTCCATCCAACCATCCGCCGCGATTTTCGCTATCGGCGTGTTCTAAGGACAGCAGGCAGGGAGGTACAAGGGGTCGGGAGGTGAATCTTACACAACAACCGCGGGACTTAGTTGCTGAGGGATCAAATGCGTGCCATCTCGCTAGTCACTGACTCCGCTCACTCAGGCAGCGGCGGGCATCCTGACCACTCACCACGCGTCACATTGCCGATGTAGTGCAGATCCTCGATCCCGATCTTGCTGGTGTAATAGCCGTCGCAAGTCATCTCGCGCAAAAACGCAAAGAAGGCCACACCTTGGCTCAGTGAGTGATCCTTCCGCGCATTCTTCCGGAATGCAATCAAGTCCAGAACTTCCTTGCGTTGTTCCGGCGTACACTCCATAAATGTCTTTCCGTACTGGTCGATGCAATGAGTGTCCAGCCACATCAGTCCACCGCCCAGCGCCAGCTGATAGTCTTGGTTTTCGCTGGTCAGCAAATCGATAAATTCCGGCGCGCCCGCTTCCAGCGCTCCCAGAGATTTTTCATCCTTGGGAATAATCGCGTCGCACAGCGACAGGATTGTTTCGTACTGTTTGGGAGTGAAATATTTTGGCGCGTACTTCCCTGCCGGCGCCGCCGCCTTTTCTTTGTGCACCATCTGGTGCGCCAGTTCCGCCGCTTCCAGCGGAATCACCTGCAGCACCGAACCGCCGGCCATGCCCATCGCCAGCGTCCTCAATACATCTCTCCGCGAAATTCCTTGTGTCGCCATTTTTCTTCTCCGCTTTTCGCCGCAAGCTGTCGCCTTCTACAGGTTGCCCTTCTTGGCTTCGTCCAAGATGTATTCAGACGCGCGCCAGGAAAGTGCCATGATTGTCAACGTCGGATTTTTATCCGGATTGGTAACCAGCGGCGCGCCGTCGGTAACGAAAACATTTTTCACATCGTGCGTCTGGCAATACGCGTTCAGCACGCTGGTTTTCGCATCGGCACCCATCCGCGCGGTACCCACTTCATGAATAATTTTCCCGCCGGCCAAAATCCCGAATGGATATTGACCGTCAATCCGCGTTTTGGTTTTATACGTTCCGCCCATCATTTCGATAATCGACTTGAACGTTTCCTGCATATCCTTCGCTTGGCGCAATTCGTATTCGGTCCACTTGAAGTGGAAGCGCAAAACCGGAATGCCCCACTGGTCCACTTTGCTCGGATCGATTTCGCAAAAGGTATCCGCATTCGGAATCATTTCGCCGCGGCCGGACATTCCGACCGTAGTTCCGTAAACTTGCCGAGCTCGCTTCTTCAATTGCGCGCCATAGCCTTCTTCGTCGTGGCACAATCCGTCGAACATGCCCACGCCCGGCATATCGCGGCCGCCCCACAATTCAATGTGATAGCCGCGCGGAAAATCATTCTTGCGATCGAACTTCCACCACGGCACGTAGTAGTGCATACCGCCCACGCCGTCATGATTGTGCGGAGGCATCTTTTCCAGAGCAGGAATCTCGCCCCAGCCGTCGCTGCCCACCGAATCCGTCAGATATTTGCCTACATTTCCGGTGGAGTTACCCAGGCCGTCCGGAAAAAGCGTGGACTTGGAATTCAGCAGCAACCTGGCGGATTCGCACGCACTGGCTGCAACCACAATCGCTTTGGCATACACGCGCTTTTCGGTACGCGTCGCTTTATCAATGTATGAAACCGCTTCGGCTCTACCGTCCTTGCCGACTACAATTTCGCGGGCCATCGCTCCGGTAATCAGTGCCATCCGTCCGGTAGCCATTGCCGGCGGCAGCAGCACCTGACTAGAACTAAAATTCGAAGCGGTCACGCAACCGCGTCCGCACTGGCCGCAGTAGTGGCACGGCAAGCGGCCGTTGTGCGCTTTGGTCAAAATCGCCAGCCGCGACGGAATACAGGTGATGTTCAGTTTGTCGCAGGCTTTTTTGATCAGGATTTCGGTGCAGCGGGGTTTCGGCGGGGGAAGAAAAACGCCGTCCGGCGCGCTGGAAACATTTTCCTTGGTTCCAAAAACGCCGATATACGATTCCACCTGGTCGTAATATGGCGCCAGATCGTCGTAGGTAATTGGCCAATCGTCGCCAAGGCCGTCGCGCGTCTTGGATTGAAAATCCACTGGAGCAAAACGCAGTGCGATGCGGCCCCAGTGATTGGTGCGGCCACCGACAATGCGCGAACGGAACCACTGAAAATTTGCGCCTTCCGCGGAAGTGTAAGGTTCGCCTTCGATCTGCCACGCGCCGTTGGGAGCCAGGAATTCGCTGAAGTTTTCGCTGGCGCGTCCGCCGATTCCAGCGCCGCGATGCGGCAAGTCGTAGGGCCACATCAGCATTTTGTAGTCTTTTTCGGGATAGACCTGCGGGCCGGCCTCCAGCATCACCACGTTGAGGCCGCCTTCAGTCAAGATTTTTGCGGCCATGCCGCCACCCGCGCCGGAGCCGATTATGCAAACGTCGTATGTTCTTGGCGAACGATTAATTTGGGACATGCACGGTCCTTTGAGATTCGGGTACGAAGCAGCATGCAGAAAAATCAAACGACTTGCAAGAAGGTGTCGCAGCTACGGCTCTTGATTCTTTTTTCTCATCGTACCCAGACCTGGTGGGCTGGGCTAAGTTTTGCTGCACCTCCGGCGCTTCACGAAGCCCACAAACAAAGTCTAGTGTGCATTGAAAAGGCGTGGCCAAGTCGGGGGCATGAAGAACGGTCGGTCAAATTACAGTTCGTTCTTTTTCATGGCGTTTACGGCGAAGTCGCAGGCTCGCGCGGTGAGTGCCATGTAGGTGAGCGATGGATTGACGCAGGCTGCGGAAACCATGCAGCCACCGTCGGTGACGAACAGATTTTTCACGTCGTGGGCTTGATTGTGTTCGTTGAGCACGCTCGTCTTCGGATCGCGGCCCATGCGCGCGGTACCCATTTCGTGGATGCCCAGTCCGGGACGGGTCATGTCCTGGAAAACGTTGACGTCATGGGCACCGGCAGCGGTGAGCATTTCGCCGGCCTGCGCAGCAATATCGCGGGACATGGAGCGCTCATTCTCGCCCCAGTCGCAGTGAATTTTAAGTGTGGGAATTCCCCAGGCGTCGAGTTGGTCCTTGTCGATCTCCACGTAATTTTCGTGGTAGGGGAGGCATTCGCCGAAGCCAGCAAGTGTCATGCGCCACGGGCCAGGCTTGCGCAGCATATTCTTGAAATCGACGCCGATGCCGGTCATGTTGGTTCCGCGCGACCAGCCTTCGCGGCTGCCACCGCCCTGGTAGCCATAACCGCGCATGAATTCTTTTTGTTTGGATTTCACGTTCCGGAAACGCGGAACGTAAATGCCGTTGGGACGATTGCCAAATGGCATTTTGTCTTCGTGGCCGGACATGACGCCGGAACCGCCCGCGCCCATGTGGTGATCCATCAGGTTGTGGCCGAGTTCGCCGCTGCTGTTGGCCAAGCCATTGGGAAATTCGGTGGTCGCGGAGTTCAGCAAAATACGTGTGGATTCCAGTGTTGCCGCATTCAGGAAAAGAATGCGGCACTTGAATTCCAACGCGGCTTTGGATTGGCCATCGATCACGCGAACGCCGGTAACTTTGCGCGTGGCCGGATCAAAAATCAGGCTGTGCACCACGCTGTATGGACGGATAGTGAGTTTGCCGGTCTTCATCGCCGCCGGCAGCGTGGAATTGAGGCTGCTGAAATAGGATTGGGTGATGCAGCCGCGATGGCATACACCGCAGTAGTGGCAAGCAGCGCGGCCTTTGTGAACTTTGGTCAAAACCGCAGAGCGACCAATGGTCATGATGCGATCATCGAAGTGTTTACTGAGCGCATCGCGGAAATCCTGCTCCACACAGGTCATTTCCATGGGCGGCAGGAATTTTCCGTCGGGAAGTTGCGGCAAGCCTTCGGCCTGTCCGCTGATTCCGGCGAACTCTTCCACGTAGTCGTACCACGGCGCGATGTCGGGATAGCGAATGGGCCAATCGATGGCGATACCGTCTTTCAAGTTAGCTTCGAAATCCAAATCGCTCCAACGATATGACTGGCGGCCCCAGGTGATGGATTTTCCGCCGACTTGTCGGCCACGAATCCAGGAAAAATGTTTTCCGGGGTCGCTGCTGTAGGGATTTTCAGAATCCTTGACGAAAAATTTGTTGGAGAATTCGTCGCAGGCGTAATAGCACTCGCGTTGCACGGGTTGGGTTTTGGCGCGTTCTTGGCGATTGTCCCAATAGCGATATTTCAGCTCCCAGACCGGAACGTGTTCCACGTAGTCTGTTTGCGGAGTGATCGGACGGCCCGCTTCGACAATGAGCGTGTTGAGCCCTTTCTCGGTGAGTTCCTTGGCGGCCCATCCGCCGGTGATTCCCGAACCAACGATAATTGCATCATAGCTTGGTGTAGGCATTTTTTCTCCGCAGGATCAGGCGACGCCGTTGCCGGAGCCGACAGGATTGCAACCGTGTTGTGCGCCGGGAATGATCTGCAATTTCAATTCCTGGGTGAAGCCGACTTCAGAAGTGTAGTAACCGTGAACGGTGATGCGCTTGAAGACTTCCCAGAAATTGCCATCAAGCTGGGTATCGGGTTTCGGAACGGTGTTGCCGTGGCGCGGACGAACCACGCGATTGCTGAGAACTTCATCGTCGATGGCGCGGAGCTGAACCAACTGCTGTTCGGCCGAGGCGTCAGCAAAATTCTTGCCGTATAGCGATTGACTCTGTCTGTCGATACCGGCGAGGCCATCCAGAAAATTCTTGCGCTCTTCGGGCGTGGCCCATTCGGTGAGGATGACATCGATAAATTCGTTTACCCGGGCACCCTTGGCGCCGGGCGTATCGGTCGCGGGAACAATCTGATCGATCATGGCGACCACGGTGTCGTTGAGGTGCGAAGTCAGCGTGCGCAGGGTGTAGCCGGGCGGAGGTTGCGCCTGACAAAAGAGCGCGAACATCTCCGGGGAGAATGCAGGCAACACCGAGCCTGCAGCAAAGATACGAAGCGCGTCACGCCGATGCATAAAACCTCCTGAAAAAAACGAAGCGGAGTTGACTGAGACAAAATTCGCTATCCACCGAGAATCTCATTGCGAACGTTCTTGAGTACGTAGGCGGCGCGTTCGACGCCGACTTCGCCGGTGAGAATGGGGTCTTCGTTTTCGATGGAAAGAATTCCTTCGAAGTCGACATCCATGTAGGCCTGTACGATCGATTTCCAGACCGAGGCGCTGTGGCCGTAACCGACGGCGCGGAAAGTATCGGAAGCCTTGTCCAGTTGACTTTTTTCCGATGCGAAATTGAGAACGCCGTATTTCGCGCAATTTTCCGGAAATATCACAGTGTCTTTCATGTGGGCATGAAAGAGAGCGCCTTGTTTGCCAAGAAAATGGATGACTTCGACCGGATCACAGCCTTGCCAGAAAAGATGACTGAGATCGCAGTTGGCGCCGATCTCTTCACCGACAGCTTCGCGCAGATTCATCAGCGTGCGAGGATTGTAGACCACGAAGTTCGGGTGCATTTCGAAAGCCAGACGTTTGATGCCGTGGGAGCGAGCGTATTGTGCGGCGTCTTTCCAGTAAGGGACGACTTTTTCTTTCCACTGCCATTGCAGCATCTGGTGGTATTCGGGCGGCCAGTTATAGGTGATCCAATTCGGCTGAGTGTCGGTGGGAGTGCCGCCGGGACAGCCGGAAAAACCAACGATCACTTTTATATCGAGCATTTCCGCAAGCAAGACTGTTTTACGGAAAGTCTCGACGTCCGTCTTGGCGTGCTGGGCGTTGGGGTGGACCGGATTGCCGTGGCAACTGAGCGTGGCGACCTGAATGCCTCGGTCAGTAAATTTCTTTTGCCAAGCTTTGGCTTTGGATTTATCGGCGATCAGATCGTCGAGCGGGCAATGCGGATTATTGGGATAGCCACCGGTGCCGATTTCCATGGCTTCAAGGCCGAGAGCGGTGACCTTGTCTAGCATTTCATCGACAGAAAGATGGTTGTAAACCGGGTCAAAGACGCCGATGGGAATTTTCTTTTTGGCTCCGCCGGGAGCGGGAGTGCGCCGCGAAGCGCTGGAGGAGGCGAGAGTCGATGGTTCCAATCGGGAAGCCCAGGCTGTGGATGCGGGAATAGTTGCAACGAGCAGGCCGGTCCCGGTTTTGCTGAGAAACTCACGGCGATTTACCTCGTTCTTTTTTGAACGGGCCGACATTGGAACGTACCCCCGGCGCAGAAGCAGTAGCGTTACAGGCGTGAGAATTATACGCCGAACGACCGTCAGAGCAAGTGCAGAAATGCCAGTAGAAAAACCATTTAGTAGACCGCGGGGGCCTTGGCGGAGGCTGCAAAGTTTCAGGAAAGTTTTGGTTTTAACGCAGCAAGTGGGGGCACGGACGAAGGAGCGGTGAGCGCGCGCTCCGGTTGCTCCTGGCCTTTTGAGAGAGCAGCGAAAAGCATATCGATGGCTTGACCAGCGTTGGCCGGGGCAAACACGGTGGCGGTGAGGATTCCGGAGCGCACCCAAGCCTGGCCGGTTTTGGGCAACCCATCGCAACCGGTGAACGGAAGTTTCAGCCAGCGCTCTCGTTCGGATTCGTTGACGATTTCCTGGAAGGCTTTGCGGGCGCCCACGGCCATGGAATCGTCCTGAGCGCCGATCAGGTCGATGATGGCTTTTTGCGAAGTAGTGAGTTTGAGCCAGGAGCGCACCGAGCGCAGAGAGCTTTCTTCGGTCCACTGCGCTTTTAGGTTGGTGACCTGAATATTGGCTGGCTTGGTGCTGAGCATGCCCTGGGTGCGTTCTTTGGCGGCGGAATTTTCCGATGGGCCCTGGATATAGAGAACGTTGCCGCCTTTGGGAAGCAGCGCCGCAAATTGGCGGCCTTGGATACGGCCAATTTCAATGTGATCATTGCTGACGCAAAAAATGGGAGCCTTGGCGCCCGGGCGAAGTTCGGAGATATAAGCGGCATCGCGATTGAGGACGGCCCAGCCAACTCCGGCAGTGATGGCCGCTTTGGCAACTTGAGGGAGCGCAGTACCACCGACCGGTTCAAAGACGATGGCGTCGGGGCGATCCTGTGGAGCGGCCTGAATCGCGCGAAGAAGCTGAGTGCTTTGATTGATGGCGTCGTTGGCAGCATAGACGATGGAAAAGTCTAGTCCGAGCCGACGAGCGGCATCTTCGGCAGACTTAGCCTGCTCGATTTGGTAATCGTTGTCGGTGGTGGTGAGAGAAACGAGGATGCGAAGTTTTTTCATGGTCGAAGACGAACGGCCGGATTGGGAAACTCTACGATAAGCTGAATCGCGCGGGTAATGGGTAACTTTTGTGGGGCCTGGTGTCCGAAAATGAAGCACGCGTAGGGATGCGGCGAACGGTCGAGTTACACTGAGTAGTGTGCGAGTGGGTGGAGGCGAAGAATAGCGTGAGTAGCGGACAAAATGGCAGAAATTGAAGCGCGTAGCAAATTGAAGGCAGCGCGCCGCATCGTGATTAAGTTAGGGACGAGCACGGTGACCGATGCGCAGGGCGGAGTCTGCGCAGAGCGCGTAGAGCCGATCGTCTCTGGGATTGCACGGTTGATGACGGAAGGCCGGCAAGTGATGCTGGTGTCGTCGGGCGCAGTGGGGTTGGGGCGCAGTTTGCTGGGGCTGCACGTTTCGCGGCTAAAGGATATGGCCGTGAAGCAAGCGTGCGCTGCGGCGGGGCAAAGTTTGCTGATGGAATCCTACAAGCAGCGATTTGATGCGCTGGGGCAAAAGGTGGCGCAGGTGCTGCTGACCGAGGAGGATTTCAGCAACTGGGGAAGGTATTCAAACCTGCGGCGGACGATGGAACGGTTGCTGGGATTTGGAGTGCTGCCGATCGTGAATGAGAACGACACGGTTTCGACCGCGGAACTGGAGATTGTGAGCGGGGCGAGGCAAGCGGCGTTCAGCGACAACGACCGGCTGGCGGCGCTGGTGATGAGCGGAATGGAAGCGGACGCGCTGGTACTGCTGACGAATGTGGATGGGTTTTTGCGGAAGCGCGGCGGGGCGAAGCAGGCGGCGCTGGAAACATTTGTGGAGCGAATCACTCCGGAAATTAAGGCGGAGGCGGCGGGGCCTTCGGAAAGCGGCCGCGGCGGAATGACCACGAAAATGGAAGCGGCAGAAATTGCGATGAACTGCGGCGGAGTGGCGCTGATTGCCAGCGGAGCGCAAGCGGATACGCTGGAGCGGGCGTTCGCGGGACAGCAAACCGGAACGGTATTTGCACCGGCGACGAGAATGCGCGGAAAGCGGCGGTGGCTGGCATACGCGGCGGGGGTACGCGGGCGAGTGGTGGTGGATGCGGGAGCGCAGAAAGCAATTACGGCGGGCAAGGCAAGTTTGCTGAATTCGGGGGTGGTGCGCGTGGAACGCGAATTTTCGCCGATGGATGTGGTGAGTATAAGAGATCTGGACGGACGGGAATTCGCACGTGGAATTGCGGCGTGTGGAAGCCGAGAGCGAAACGCGGAAGGAAAGAAGGCGGCGGCACGGGTGCTGTTCACCAGAGAAAACATTGTGGTGCTTGAGGCGGCGGGATGAGCCGGACGCAGGTGAAGAAAGCCACGAGGAATGCCGGCGCCGCGAATGCGGCGCGGCTGGCGCGGGCGGCTTCGCGGAAGCTGGCAGTGCTGAAGGTGGACACGCGCAATGCGGCGTTGCAGCGGGCGGCGCGGAAGCTGGAAGAAAATAGCGCGGGAATTTTGCAGGCGAATGCGGAGGATCTGCGGGCTGCGCAAGAATCGGTTGGCGCGGGAGGGATGTCGCAGGCGATGCTGGATCGGCTGCGAGTGACGGAAAAAAGTGTGTTGGACATGGCGGAGAAAGTACGGAGCGTGGTGCGGCTCCCTGATCCGATTGGGAAGCACCTGGCGGTGACGGAACTGGATGAAGGGCTGGTGCTGACGAAAGAGACATGCCCGCTGGGAGTGGTAGCGGTGGTGTTCGAATCGCGGCCGGATGTGGTGCCGCAAGTGGCTTCGCTGGCGCTGAAATCGGGAAATGCGATTTTGCTGAAGGGCGGAGCGGAAGCGGCCCGTTCGAATGAAGTGTTGATGGCCATTTGGAATGAGGCCCTGGCGGAGAGTGCGGAAATTCCGGCCGGTGCTGCGCAACTGCTGCATTCGCGCGCGGACGTGCTGGAACTGCTGCAACTGGAACGCGATGTGGACTTGCTGATACCGCGAGGCGGAAAAGAGTTTGTAGCCAAGATTTCTCGGGAGAGCAGGATTCCGGTACTGGGACATGGCGAAGGGATTTGCCATGTGTACGTGCATGCGGCGGCGGATTTGCACAAGGCTGAGCGGATTGTGCTGGATGCGAAGACGGGTTATCCGGCAGCGTGCAATTCGGCGGAGACGCTGCTAGTGGATGCGGCGATTGCCGCGGAATTTTTCCCGCGAGTGCTGAAGAAGCTTCGCGGTGCTGGCGTGGAATTGCGCGGGTGCGAGAAGACACAGGCACTTGGCGGAGTTGGAGCGATCGCAAAGGCGACCGAGCAAGATTGGGCGATGGAGTATGGCGATTTGATTTTATCGGTGCGCGTGGTTGCGGGTTTGGATGAAGCGATTGCGCACATTCACAAATATGGCAGCGCGCATACCGAAGCGATCGTGACCGAAGATGCCGGGGCCGCAGAAAGATTTTTGAGTGAAGTGGATGCGGCGGGGGTGTACCACAACGCGTCCACCCGATTTGCGGATGGGTATCGGTACGGACTAGGAGCGGAGGTTGGCATCAGCAATGGAAAATTGCATGCACGCGGGCCGATGGGCATGGAAGGGTTGACCACCTACAAGTACAAATTGCGCGGCCAGGGGCAGACGGCTGGCGACTACCAGGGAGCGAAGACTTTCAGACACCGCAAGATTGACCGATAGGCTGGCACTAGCGACTGGGGAAAGCCGGCTAAAGGACAGGCCGGGCGGAACATCTACCGGGCAAATCGGAATTCGCTGGCGGCGGGGTTCCGGTATATACTTTGCCGACCTGATGGCGAGAGGGGCGTATGAGCCCGGAGAGTTCCCAAAAAGTTTGGATACCCGTATGTTGCGGGCGAGTCATGCGTTTTAATCGGTTCTTGAAGCAGGACGGCGAAGCTTACGGATCGCTGGTGTGTACCGTCTGTAACAAGAATATTGTGTTGGAGCAAGAAGCGGAGCCAGCCGCCGATGCGTACGGCGAGGGGACGCGAATGCTGACTTTGGTAGGCACGCCAAAGCCGCCGAAAGCGGATCGGCGCAAGGCTAGCGACGCCTTAAGTGGAGCGGGCTCGGACGATCAAACGCTTTAGAAAAGTTTTTTGAGAGTACTCTCCGGCGATGATTGGCCAAACGTTCTCCCACTATCGGGTACTCGAGAAGCTGGGCACCGGCGGCATGGGCATTGTGTACAAGGCCCAGGACCTGCGGCTGGAACGCTTCGTCGCGCTGAAATTTCTCCCCGACAATTTAAGGAATGATTCGCAAGCACTGGAACGGTTCCGGCGGGAGGCGCTGGCTTCGTCGGCGCTGAACCACGCCAACATTTGCACGGTGCACGACATTGGCGAACAGGACGGACGGCCGTTCCTGGCAATGGAATTCATTGACGGCGAGACTTTGCGGCGGCACGTGAACGGCAAGCCGCTGCCGATTGAAGAGATATTGAATCTTGGCATCCAGATCGCCGACGCACTAGATGCGGCGCATACCGAAGGCATCATCCATCGGGACATTAAGCCGGCGAACATTTTCGTCACCAAGCGCGGGCAGGCGAAGGTGCTGGATTTCGGATTGGCGAAGCTCGTGACGAAAGGCGTTGGCGACAAGGATGCGACCGATTCTTCGCATTCCTCGATGGAAGAGCCGATTTCGATTGTGGGCGTGATCAGCGGAACGCCTTCTTATATGTCACCAGAACAGATTCGCGGCGACGATCTGGATACGCGCGCGGATGTTTTTTCGCTGGGGCTGCTGCTTTATGAGATGGCGACGGGCCAGAAAGCGTTTCCGGGCGGCACGGGCGGCGTGATCATTGAAGCGATTCTGAGCAAGGCGCCAACGCCGGTTCGAACCGTGAATCCTGAAATTCCTATCGAGCTGGAAGCGATTATCAACAAAGCGATCGAAAAGGACAAAGAGCAGAGATACCACAGCGCGGCGGAGCTTCGCACGGATTTGCAGGTGCTGAAGCGCGGATTCGAATCGGGGCATACGCAGTCGTCGTTGCTATTGGCGACGGCAGGAGCAAAGCGCTTGGCGTGGACCAAGCGTAACAAATGGGCCATGCCTGGCATTGCCGCTGGGATCGTCGCGGCGATGGCCGTGGGTGGGTGGTTGTACGACACGCGGCGGGCGCACGCGCTGAGTGAGAGTGACACAGTGGTGCTGGCGGATTTCACCAACAAAACCGGCGACGCGGTTTTTGACGATACGCTGCGGCAAGGGCTGGCGGTGCAGCTGGAGCAGTCACCGTTTTTGAGTTTGATATCCGATCAGCGGGCGCGGCAAACCTTGCAATTGATGGGCAAATCGGCGGACACGAAGTTGACACCGGAAATTGCGCGAGAATTGTGCGAGCGGACAGCGAGCAAAGCTTTTCTGAGCGGATCCATTTCGAGTATGGGCAGCCAGTACGTGATGGGAATCAAGGCTGTGAACTGCGAGACTGGTGATACGTTGGCGCAAGAGCAGGTGATAGCCAATAGCAAAGAGCAAGTTTTGCCCGCTCTGGGACAAGCGGCCACAAAATTGCGCGAGCGGCTGGGCGAATCACTGAAGACAGTGCAGAAGCTGGCGACACCGATCGAACAGGCGACGACTCCTTCGCTGGATGCCCTCCAAGCGTATTCGCTGGGACGAAGCACGATGCTGGCACAGGGAAATTTTGCGGCGGCGGTGCCGCTGTTTCAACACGCGATTCAGCTGGATCCAAATCTGGCGATGGCCTACGCATCGCTGGGAACGACGTATCACAATCTAGGTGAAAAAGAGCTGGCCTCGGAAAATACACGACGGGCTTATGAGCTTCGCGCCAAGGTGAGTGAGCGGGAAAGATTTTATATCGAGTCGCACTACTACCATTTTGTGACCGGCGATCTGGAGAAGGCCAAACAGGTATACGGGCTGTGGCTACAGACGTATCCGCGCGAAGCAGTACCGCCGATGAATTTAGGCGTGGTGCAGCAAAGCTTGGGTCAATATGAAAAGTCACTGGAGGATTTTCGCCAGGCGATTCGGTTGGCGCCGAATGATGTATTGAACTATGGAAACCTAGTTACGGCGCTGGTGAATCTGAATCGAGTGAAGGAAGCGAAGGCGGCGGCAACGGAAGCGGCCGCAAAGAAACTGGATTCGCCGGACTTGCGAGTCGCGCTGTATCAACTGGCATTTCTGCAAAGCGATGAAGTAGCGATGTCGGAGCAAGTGCAGTGGGCCGCCGAGCGTCCGGGAGACGACAGCGTATTGCTGTACTACCAGGCGGATACGGCGGCGTATTACGGACAATTGAATAAGGCGCGCGAGTTATCGAGGCAGGCAGTGGCGGCTGCGGATCGCGCCGGGCGGAAAGAACGCGCGGCCGGAAGCGAGGCAGCGGCGGGTCTGCGGGAAGCGCTGTTTGGAAACGGCGCGGAAGCCAAAGGATTCGCGGCCAATGCGCTGAAGCATTCGAATGGGAGAGATGTTCAATTTATTGCAGGTCTGGCGCTGGCGATGGTATGAGACCGAGAGAAAGCGGTC
>Ga0157376_10000826_pt1 | contig 20276 bp, 20 predicted proteins | sample M45metaG_FD_121801 | JGI IMG/M metagenome (GOLD analysis project Ga0157376, IMG submission 121801) | Miscanthus rhizosphere microbial communities from Kellogg Biological Station, Michigan, USA - M4-5 metaG | ecosystem: Host-associated > Plants > Roots > Rhizosphere > Soil | place: USA: Michigan... | reverse complement strand
TTTATCAGGGTCCAGTTGTTAGCAGTACCCTCAACCGTTGTTACCGTTGGTTGAACACCCTGACCACTGGCTTTGGCATACCACCCTATCGGTTTTTTACCTATAGCTGTTGTTGAAAAATCTTCAAAATAATATATATTCTTATCCGATGATGCTTTCTTAGCCGTTTCAGATTTTTCTTTTACGACTACGGATTCTTTTTCTGACGGCGAATGCTTCGGTTTATAGGGCATCCCTTTCACTTTAACCGGATCGAAGAAAAAATTATATACGTAGTCAAAATTGAAATTGTTGATGATAGATTCATGCATGTATTTTTCTTTGGGACTCGACGGACTCCAACTCCAGCTAACCAAAATCCACTGGGGCTGATCTTTTTTGCAAAGTTCAAACATGGCAGGATCAAGCGTGTACACGGGATATTTAACTGTAGTTCCGTCATTACCTTCAAACACATCCGGATAGTTTTCCAGCATAATATCCGGTTGGGCAGCAAAGATTTGGGCTGGTTCGGATAACCGGTTCTTATATTTTTCTTTGTTATTTTTCAGGCATACCAATCTTTTCGCATTCTTTTCATCCAGGTATTTCAAAAAATAGTCGATACTCTTTTGGTTGTCGCGATTCTTTTCATAAATGCTTTTCTTTTCTTTCTGATAAGCGATTGGAATCGCCGTTTCCAACAATTGCAGATATTCCCCTTTAGTTATTTTAAGAAAAGGTGATTTGTTATCCTTGCATAATAAAACATACTCCGTTCCGCCTCCAGATTCCACATCCTTGATCCAGAAGTAGATAAAAGGTTTCAGTGTAGCAAGGTTTGAAAGGTCCTGTGACTGCCTCCACTCATCGTGTCCTTCAAAAGAAGGCATGGTAAAATAGTATTGAGTGGCGGTACTCAGGTCACGTATGGGCCAACCCGGTACGCTGTTCGCTTCAACAGCCCAGGGAGTTTCTGTTTCCTGTATGTACTCTAATTTACCCTGACTGTTATAAGTTACATTCCATACATAGGATGTGGCCCCGTAACCCTGTGGCCAGGCCAGGTTGTAGGGGCTGTAGGGACTTGCTTTCGGAAATACTTTTTTCTTTACGTCGCCGATTCCGGCTCTCGGTATATAACTGGCCTGAAGCCAGTTGGCAAAAGTATCACAGAGTGACAATTGGGCGATACTAAAAACCCGGTCATCCATTTTTTTGATTTCTTTAGCCCCTTTATAATGATATACTTTATGCCAGCCCAACTCGCTTTCGTCAATAGATTGCTGGGTGGTGAGCTGAGCAAATGCGGCACCGGTATCCAACAGAAGGATGGTCAGGAAGGAATATATTTTCACTGTGATGTTTAAATGGTTAAATAATATCCTCAGGAGAAAGTGCAGGTATTTAAATGAGTGATTCTATTGCTTAAGTTAACGGATATTTACCAGTATAAATGTATGCTTATGCTAACTTCACTAAAATCTTAACCCTATAATTGAATGAACACGAAATTACTAATGGCATCAAGTGCTGCCGTAATGGGAATAACAGGAATAATCCTTTCTTTATTTCCACAGGAATTCGCAGCCATTTTTAATATAGCGGTTACTAGTATTATTTTTTTGCAGCTTTTAGGCGGACTGTATTTCGGTTTTGGCCTGCTTAACTGGACTGCCAAAGGGAATTTGACAGGAGGAATATATAGCAGACCTGTTGCGATTGGAAATTTAACGCATTTTGTTATGGGTGGACTTGCCTTGTTAAAATTTGCAAGCCATAACAATACTTCCAATTGGATTTGGATTGCCGCGATATTATATTTAGTGTTTGCAATACTTTTTGGACTTGTATTGTTTACGAATCCGGTCATGAAAAACAAATCCAGTTAATATTGTTGCAACCAGATAAAATGACCCCAAAAAAAGCTGGTAAAATTTGTTAGAATAATTTTATTCATATCAATTGTTTTTTGTCAACAGCATGATGATTCGATGATGCCCTGGTAAGAATGGGCCCACTTCAATTTCAAAAGAACCGAAATTTAATTGAACTAATAGCATAAATTTAGTTAGCCATTCACTGTTCAACTAAATTCACCAAGCCATGCAAAGAAGACAATTCATCGGAGATTCTGTTAAGGCCTCTGCGTCAGCGGTCTTATTTTCTTCAGGAGTTTTCAAGGCCCTCCCGCTTCTGGAGAAAATAGGCATCCAGTTTTTTTCCCTGCCTAAAATGCTGGACAGTGATATGTCGGGTGCACTGGAGATGTTGTCAAAAATAGGATATAAAGAAGTTGAATTATACGGTCCATACCCTTTCAGCAGTCCTTCTGCTATAGAACACTGGAATGCAGTTACACCATCCCTTGGTTTTAAGGGAAGCGGTTATTTCGGACATAGCGCTAATGAAATGAAAAAGCGATTGCTTGAAAATGGCCTCTCAGTTCCTTCAATCCATACCGACCTGGATACTTTACAGACGAGAATGAATAAACTCGGTGAAGCAGCCCAGATATTGGGAAATACTTATGTAGTACTTCCCTCGATTCCGGCTGATCATAGAAAAACGCTGGATGATTATAAAAGAATGGCAGAGGCTTTTAATAAAATCGGGGAGTCGGCAAAAAAGGAAGGTGTTAAATTTGCCTATCATAATCATGGATATGGATGGAAGGAAATTGACGGACAAATTCCCCTCGAGCTGATTTTTGCTAATACGGATCCTTCACTGGTTTTCTTTGAAATGGATATTTTCTGGACGACTGCAGCTGGCGCAGACCCGGTAACCTTATTGCAAAAGTATAAAAACCGCTACCCACTAATGCATGTTAAAGACATGAAACAGAAAATGCATTTTTCAGGTGATGGCGGAGACTCCAAACAGTGGATCGAATTATTTCCTTACATGACCACAGCGGGTAACGGTGTTCTTAACGTGAAATCAATTATCACCAAGGCAAAGGAAAATGGAGTCAAATATTTTATTGTAGAACAGGATATGGTAAAGGAACCCCAGAAAGCACTGAAGGCAAGCTATGATTACCTGGCTTCATTATGATTATTCTGACATTATTTATAACCATTTAATATTTGGATTATGTATAAGATCGATGAAATCGCGCCGGATCTTTACAGGATATCGGTATTTGTTCCAGAAATCCAATTACAGTTTAATCACTTTCTCGTGAAAGACGATGAACCACTGCTTTATCATGCAGGCTTGAAACTGATGTTTCCCCTTGTACTGGAAGCCGTTAAAACACTGATTGATCCCAGCCGGATTATGTGGATAGGCTTCAGTCATTTTGAAGTGGACGAATGCGGAGCATTAAATGAATGGCTGCAGATCGCGCCTAATGCAAAACCGGTTTGCAGTGAAGTGGGTGCGCTTGTAAATCTGTCTGATTTTGCCATTCGCCCGGGGCTTCCGATGAAAACAAATGATATTCTGCAAACCGGCAAACGTAAGTATCGTTTTATTCGTACACCACATCTTCCGCATGGATGGGATGCGGGAGTAATGTTTGAAGAAACAGACAAAACACTGCTCTGCTCTGACCTGTTTCATCAGAATGGCGACTTAGTTGCCCTGACAGACAAGGATATCCTGGGCGCACATAAAAATTCTATGTTGTTTTTGGAAAATGGACCGTTGATGGATTATACACCATATAATCATAAGACAAAGGATTTACTGCTGGAACTGGCGGCCTTAAAACCTAAGACGCTGGCTACAATGCATGGCTCATCTTTTTTTGGTGATTGTTCCAAAGCATTGATTGACTTAGACGTTGTAATGAAAGAAGTTTGGGGTGAAAAGAATTGAAATTCTTACGGCAAATCGACTTTAATAATTTCGCCCTCCTGGGTGGTTAAGCTGACCTGCCTGCCACCGACGAATGTTTTTCCATCAGGACTGAATGAAACCAGCCCACACCAGACCGGATGTCCCGCATATTGAGTATTGGCTGATTCATTAAAATAAGTCAGCCGGTTTTTGTTGGAGCCATCGTTATTCATCATCCACCAGTCAGTTCCGGAACCTGCCTGCGCATTAGTCATCCAGACGATCTGATTTCCATCCGGTGTGAACCAGGCATGTTCATTATAGTCTGAAGTCGTCAGCTGGTCCAGGTGACCGTCACCAATGCTAATGATGTAAATATTTTCATCAAAGAATGAAGGTTTGTTCATATTGCTGCAAAAAATAATCTTGCTGTCGTCTTTGGAAAAGCCATACGCTTCATAGAAATAATTACTCACGGGTTCTATCGTCTTGATATTACTGATATAAGGAATGCTGTCTGAAGCATTGAATGCGAAATCAGCTACTTTGATAGTCCAGTAGCCGGCAGTTTGTGTCGGAACAAGAATATTCGCCGCCGCTTTCCGGTCAGTCCAGAGAATTTTTCTTCCATCATGGGAGAATCTGGGCAGAATAACTCCATGGTCGTTATCATTTACGAGGTCCAATAATTTATAACTCTTCGTCGCTTCCCTGTTCATGATCCAGATATCCGTGTAGGACCCAAGGCCCGGCAGCGCATCAAATGAAGATCCGTCGTGTACGGGTTTTTCGACAGTCATTAATAACCATTTCCCGGAAGGATGCCAGGAAGGAACAGCGATATGCTTATCTGTAAGTGGAGATAAATTGCAGGTTAAACAGCTATCGTTGGAGCCATCGGGATTGGCGGTATAAATATCATAATATCCATCTGCGCCTTTCATGGAATAAGCTATGCGGTTAGATCCTGAATGATCCCAATCCACGTCTAACCCATGATTCCGGTACACGGTACTGGTCGTAACAGGCACGCCGTCAACACCCTGTTTTTTGCAGGAAATAAACCAGAATACTAAGGAATAACTGAGAAGGAATTTAATTGGAACTTTCATTTTACGAGCTTCCTGTTTCCCAACAACGGATATTTTTTATCTCTATTGCGCAGACTCAGATTTTACAATTTTGTTACCAATATTGTCATGATTCTTTATGAGTCAACTCACGAAGTATCAGGAGTGGAAGTGGTGAAACATAAGCCAGCTGCCTGGTAAGGCTTCTGTAAAAAAGACCTTCCATGAAATTGTGTCTTTTGGATATGAGCAGAATAATTGACGCCGGATGTTTCTTTGCAAATTCAAGTATTGCATTTATTAGATTCTCACTATTGATATTATAATAAGCAGGATCATAATGTTGAAGCATATTATGTAAGCTCATCGTATTAAGTGGTGTATCAGGGGTAAAATGTTTATCCTCATAGTCTACATTTAATACCGATACCGGGAGCTTGAATTCATCTAAAATCATTTTTAATTTCGTTTCAGGAATAGTTTTTTCAATTTCTTTCATATTACAGGCAAAAGCAATTTGACCTGCCGGCTGAATGGTTATATGCGCAGGTACTAATACAACAGGATAGTCACTGGATTCACATACCCTGATCGCATTGCTTCCCAAAACGATCTCTTCGAATTTTGTTTTACTTAAAGTGCCCATCACAATCAATCCCGCTTCCTCGTCCTTTGCTACCCGGTCAACTTCAGTCAGGCGGATGGAATCCGTTCGGTGGAGGATGACCACTCCCTTGGGAACTTTTTCCTTGATTCGGGATTCAAATTCCTGTAAGCTCTCCATTGCAGATTGTGGCAGGGCTTCGTCTATATTGACCCAGACAAGAGAATCTGATACCGGGATAGGCGCCTGATAGCTATGATACAATACAATGGTTTTAGCTTGTAACTGGCTCGCCAGTGTGCAGGCATATAGTGCCGCAACTTCTGAAGTCTTTGAAAAATCTGTTAGTACCAGAAGCGTTTTCATACCAGACAGCCTCCCTTCTAACACCAGCAAAGGTCGTACCGGCGTGAGTTTTGGTCAATTATTATGATTTTTCAATTCATCCCTCTTTTTTGACGATTGATCAATTCAAACCAACAGGTAACACGATACCGCATTGACATGGGTTATGGAATGTTACATCTTTGATTTTGCAAGCAAATTCCGGATTGCATTTTAACTAATTAAAAAACTCAAAAACAATGCAGACAAAGAATCTACTGAAAGCAGGCATACTGGGCCTGGTTTTAGTGACCACATTTATACTTGGCTGGGAAGGGTACTGGCGCAGCAAAGGTTATGTGGCGACTTACAACGACGATAAAGTACTGTGGGCCAATAAAAGACATGAAGCATACCAGTCAAAAGAAAAAGCAACAGTCTTTGTTGGTTCTTCCCGGATTAAATTCGATCTGGATATTCCTACCTGGGAGTCTATAACCGGTGAAAAAGCGGTGCAACTTGCCCTGGTGGGAACCTCTCCAAGATTGTTGCTGGAAGATTTAGCCAATGACAAAAACTTCAACGGGAAACTGGTGATGGATGTTACTGAGGTGTTGTTCTTTTCAGACGCCCCCTTCGTAAATAAATCATCCAGGGAAGCTATTGGATATTACAAGAAACAAACCCCATCCGAAAAATTGAGCTCCCTGGTGGATTTCGCGCTTGAATCAAAACTGACTTTTTTAGAAGAAAGCAGGTTTTCTCTCAGTTCATTATCAGGCGATATCCCTATTCAAAATCGTCCCGGTGTTTTTGTTTTTCCCTCATTTCCGAAATCATTTTCATGGACTACCTATGACAGGCAAACTTATATGCCGGAAATTTTCCTGTCGGACACCAACGACATAAACAGAGTGACAGGTGTCTGGGCGATGCTGGGAGGCGATCCAACGCCGGCTGTTGACGGAGATGCATTAACGCAAATCCTTAAGGAAGTAAAAACAAATATCGACAAGATCAGGAGCCGGGGCGGTAAAGTCATTCTTGTCCGTACACCATCAAGTGGTCCGTTTGCCATGGGAGAAGCCCAAAAATATCCCAAAGAAAAATACTGGAGCCAGCTGGTAGCATATACGAAATCCGAGGGCATCCATTACCAGGATAACCCCATTACAAAAGTTCTTACCTGTCCTGAATGGTCTCATCTCGCACCTAAAGATGCGAAGATCTATACCGAACAGCTGGTACAGAGCCTTGAGCAAAAGGGCTGGTTTTCCACCGAAGAAGTCACCCACAATACTTTAACCAACTAAAAAATCAGACCATGTTATTCAACTCATATACATTCATTGTATTTTTTATCATCATACTTATCCTGCACAGCATGCGCTTTGCATGGAAAGTAAAAAAAATAAACCTCTTAATTGCCAGCTACATTTTTTATGCAGCCTGGAACCCTCCCTTTGTTTTGCTGCTCTGGCTGTCTACTACAGTGGACTTTTTTGTAGGCCGGGCTTTATACAGGGAAGACAATAAACGAAAAAGGAAATTGTTGCTGGTGATCAGTCTCATCGGAAACCTGGGTATGCTTTCTTTTTTCAAGTACGGCGGTTTCCTGCTGGACAATTTTGTAACCCTGGTGAATACTTTGGGGTTCAATTACCATCCCGCTAATCCGGGTATCATTCTGCCTGCAGGTATTTCATTTTACACGTTTACCACATTGTGCTATACGATCGACATGTACAAAAAAGAATCCGAGCCGGTAAAATCAATTCTTGATTTTTCACTCTTCGTTACTTTTTTCCCGCACCTGGTAGCCGGACCAATTGTAAGGCCTAATCAATTAGTACCGCAATTTCAGTCACCCAAAAAAGCCACAAGTCACCAACTGGTCAATGGCCTGTTTTTACTTTCACTGGGCTTGTTTATGAAAGTGGTGATGGCTGATACTTTTTTGGCCGGTCCTGCCGACGCCGTATTCACGGCACAAAATAGTCTGTTGCCCCTGGATGCTTGGATGGGTGTGCTGGCTTTCTCAGGTCAGATATTTTTTGATTTCGCCGGCTATTCAACTTGTGCTATCGGTGTGGCAATGTGCTTAGGCTTTACCCTTCCGCAAAACTTCAGATTCCCTTATGGTGCAAGCGGCTTCTCAGATTTCTGGCGCAGATGGCACATGACACTTTCTGCATGGCTGCGTGATTATTTATACATTCCCCTCGGTGGTAACCGTAAAGGTTCAGTAAGAACTTATGTGAACCTGATGCTGACGATGTTGCTGGGTGGACTCTGGCATGGAGCTTCCTGGACCTTTGTTGTCTGGGGTGCTTTGCACGGAACTTATTTATGCGCAGAGAGATGGATACAGCAGATCAGGAATAGAAATCAATTGCAAACTCCTATTTATATTCCGGTTGAAGGGAAACAGGCTGCCAGGGCTTCAATGGTTCCATCCTTTATCACATCACTCGGTACTAACCGGTTTGTAAAGATGTTGTTCGTGTTTTTCTTTGTCACTATTGCCTGGGTGTTTTTCCGTTCAGCTGATTTTGCTACAGCATGGAGATTACTATCATCCATGTTTGGCAGGGTAAATAACGGCGCTGCTTTGTTGCCGACTCTTGACATCATCAAAGTGTCTGTAATCACGGTGGCACTGGTTGGAACACACTGGCTGATGCGCCATTCATCCATAGCAGATCTCATTAAAAAGCTAAACTGGAAATTGCTTGGTATTGTTTGGGCAGTGATGGTTATTTTACTGGTGCTGAGCCAGAAGAGCAGTGACTCATTTATCTATTTCCAATTTTGACAATAGTACGTACTGGCAAACCCATCGACATAAAAAAACCCTGCTTACTAAAAGCAGGGTTTTGCATTTTTCACTACTATTTTATTTCACTCTTGTAATTAATTTGCTCTTGCCCTGACAACCATAGCCGTCATGAAAACAAGAACTTAAAAATAATGATCCAAGAACCAATAGGGCAAAAACTAATTTTTTCACGGTGTTTTTTTTAATGATAAAACTGAATTCCTGTCATTAATTGCTTAGTACCGGTTAACATGATAGTTTCATAAGGCGTACCAAGATCTAACAGGGTGGTTTTCAGTGGATTATCATTTATTCATCATCGAATCCTATTCAAAATTAGGAAACCTTATCCCCATGGGAAAATATTTTCCGGCTTTTAACCCGATTCTAACGGTTATCCAGCTTTAAAGCCGGCGGTTGTATCCGATCTGCAGGGAATAAGGCACGGTAGGCCTCGATTTAATAACCATCACCACCCAGGGCCTTTGCGTTCAGGAGCAAGCGGTAATCCGCACGGGACCGCCGTGTAGCATCACAACCATCGAAGCACAAACCTCATGATGTTCCGGCCTTCGTGCAACAAACCATCCTCGAACCCGTCTTTCAGATTACCGGGCGAAATAATGAACACTCATTGTTTCAAAACCGAACAATGAATCCCCTTTTTGATAACACAATTGGGTGAATGTCAAATAAATGTCGATCCGGTATTCTTTTGGCATGTCTTGTCACAATATAAAATAGTCGCAATGTTTAAGAACTATATCAAAGTAACTCTCCGCAATCTTTGGAAGAATAAGACTTTTAGTTTTTTGAATATAATGGGCCTCGCTATTGGCATCGCTTCGGCCGCGCTGATTTTTCTTTGGGTGGAAGATGAAATGACTTTCAATCATCATTTTGCTAAAAAAGATTACGTCTATCGCATTATGGAAAACCAGCAGAATGACGGTAAGATCAGTACGTCAGGTTCAACACCCGGTCCGATGGCAGACGCTGTAAAATCGGATATACCAGGGATAAAAAATGCCGGCCGTCTGAGCTGGAATATGGATGAACTGATCGTGCTGGGTGATAAATCCATCAAAGGAAACGGCGCCTACGTGGATCCATCCGTCCTGAGCATGCTCGGCTTCCATTTTATTTATGGTGATGCCGCCACTGTGTTTAAGGAATTGCAATCGGTCGTTATCAATGAATCTCTCTCACGCAAATTTTTCGGTACTGATAATCCCGTTGGTAAAACATTAAAAATGGATGCTAACCAGGGCTATAGTGTTGATGGTGTTTATACCGTTACAGGAGTTTACAAAGATTTACCGCAAAATTCATCTTACAAATTCCAATGGGTATCTCCTTATGTCGTTTTTGAAAATAAGAATGACTGGATGAAGCCATGGGACAATAATCTCACGGAAACATTGGTTGAATTAAGCCCCTCCGCAGATCCTGAAATGATCAACAAAAAACTGGCGGGATACCTCACCGCTAAGAAAGGCATTCCTTCGGCCCAGTGCCTCTTGCTTTCCATGAACGACTGGCATCTGAGGGATCATTTTACGGATGGAAAGCAGGATGGAGGAAACATCAAATATGTAAAATTGTTTTCTCTCATCGCCACCATCATCCTGCTCATAGCCTGTATTAATTTTATGAATCTTTCAACCGCCATTTCGGAAAAGAGGGCCAGGGAAGTCGGGGTACGTAAAGTAATGGGCGCGGGCAGGAGCAGGCTGGTTACCCAGTTTTTCGGCGAATCACTGATGATGTCCTTTCTTGCTGTTCTGCTTGCAGTTGGGTTGATTTACTTATTGCTGCCCTTCTACGGCCAACTGGTTAAAAAGCCGCTTGATCTCGGTCTTTTCAGTATGCCTCACCTGGGTTTTTTATTGGGAATTGGACTGATCACAGGACTGGTGGCAGGAACCTACCCGGCTTTTTATTTGTCATCTTTTAATCCGGTGAAAGTATTGAAGGGAACGAAATTGAAGATGGGCTTTGCTGCCATTTTCATCAGGAGAGGCCTCGTGATCAGCCAGTTTGCGATTTCCATCATACTCATCATTTGCACAACGGTAATTTACCAGCAGGTACAACACATCAAGCAAAGAGATCTGGGTTATAGCAAAGACAATATCATTTTCATGGACCTTCAGGGGAATGTCAAGAGCCATTTCAACACCGTGCACGATCAGCTGATGGCAACAGGGCTCGTTGAGAATGCTGCGATGAGCCTGCATGACCCGTTACACATATATAGTTATACCGGCAACTTTTCATGGCCCGGAAAAGATCCCAACAATAAACTGTCAGTTTATTCGAATATGGTGAGCCCAGAATTTGTTTCTCTCATGCACATGAAGGTATTGGCAGGAAGAGATTTTTACCCGGCTCCAGGGATGGACAGCGGACATATTATCATCAACGAGAGTATGGCTAAACTGATGGGAAAGGAAGGCAGACCCGGCGCAATCATTTCCAACGGTTCCTATCATTTTCAGGTCGTCGGGATAATTCATGATATCGTATATAATGATGTGTATGCGTCGGGTTCTCCATTGGTTCTCGGTGCGGGTGTCAGGGGCGCAACCGTGCTGACGCTCCGCTTCAGGCCAAATGTTGATCTGACTGATGCACTGGCAAAAACGGAAGCCATATTTAAAGCCAATAATCCGGGCTATCCTTTCGAATTTAAATTTTTGGATGAAGAGTTCAACCAGCTGTTCTCTACCGAAACGCTGATTGGAAAACTGGCGGGGATATTTTCCGTCCTGGCCATTTTTATTTCCTGCCTTGGGTTATTTGGTCTGGCCGCTTATACGGCTGAACACCGCAAAAAGGAAATCGGAATAAGAAAAGTCTTAGGTGCATCCACAGAGGGACTGGCGGGTTTATTGTCAAAGGAATTTCTGAGACTGGTCGCCCTGTCCTGTCTACTGGCATTTCCCATTTCCTGGTGGGCCATGCATAACTGGTTAGAGGACTATCAATACCGGACGGCTATTCACTGGTGGATTTTTGCAATCGCCGGTATAGTATCACTGGCTATCGCCCTGGTCACTGTAAGCTTTCAGGCAATTAAAGTAGCTATTGCCAATCCCATTAGAAGTTTAAGAACCGAGTGACGCTTTGCCCGCCGTCGCTTTTTTAACCACCGAAGCTTTTTTAGCCACCGAAGCTTAAGCGTAGGTGGCAGCGTAAGTGGTAGCGTATGCAGGCACTATTTTTCAAATACTTTCAGGATCTGTTTATAGGTCCACTCGTTACCTTTTTCAAAAAAAGCATATGCACTATCCCAGTTTTTACCCTGTCCCCAACCCACCATTGATGAAATAATTTTTGTTCTTCCCTTTCCTGCATCAATGAATTGTATTATTTCCTGGAGATTTTTGTCTCCTGCTCTGACATCCGCGGGAAAGCTATTATTCAAATCTACCTTTAATGTTATCATTTCATATTCCAGATAATTGACCAGACCCAGTATGATAGAACTGCTGTCGTCGACACCCTTGTCTTTGTCATAATTCGTTTTTATATATCCGCCGGTTTTCATATTAATGACAGCAACCGGGGCCACCCATTTGACTAGTCCCTGGTCTGTTGTAAAAAGATTCCATGCATCTTTCTTATTCACGGGAATAATAATTGAAAGTTGGAGGACTTTTTCCTGATACTGGGTAACGTAGGAACTGTTTGTTACCTGCGCGTTAAGACCGCTAAATGATAAGAGTGCAAATAAACAAAGAAGGAAAAGTTTTTTCATTTCGGTTGTGGTGTTTTATTTTTCCGCTAATGCCAGGCACCTAAGGTAAAGCCCATAACGGTGAAGCTGTAATCATATAGCCACCATTAATCAATACATAGTTTAAGGGCTTTTTTTCGAATAATGCAATTATACCAATTGCGAAAAATATCCACCCAAAGCCTGTCATAAATCCCGCCATTCCCCCGAAAGAACCACCTTCTTTCCCAATAAAAAGTGCAAGGTTGAGCGCCATGATGAATGAAAAAAATGAAGGACAAGCCGAAAACAATGGGTAATTTTCTTTGCTTAAGAAATTCCCTGGTAAAACCGTTCGTGGCCATCCACTGCTTTTCAAATAATGAATACCATGATCCGCCTATCAAAAATGTTGAAATGGCGGCGGCAAATATGGCTGGCCAATTGAGCTGCGCAAAAGTGTTCTGCATTTCCATGGTTCCATTTGTTACAAAAATATCTTAAGGGGAAATGCATTTGTTGTAAAAAATTTACCAGCTAGCGAATCAGGCAATGATTTTCATCGAAAGTTCGGAGTGAAAGGTATTTGTCGGGCGTCATTCCGGTGAGTTCTTTGAAGTCATGGGCAAAATGTGCCGGATCAAAAAAGGGAAACTGATAAAGAATATCCGTCCATTTACATGAGGTTTGTCTTTAGCTATTTGTAATATTCTTTGCAGCCGGACAATGCGCTGGAGATTTTTTGGCGAAGTACCAACCTGTTTCTTAAATAATGAAATAAAGTGTTTGTGAGAATATCCTGCTTTTTTCACCAATTCTCTAATGGAGATCTCTTCTTCGGAGAAGAATATTTTATTGGCCACATACATTACCGATTCATTTGTGAGGCACGATCCATCAAATTTTGTCCATAAGTATTTTTCAATTATTTGGGTGATATTATTGTGGTCTGACAAGTTGTGAATCGAATTACGAACCTCTTTTAATTCCGGTTTCATCCAGTTTGCCTCAACCACAGAATCGGATATTTCACTAACTGGGAATTTGAAAAAAGGATATGCACCACCCGGCAAAAAACGAATTCCTATAAGGTTGGTATCAGTAAGTGACTGGATGATTAAAGGATGGCTTTGTAAGCCGGCAACCCAATAGTCTTTAAAATATTTGTCAGTTTTTAGAGTATCCTCATGAAGAGTTTTTTGTTTGTTTCCAAAATTGATTATAAGTTCAATAGCACCATTGGGCAAAATTTTTGTTTTGGTAGTATCATGCTCTCCTTTCGAAATCCAGACGAACTGCACCCATTTATTTAGTGGATTTGAAACAGGCAATATGTGAAATTCTGATTTCATTTACCAGGAGCCTTTAAAAACAGACGTGTAGCAGCTTGCAAATTAACTGTCGCATAACAATGATGCGCAAATTTACCGGCACAGATAATTTGGCACTCCCTTTGCAAATCTCGTTTAGGTATTCTCTTTTGACGCATTTATATGGTAATTCCGATAAAATAATTTAGGCCGCAGGTCCCGTGAAACTTTTTCTCATGTGACTTAAAAATAAGTCAACTCCCAGGGTTCTTTTTAGTACCCTGGCTTTTTTTATACAGACTGCGATACATTTGCTTCCATTATGACTAAGCAAATCGAAATCATTAAAAAAGTTAGGAATTTTCTGCTCGACGGCATTAAAGACCTGAGCACCGACCAGCTAAACAAAATACCTGCAGGATTTAATAACAACATCATCTGGAATCTGGGCCACCTGGTAGCGGCGCAGCAGGGAATATGTTATAAAAGAGCCAGTGCTCCGCTTCTGATAACCGAAGATTTTTGGGAGAGATTCAGATCAGGCAGCAAGCCCGAGGGAATTGTCGAAGCTGATGAGGCCGAAAATATCAAAAGCTTGTTTTTAAGTTCTATTGATCAGTTGGAGATTGACCTTGAAACACCCGCTTTCAACAACTATACCGCCTGGACTCCCCGTTACGGAGTCGAAATTGCAACCATTAGGGATGCCATCAGCTTTTTACCCTTTCATGAGGGATTACACTTGGGCTGTATTGTTGCGTTGAAGAAACTGGTGTAAGGTTCACCTCAGCGATAACTCATAAGCCATGTCTCGTAAGATTGCATAATTAAACATCTGCATCTGTGAGACAATTCGTTCCGATTCCCGTTTCAAATCCCGGGCCCAGGTCTCGAATATCGGCCTGAAATCAGGCATAGAAGCCTTAACAATGGCGAAAATCAAACCGCTAAATTCTTCCTCCATGATAAATATGGTAGAGCCATTATTAGATGGACTTAATTTGAAGTTGCGTGATCCCTTGAAGAGCAATCCCGGGCCGTCGCTCCAGGTCATACTCTTTTTTGCCACAACACCTGATACTTTGGGCTTGAAAACACGGTTGGTGCCGGGAACATGAATATGAATGCGTTCGCCTTCGCGGATCTGACCGTCAATTGCTCTGACGGTGGAATTCCAGCGGGGAAAGTCCTTCGCATCTGTCAACAGATCCCATATTGTTTCAGCCTTTGCCTGTATATTTATCTCGACCCTGCACACCATCGAGAAAGTCTTTTTCACCTGCGTAAATGCTATCTCTTTCATTTTTGTAGTTTTAGCTTATATGCACTACAAAATAAAAGAATAGGTATTTTACTGGAAACTGAAAAACGGCGGGTAATGCGTAATCGCCGGTATTGCATTCAATTTTTTCGGTGAATAAATCTGCCGTTGATTGCTAACTCTCTTTGAAGGGCTGTCTATTTTTCAAAATCAGGAATAACTGGTCCTTGCAGATGAGCGTAAATAAAGAACAGTTAGATCGGCTCATATTCAGCTCATGTAATAATTCACAATGAGCAGACACTTTATCATACCGCGTCAATAATTTTTGTGCTTGTGGCAATACATATGCCTTTTCATAATCTTCACCCATGAACTGTTTTACATTTTCAATATTGTCAAACCACATAATAGTAGTAAACTCAAATTCATTTTCGAGTTCCCGGTTTAATAATTGAATACCCCTGAAACCGATCATTTTTTTCTCGGCAATGGCTTCAAAGATTTCATCCTTCAACAAACTGGTATAAGCATTGGCATTTTCTTTGGTTGTGTAACCATGCCAGATTCTTGCTATCATATTTCCATTTTTTATATGACTTGGAAATTAAATCGGCTTATTATTAATAATAAAGTTAACAAGCCATTCCTTAATTACCGTATCCCAGCCATGCGAACACATATCATAACACTCTTTTTCAGGAACAAGCCCCTCATGAGTGAAATTTAAAACTGTTTTTTCTCCTTTGGAAATGATTTCAAAAATCATTTTTGTGTTCGTCCACTCATTCTTATTTTTTTTAAGCCAGCTAAGATTGCTTTCGGTTACCAGCCATACAAATTTTTTGTCGGGAATAACCTCTGTCAATTTTTGTTTGGAATAGTGACGTTCGGGATGACATATCACAAATTCATCATTGAGTTCTGTACTGCGACCTTCAAAGTCTTTGCTCCACCATTTTGAAACTTCTTTGATGTGGTTGAAAACAACTTTCGGAGATGTTACCAACTCTATTGTTGCCGTATAATTTTTATTTTCCATTTTGAATCGTTTTTTATTTTGCCTTGTTATTCAGGATAGCTTCCAGTTTTTTCAGTTTGCTTACCCAGAATTTGTCAAAGTAGCTGATGAATTCCTGCAACTCATTGAACCCGTCCTGCTTGAGTGTGCAATAGCGTTCTCTGCCGATATCTTTAATTGAAATAAAGCCTGCGTTGAACATTATTTTTACGTGTTTTGAAACGGCAGGCCGGCTCATATCAAAATTTTCTGCCAGGGAATTTATCGTCATACTGTCCTTTGAAAGCAGTTGCATCATTTGCCTGCGGCTGGGGTCGGCAATTACCTGAAAAACATCTAATGTTTGACTTTGCATGTTAGTTTGTTTTTATGCGTTCTTCGATCTGCTTTAAGCAAGTGTTCCAGCCATTGGTGTGTGCAATAACATCTTCTACAGCAGTGAATCCATTATGCACCAATTGCAATTCCGTTCCGTTCTCTTTTGGAACAAGGGTCCACACAACCATTGAATTGAAAAGCTTGTGGTCTTTGGCCGAATTTTTTTGCCAGGAGTAAGAGAGCCTGGTAAATGGCTTTACTTCCAGTACTACGCAGTAGGAGTCATTGCCATAGGGACTGATGAAACGGAACTTATGCCCTTCAACTGGCTGAAAATCTGTCTTCCCAAGCCATTGTTCTATCAGCTCGGGTTTGGTTAGGTAATCCCAAACCTTTTGTAGCGGTTGATTGAAATGCCTCGTTTGTCTGATTTCGTTTTCCATAATAGGTAATTTAAAAGTTACCCAAATTTATATGTAACTTTAGAGTTACGCAAATATTTTAAGGGAATATTTTGCCGGGAACAGACAAAGCAAGGGTTAAGTAGTTGTGAATCACGGGCTGTGAGGCTAAGTGGTTAATCTCTAGAGTAACGGACTTAAAGGCATTTCACGGTAAAATCCAATGCATATAGTCTGCCGGTCTTGTTAAAAAGGCGAACTTTAATAAATCTTCATTCTCCGGCCGGATAGGTGCAGTCAGGTACGCGTAGTAAACCGGTGAAACACCTCCAACCTAATATTGACAGCATGACAACAGAAACAAACGGTACCAGGAAAAAACGTTCAGTGAAAAAAGTAATTCTCTGGATAGTAGCTGTTATTTTAGTCATCCTGACTGTGTCAGGTGTTTTTTTATACTTTAATCTTAACAGGATTCTTTCCAGCGCTCTAAACAAGAGTTTCAACTCCAGTACTATTTCAGATGTATATGAATTGAAGTTTGAAAGATTAAGTGTTAATTTTTTGTCCGGGAACATCAGCGTTCGCAATGTATTGTTGCAACCACGTGAAAAGCCTTTGCATAATTATTCTTATATCAACAGCTCGTTCCAGCTAAAAGCCGATAAAATACTATTGGGAAATGTGCAGATTTCAACCCTGATAAAATCGAATATACTTAAGCTCGACAGGATAGAAATAAAAGCACCCGGGATCGATTTTACTATTTCAGATATTAATCCGGTTTTTTTTCCTTTTAAAGATTCCGTCGCGGGCGACCAGAAGCAAAGAGGCAAGAAACCTATCGAGGCATTTTTTCTTAAGGAATTCAATTTGGTTGATGCTTCTTTTCATGTTGCCAATTCGGCCAAAAAAAGGGAGTTCACGATTCAGCAAATCAATCTTTTGTTGCAGAACCTTACGATTAACCAGCATCCGGGAAAAGATATAATTTCTTATAATCATGTTGAGTTTTCCATTGGTAAATTGACAGGTGATATGCAAAAGGAGTCTTTAAAACATGTCAGTTTTAAGGATTACAATTTAACTGTTGATTCTCTCGAGGTTCAGCATAGCTACGACACCATTACTTATCGCTTCGCATCTTTTAGTACCGGTATACATGCGCTGGATATTCAAACGGCGGACAGCGTATTTCATCTTTCTTTGGGAGAACTAAATCTATCTTACAGGGATAAATCTATAACGCTTCGGGAAATCAGCTTTAAACCCAATATCAGTGAATCAGCAATACAGGCCAAATACCCCTATCGTCATCCACAGTTCTCCGGTACGATAGGTTCCATAGATATGACTGGCGTAAATTTTGATTCGCTTATATACAGTCGGAAATTATTTATTGAACAGGTTTCGCTGGATAAAGTATCGGCTTCCATTTTTCAGGACAATTCAAAACCACTCGACAAAGGCAAATTCCCTCCATACCTTGGTCAGTCAATTACAGCTATCCCGCTACCCCTGTCAGTTAAACGGGTGAAGGTTACAAATGTTAATCTGGTTAACCGGGAGAAACTGCCCAATGGAAGTATTGGGAAAGCCGACATTCAACGGGGGACGGTGGATGTTGGCCTTATAACCAATATTTCACCACCTGAAATGCTCACAATGAAAGTAAACGCTTATATGGAGAATAAAGCCCATTTCATTGTAAATCTGAATTTCAGTTACACCGAGCCGAAATTTACTTTTAATGCGGTAATTGACAAATGTAATTTGGCTGACTTAAATCCGCTTGTGAAGTCCTACACTACAGCCACTTTCAACAAAGGAGTGCTTGATGGAATGACCTTTTCCGGCAATGCAAGTCGTACAAATGCATCCGGCACAATGAAATTTTTATATCATGATCTTGATATTGACCTGGCACTTAAGGAACAGGCAAAATGGAAAAGTTCAGTGCTTGCATTTACTGCCAATGCGATACTGCCCCCAGCTAATCCTTCTGCTGATAAGCCTGAACGGATCGTTCAGTATCATGTAGATCGCGACGTGAATAAATCATTTGTCAACCTGGTGATAAAATCATTATTATCCGGACTGAAAGAAACCTTTTACATGTCTAAGGAAAACAAGAAAGCCTATAAAGAGGAAAAAAAGAAAGCAAAGAAGGAAGCCAAAAAAAATAAGAAATAGCTGTGAGTTGAAGGAGTGCGCAAAGACGGTTGTTGGCAGAATTTATTTGGAGCTACGATTTAATTCTATATTTAAAGAACCTTTGAATCCATGTTTGACTCAGAATCGGTAATCCGATATGGTGGATTGCTCATACTCATTCTCTCGGTATTTTGTCAAACGGGATTATTTTTTTGTTTTTTTATTCCTAGTGGCGGTCTCTTATTTACGGCTGGAGTGTTTGTTGCAACTGGTGATTTGCACGAAAATCTATTTATTGTTTGCAGCTTACTGATCATTTCTTCAGTTTTAGGTAACATTTTTGGATATTGGTTTGGCTGGAAAGCAGGTCCTATGATTCATAAGAGGAGGGATTCCAGGTTCTTTAAGAGAAAGTACCTTGCCAAAGCCGAAGCGTTTTACGAAAAATATGGCAATATTGCTCTCGCTGCGGGATTGTTTTTTCCTATCATTCGGACCTTTTCCCCACTTATGGCGGGAGTGATAAAACTGAATTTCCGCCGTTTTATGCTTTTCATATTCATAGGATCTGTGCTTTGGATTTCAACTTTTGTAATAGCTGGTTATCTGGTAGGCATTATGCCATTTTTGAAGCAGTATTTGAAATATATCGTAGTAGGTATTATCCTTTGCGTAACGACTCCAATAATAATTGGAATAATCAGGAACCTTAACAGTACGAACTGAAGTTTCTGTGCCCCAAATCTGGTAACAAAGTTCGTTCAGAAGCCTGGTTAGCTTCGCCAGCCGTAGTTCATTCTGAGCGAAGGCTGGTTATAGGATTAATAAGCGCCGCTTTAATACTCTGAGGCCCGCGGGTTCCATGAAATTACCTGCTCTGATTATTTTCTTGTTTCCGAGTGTAAGGATGCACTGCTGGGTACGGGACGACAGGACGATCCGTTTGAAGTTATTGCCAAATTTTGCCCGCAGCTCATCAGAAACGGGAAGCGGTAACACCCGTTGGGCGCCCTGGTTACCGGGCCAGGTCTCCCATACCTGGGCAATGCGGCTATAGTTTTTAAACTGCCGGTCAGAGGACCATTCATTGTAGATCCAGCAGGCGATCAGCATGGCTACGGCCATGCCCACCGCAAGGCCGCCAATATTAATACCGGTGGAAAGTTTGTTTTTCAGCAGGCTCCGCCAGGCCGTTTTGAAATAATTCTTAAGCATTCTTTTTCGGTTTAATTTTTGCTCCCTTTCTGGTTATTACGAAAAAGACAAGTTCTAACACTATTTATTGCATGGCCGTACATCCACATCACAGTGGATAATAAGTGTATTTCATTAAGGGGAATAAATTTCGATAAATGAAACTTTGGGTTAAATTTGAAACAGACCAATGTTCAAAAATAAAACTATGAAAAAGGACTACGTGATCACCTCTAAAAAACAATACCATGAAATCTTGTTAGCCATTTATGAGCTAATAAACGGGGGTGAAAAGAAATTGACGAAGGTTGT
>Ga0157376_10000825_pt1 | contig 20306 bp, 22 predicted proteins | sample M45metaG_FD_121801 | JGI IMG/M metagenome (GOLD analysis project Ga0157376, IMG submission 121801) | Miscanthus rhizosphere microbial communities from Kellogg Biological Station, Michigan, USA - M4-5 metaG | ecosystem: Host-associated > Plants > Roots > Rhizosphere > Soil | place: USA: Michigan... | reverse complement strand
GCTTTGCGCGTTGAACACGCTGTTCAGCGGATCGGTGTATGTTGCCTGAACTCCGTGATCGGTACGGAAATGGGCAAACACACGGTCGTTGCTCCCTATGTTCTGGTCAACGCGCCCTGACAGGAGCCATTCGTGGGTGAAGTTGCCGGCGGTGGAACGAAATTGCAGGCCGCAAGGCGTGGTCGTGTTGCCGAACTGAGTGAACGTACCGCACCCTGGACCTGAGACCACGTTTCCAAGGGGATCGGTACCTTGGGCAAGAACGTTCTGCGCGCTGCTAGCCCCAGGCGCGTTGTTATAGATGGAGAACATCTGCTGATAGAAGGGAACTTGCGCGGGTTGCGTGGCCCCAATATTCGCAAGTGTCGCAGCTTGAAATTGCGGACTGGGAATATTGACAGCTGTGCTCGTGGGCAGCAACACACGGATGCCTTCGTAGTTCACAAAGAAGAAGGTCTTATCGCGAATGATTGGCCCACCCACTGCCGCCGACCATTGGTTCACATTGTCAAAAGGCTGTTTGTTTGGCTCCCCGTTTGAAAGCTGGGATTGCTTATTGAACCAGCTATTGGCATTCATGGCGCGGCCATTCCAGTAGTAAGTGGCATTGCCGTGGAAATTGTTGGTGCCAGACCTGGTCACGTAGTTCACGTTCGCGCCCGCAAGGCCGCCGTACTGGGCGGAATAGCCATTGTTGACCACAGTCGCTTCCTGCACGTCATTTTGGCCGAGTAGAAGATTGGTTGCGCCTGAGTTGTTCAGGTTCAGGAAAGGATCATTCTCATTCATTCCGTTAATGGTGAACAGATTGGAGGTGGCAGGCAATCCGAACGTTGAGCTGTTGCCGTAGCCCGCCTGAGTGTTCATCACCGCGCCCGGTGCGGTCTGCAAAATATAGCTGAGATCGTTTCCGGGATTCGGAACCAACTGCACCTGTTCAGGAGAAAACGTGGTGGAGATGTTTCCATTCTCGGTTTGAAGAACGCCCGCCTCGGCCGTAACTTCCACCGTCTGATTACTGGAGCCGACCGGCAACTGCAGGTTGAAACTGGTGGCCTGACCGACCGCGACGGTCACGGTCTTCTGGACATTCTGGAACCCCGAAGCGCTGGCACTCACCGTGTACTGCCCAGGTGGCATGAGAGAGAAACGATAAACTCCAGAGTTATTGGTCGCCGTCGTTTGTTGTTGCCCAGTCCCGTTATTTTTCAGAGTGACGGTCGCGTTGGGAACAACCGCGCCGGAAGGGTCTGTGATGATGCCGGTTACGTCGCCAGAAACGAGCGATTGTCCCGCGGCAGAGATGCTGAGAATTCCCGCGAGCAGGAGAACCAGAACAGCGTAGATCGTACGACTGGCTTGCATTTTTTGTCCTCGGAATAACTGGATTGTCTAGTCCAAGGTATGCAAACTCCTTGCCACTGCTGTGTTCCAGGCGGCCGCTGAAAATGGAGAAGTTATCGGGCGCATCCACTTACCAGAGAGTTGAAGGTTTCGCGAATCCGGAGCCGAATTCGGAATTGCAAATCGAGAGTGGATGCCGGCCAATTTTCGCCTTTGAGGTTCCCGGCTTGATGGGCGCTGCTTTGCCGCTGTTCGTGAGATTTTATGGTGAATGCCTTTGGACGCTGGCTGGGCAGCGACTTCTTACTTACCGTGCCAAGCACCCGCGAGCGACCGGATCACCTCGATCAGAGACTGCGACCCATCGCTCGAAATGGGAATGTAGGTGAAGGTAAGAACCAACATCAGGAGTGCAATGAGCGCCAGCCACCGCCGTCCAACGCCAAGGCCCGGCCACTCCGCCACTGCCGGGTGCCGCCCTGTGACTCGCAGCATGACCGCCCAAAGAATCCAACCTGGCCAATAAAACAGCGCCAGCGGGATGAGTGCAATAATCGTCAGCCTTGAGCTTGCCTTGTGCAGCCGGGGAGAGACGGCAAACACCAGGTGACCCCCATCCAGTTGACCACCGGGCAATAGGTTCAGGGATGTTGCAAACATCCCCACCCACGCGGCAATGGCTACCGGATGCAGGTAGATACTGCCTGTCGGAGCATGAGAAATCGCTCCCCCATGACCCACAGCAACCAGCAACTTTCGCACCAAGAGAAAGATCAGGGGAAAGCCAAAATCGATGCGGGGGATTTGTGGGAAGGGGGCCACGTGCGACTTTCCCAGAGAAAACAACAGGACCGGAAGAGCCACTAGAAATCCTGCAATCGGTCCGGCGATCCCGATATCAAAAAGAACCTTGCGCGACCGCAGCGGAGAACGAATCCGTATAAATGCTCCGAGAGTGCCAATCAGGCTGGGGAACGGAATAAAAAACGGCGCCGTGGCATCTACGCGATACTTCAGGCAGCACAGGTAATGTCCCAGTTCGTGCGCGAGCAGAATACCCAACAGGGTAAGGGAGAACGGTAGCCCCAAAAGCAGATAGTGGCCTTTTAGTGCCCAGGCAAACGGGGGCAGGAAGCTCTCGTCGAGAGGGAACGCCGGAAGCCCCCCGTCAAAATTCACCTGCAACCGCGCCCCGATCACCAGCGTCGTGCAGAAAGTAGCGAACAGCAGCAGCAGGTTCAGCCAATACCGCTGTCGCGGCCGCTCGTAAAACACCACCTCATCAGAGTGTGGCGAATACACTTCGTTGGGTATAAGAATTTCTGGGGAAGACTGGTCAGGCATGGGGACTCAGTAGATTGTATCGAGAAATCGAGCACTGAGCATTTGCCTGGGAAACCGGCGTCGTCTCTGGATGCCAGAAGAATCAGAAAAATCTTGAAGAGCAGCTCACCCGTGGTGCCCGATCGAAACACCAGGACGCAACAGGCCGGGTGCTGGATGGCTCGGCACTTACTCGATCGACTGCAACTCTTTGCCGGGCTTGAATCGCACCGCCTTCCCCGGAGGGATGGAGACTTCGGCGCCCGTGCGGGGATTGCGCCCGATGCCAGTCTTGCGAGGCCGCACGTTGAACACGCCAAAACCCCGCAGCTCGATTCGGTCGCCCTTGGCGAGCGAGCGCTTCATGCTTTCAAACACCGTCTCGACCGCCATTTCCGCCTTGGTCTTGGTAATGCCCGTCCGGTTGACGACTTCGTTGATGATATCGAGCTTGATCACGTCCGCCTCGCCTCGTGGAAAAATTGGAGCTGCTTCAAGTGCTTGATGCTAAGAGACATAATCCAGATTGTCAACGGGCGCCAGTATCCCGTAAGATTCTGGTTCCAGCCGATTCGCCCTTAGCTCTTAGCTCTTAGCTGTTAGCCGAAAACCCACCGGTGTGTGTGCGCCTGCGTTCGAGCTAATCGCTAAAAGCTAACAGCTACAGGCTGTTCTCAAGGAGCTTCATGCTAAAGAGCGATCGCTGGATCCGTCGCATGGCGACAGAACACGGGATGATCAATCCTTTCTCTGAAAAGCAGGTGCGCGAGGCCGTGATTTCCTATGGCCTGTCCTCGTACGGCTATGACCTGCGCGTGGCTGACGAGTTCAAGATTTTCACCAACGTGAACTGCACCGTAGTGGATCCCAAGGGGTTCGACGAGCGCTCGTTTGTCACTGTGCGCTCGGACGTCTGCATCGTGCCGCCGAATTCGTTTGCTCTCGCGCGTTCGGTCGAGTACTTCAAAATTCCGCGCGATGTGCTGACCATCTGCGTCGGTAAATCCACCTACGCACGATGTGGGATCATCGTGAACGTCACGCCATTCGAGCCCGAGTGGGAAGGCTTCGTGACGCTCGAGATTTCCAATACGACGCCGCTTCCGGCAAAGATCTACGCCAACGAAGGGCTGTGCCAGATTATCTTCTTCCAGTCGGATGAGGTCTGCGAGACCAGTTACGCCGATCGCAAAGGAAAGTATCAGGCCCAGAAGGGCATCGTGCTGCCGAAGCTGTAGAAGTGCTTGGGGCGCTTGCTGAGCGAGCAGCCGCATCGAACGCTCGATGCGGCTGCCGCTGCTTGGCCAACCACGACCAACGGCTACAACCGGCGAATTCTTCCCGTATACTCCCCTGAGTGCCTGCTCTGGATCGGTCCAGCACAACTCAGCCCGGTCTCGTCCGTGACCTCGGTGCCGCCCATGCCGCATCGGTGGTGATCGGGATCGTCATTGGCAGCGGGATCTTCCTTGTGCCCGCCGAGATGATGAAAGCTGCCGGATCGGCCCGCATGGTTTTTCTTGCATGGGCCATCGGCGGTCTGTTCTCGTTCTGCGGCGCTGTCACCTACGCACAACTTGGGGCGATGAAACCCCAAGCCGGCGGCGAGTACGTTTACATCCGTGACGCCTTCGGGCCCCTGGCCGGATTTCTCTGCGCCTGGACCTGGACGATTGTGGTCAAGCCGACATCGATTGCCGGGATCTCAACCGGTATCGTCCGCGTGCTGAGCAACTTTCCGGCGCTGTCTTTTCTAATTCTGCCCGACGGACATCTCACCAATCGCGGCAAACTGGTCGCCATCTTCTTCGTTGCCTTCGTCTCGTGCCTCAACTACGTCGGAATTCGTCACGCGGGCAATTTCCAGTTGGCATTCACGGCGCTCAAGATCTTGGTAATTCTCGCAGTTGCAGCCCTCGCCTTCACCTCGCACGGTAGTTGGTCGCATTTCTCCGAGCACTATTCGGACGCAATCGGAGGCATGACCGGCTTCGTGCTTGCTGTCGCAGCCGCGCTTTGGGCATTTGACGGTTGGAGCGACCTGAACATGGTCGCCGAAGAAGTGCGCTCTCCGGAAAGAAACATCCCGCTCGCTATGATCGGCGGCTTCGGAGTGATCGCCGCCCTGTACTTGCTGGTGAATGTGGCCGTGCAATATGTTTTACCGGCTCTTGGGATCGGTCAATCCGCCTCGCCCATGTCGGATGCGGTTACACGCTCGGTGCTCGGCCCTGCAGCGGCCGAAATCGCCTCCGCAGCGATCGTGGTGTCGCTTGTGACTTCTTTGAACGGGGTCGCCATGAGCGGCGCGAGAATGGCCTTCGCCGTCTCCCGCGATGGCAACTTCTTTTCGACGCTGGCCAAGGTCCATCCGCGCTTCCACACTCCCCATGCGGCCACCATTTTCCAAGCTGCATTGTCGGTCCTCTGCCTCTTGGTAGGCGGAAGCTTTCGCCAACTTTTCACACTCGCCCTGTTCACCGAGTGGCTCTCCTATGTCGCCGCCAGTGTCGCATTACTTGTTTTCCGTTCTAGGGGAAACACCGGAGCAGCAGGTACAAACGATTGGCAATTCACCCTGGCCCCGGTACTTTTTATAGTGGCGTCGGCAGCTCTTCTTTACTACACTTTCACCAGCAACTTACGTTACTCAATCGTCGGAACTCTTATTATCTCAGCCGGTATTCCCATGTACTACGCGTTCGCCCGTCGTCGAGTATGAGCAGTCTGCAGTTCATTTCGGGAAGCTACCTACCCTCGCGTGACGTTGATTACCGAAGTACACCGGCGGCAGGGACGTTTTACCGTACTCCGTTTTCCCATAGCTTAGAGAAGCCCCCGAACTGTTTCTCCCCCGGTACGGGTGTCTCTTTGGAGCGAGACAATGCGGTCAAATGAACGCCTTACTCTCGGGCTGTTGCCTGAGAAAAAACTCGATTGGCGAAAATTTCTGCTGAGCTATGTCATCATCACCTTTCTCGTGCTGTGCCTCCTGATTTCTCGGCTCATTTGGCCCGACAGGATGAGCATTTGGTCGAAGTACACGGTCACCGAAGTCATCCCTCGACCCGATCTGGTTCCGGAGAAGCCCGTCGTGAAACCGCAGCCTAAGGTCAAACTGCTGCCGGTGGCAAAGTTTGAGACGCCGAAGCTCATCGTGCCCCGTGAGCTTCCAAAGCCCCGCGCGGAAGAAGCCAGGATCGAGCCCCCGAAGATTCAGCCGGCAAATTTTGAAGCCCCCAGGATTGCCGTTTCGGGGGCGGCACCCATGCCACGGGTGGTTCTCACCAATACCTTCGGCAGTTCGGCAACACCAACCGTGAACGCTCCGGTTCAGAAGGTTCAAACGGGCGGCTTTGGAGATCCGAACGGCCTGCCCGGAGAAGGCAAGCAAGGCGCAAAGTTGACCGCCGCCAAGCTGGGATCCTTTGATCTTCCCGAAGGCCCTGGAACCGGTAATGGCACTGGTGGCGCCAAGGGAATTAAAGGGACAATTGCGAGTACCGGGTTTGGCAACGGCGTCGCGCAGCCAGGCAACGGTGACGGCCGCAGAAGTGGCCAGGGAGTACAAGCTTCCGGGTTCGCAGACCAGCAGGTTACAACCAACGCTGGGCATCGCAGCCTGCAAGACAATGGGCCCGCAACCCAGCCAGTGGAGATTGTGTTTAAGCCGAAGCCGGCTTACACAGAAGAGGCCCGCAAGCTGAACCTAGAAGGGGAGGTTCTGCTGGAAGTGATGTTCGGCGCTAATGGCGAGTTACGCGTGAACCGCGTGGTGCGCGGTCTAGGTCACGGATTGGACGAAGCTGCCGTGACGGCCACCAACAAGATCAGGTTCAAGCCGGCACAGCGTAACGGTGCAGCCATCGATTCCACCGCGATCGTGCACGTCATGTTTCAGCTAGCGTCTTAAAGCTTGTGGAAAGAAGGTTAAGGCAGATTATGAAACGCTGGGGTTGGATTTTCACCATTGTTATCTTGCTTGCCCTAGTAGCGAGCGCGCAACAGGCCTCTGATCCGTCCTCCACGAGCCAGCCGGCAGCTTCGCAGGCCGCGATGAGGCCGATTTCGACAACCCCTGGCCTCGCCCTGGCGCCGCAAGCGCCGAAGACCCCGGTCAGCATCGATCAGGTCGTTGATGCAATTATCGAACGCGAGCATGCCCTGATCCAGTTCCTCAAGAATCGGACGCCGCTGGTTGAGACCTATCTCCAGAACTTGCAGCCGGATGCAAAGCTCGGCGCCATTCCCAAAGAAGATCACTATTTCCTCGGACGCCTCGACCTCTCCGACATTGATCGCCGCGACTATCTCACCAAGGAAGCAAGCTTTCAGCGTACCTTGATGGGCGGAGTCACCAAGCTTTTCCGCATTCAGTACCAGCCCATGGGGTTCTCCTGGATGATCTTCGCCGATCGTCAGAACTTTGATCGCGCCCACTATGACTTCCACTACGTTCATCGCGAGTTCCTTGGTGAAGTGCGTTGCCTGGTGTTTGAAGTCTCCCCCAAGAAGAATGCCGGCACTGGGCTGTTCCAGGGCCAGATATGGGTCGAAGATCAGGATTACAACATCGTTCGATTGAACGGCACCTACGTTCCCCGCCCGAGAAATGCCTTTTACTTTCACATGGATAGCTGGCGCTTGAACCTGGTCCAGGGATATTGGATCCCTTCTTACATCTACAGTGAGGAAGGTGATTTCAGCTATGGCTCCCGTGACAAGCTTGCCTTCAAAGCGCAGTCTCGCATCTGGGGTTACGACGTGATGAAGAACAGCCGGGATGACGAGTTGACTGACCTGAAAGTCGAAGATGTGAAAGATGCCAGCCCGGTCGCGCAAGACCTCTCTCCGCTCGAAGCCCAACGCGCATGGCAGCAGCAGGCTGAAGACAACGTACTCGAGCGCCTCCAGAAAGCAGGTTTGCTCGCCCCTGCAGGAGACGTGGACAAAGTCCTGCAAACTGTCGTCAACAACATCCAGATCACCAACAATATCGATCTGCCGCGTCCGGTCCGCGCTCGCGTGATGGTCACCTATCCGCTTGAAACCTTCAGCGTGGGCAACACCATCATCATCAGCCGCGGCCTGATCGACACGCTTCCTGATGAGGTCAGCCTTGCGGCTGTCCTGTCGCACGAACTGGCGCACATCGTTCTAGGTCACAACTTGGGAAGCAAGTTCGCCTTTACCGACCGCATGCTCTTCTCGGACGAATCGACGTACCAGAATTTCGGATTTCGCCATAATCCCGAGGAAGAAACTGCCGCCGACGCCAAGGCTGTCGAACTGCTGAAGAATTCGCCATATGCCCAGAAGCTTGGTTCGGCGGGCCTATATCTGAGGCAACTGCAGGCTCGTGCGCCGCAGATGTCAGCCTTACTCACCGCGCATTTGGGGAATAGCTTTGCCGATGAGAAAGGACAAATAACCCGTTTGAGCGCCTTGCTGCCTTCGGCTCCGGCCCTCGACGAGAATAAGCTCGACCAGATCGCGGCTCTTCCGCTGGGCGGCAGAATCAAGCTCGACCCCTGGGGAGACCACGTGGAGATGATCAAGGCAGCTCCGGTGTCGTACACGTCCGCCCGCGACAAGATGCCGTTCGAACTCACGCCTTTCTTCCCACGGCTTTCGCGGCTGAGCACGGAAAATACAAACGCACAAAACACTGCCGGCAAGAACTAGCCAGGCTCGAGCATCGCGACGGCCGCCGCCCATCGCGGCTTTCCCAGGAGGGAGGAGCTAGGTCTTCACTACTTTGCGATCCAAATCCACTCCCATGTGTTCCATAAAAAGTTTGAATTGGACTTCCCAACTTCCAAATCACAAAATCCACTCCAGGCAATAAACGGCGCTGTTTGCCAACCGATACGGATCAGAAGGTAAAGACGGCGCAAGTAGGGCGCGGAAGGAGACCCCCATCCCTGCGGCACTGAGCTATCCGCACGCTCTCAATGCAGAAAGCACTTCGAAAGCTTCGCCAATGCGTGCGTCTGCGAAGCGGACCACGAAACTTTGGCGGGCCCTCGTTATCCAGTACGGGGCCGCGCTCGTGTTCATGGGAACCTCCTTCCTGGTAACGCTCGTCCTGCAAAAGCGGTTCCCTTATCCCTTTCTGTTTTTCTTCTTCGGCGGGGTAGTCGCCAGCGCCTGGTTCGGCGGCGCCGGCCCTGGTCTACTGTCGGTCGTGCTCTCGACCATGCTTGTGGACTACTTCTTTCTTCCGCCGTTCAACTCGTTTTCCGTCAGCCCGTCTGCCGAGGCCTACTTCGGCGCCTTTGTCGCATGCGCGTTGGTGGCCAGCTGGATCAGTTCATCGAAGAAGAAAACCGAGCGCGCCTTGGTACAGGCTCGCGACGAACTCGAACTCAGAGTGTCAGAACGTACTGCAACCCTGATGAAAACTCAGGGCGAACTGGCGCACTTGTCACGAATGCTCAGCATGGCGGAACTGACCGCTTCGGTAGTTCACGAGATCGGACAGCCTTTGACCGGGGTCGTGACCAATGCCCAGGCATGTCTGGAATGGCTGTCGGCCGGACCGCCCAATACTGAAAAGGCAAGCAGAAGCGTTGAGAACATTGTCCGGGATGGCACCCGGGCAGGCCTTGTGCTTGACCGCATGCGCTCGCTGTTCCGTAAGGGTCCGCTGCTCGAGAAAGAATGGCTCGATATCAACGAAGCCATCACAGAGCTGATGGTTCTCGTTCGCGACGAAGCCAGGCGGAGAACAGTTCAGATCAATCTCCTGCTCGAACCACACTTGCCTCGCATCCGGGCTGATCGCGTCCAGTTGCAGCAGGTGATTCTCAATCTCACGTTGAATGCCATGGACGCGATCGATCGAAAAGCCCGGGACGACCGGCGTGTTTTTCTGACCTCCGCCAGGAAGCACCCGCATGAAATCCTGATTCGCGTCGAGGATTGCGGTGGAGGTCTTGCTCCGGAACTTCGCGAAAAAATCTTTGAACCCTTCTTTACGACCAAGCCCGATGGGATTGGAGTGGGTCTTTCGATCAGCCGCTCCATCGTCGAAGCCCACAATGGTCACATTCAGGCTTTCCCTCGCGACGGCGGCGGTACAGTCGTAGAATTCACCATCCCGGTTGAGAGGGGCTCGCTCGGATGATTGGGCATCTGGTCTCCTTGAACTCTATCGCCAGTTTCTCCCCCGGCCTGCCTGACGAACTCTCGTCGGCGCCCCGGGGGAACATGAAAGCTCGGCACCTGAGTGCCAAAGAAAAAGCAGAGGAGGGAGCGAGCCTTCTTCGGCGAATGGCAACCGCTTCAAAACAAAGTAGTTAGTAGGACGTCAGCTCGCAGTTTCTGAACTCCTCCGCCGCATCTTTTCTCCTCCAGATTGCATCAGATTATTAAGAACTGTTAGCTCCATTCTTGCTGGATCCGTTCATAGACTATGCCCGGACTTATTGCTGAAACCATGCCCGAATTTGTTGCTGACGAGCCCAAGAATTGGCTTCAACTCTACGTTGACGCCATGACCGAGAAAGACCCCTACAAACGTCTTGCCCTAGTCCGCCGCTTACGACAGGTACCGCGCCATGATGAGTCTGATGACGCCCCCGATCGTTCTGGCTTGCGGGTGATGGCGAAGCCTGCCGGGCCAAAGCCATCGCTTCCCCGGGTTGCTGCACCCAAACCTGCCAGACCCTCGCTCCCACACATGAGCCGGAACCGGAAAGCGAAGTCGGTCTCAAAAACGCACAAGCGCAGTGCACGCCTACGAACCGTGTAAGCACAATTTTCCGCTCGGGTTCGAGAGCGCTCCATGCCTTTCGAAGACTCATTGCCAGAACCTGTACTCTAGTGGCCCGCGGAGTACGGAGAATCACTTTTTCTGAGGAACCGCCGCTTGGCCGCTGAGATCAGCGTCTAGCGAGAGCCATCACCGCAAGCACAACCGGGAGGTAAATCACCGAGGCATGCAGAAGCCCGCTGGCAGAGACTTTGGAAGACGATTTCGACAAACGCAGCGAATAGAACAATAGGAAGCCGCCAGCCAGCAACATCGCCGCCGAATACAAGAATCCCCCTCCCGGCAAGAGCGTGGTCACAATCAGAGCGATTGTGAAGAACACAATCTCACCGCGAGTAAACCGGGAATCTTCATCAAAATGCGGCAACATGCGATATCCGGCGCGCTCATAATCTTCCCGGTACATCAACGCGATGGCCAAGAAGTGCGGGAACTGCCACAAGAACAGCACTGAAAACAGGAACAGCGCCTGCTGAGTCACTGCATTTGAAGCGCCCGCCCAGCCGATCAGCGTCGGCATGGCGCCGGGGAAAGCCCCGAGCAAGGTGCACACGGGCGTGCGACGCTTAAGGGGGGTATAGATCAGCAGGTAACTCAATAACGTCGAGATTGCGAGCACCGCGGAGAGCCGGTTTACCAGCGCAGCGAGATAAACTCCACCGGCAACACTCAGCAGCATGCCGAAGACGAAGGCCTCAACTGCACTCAGTCGTCCTGAGGGGAGGGGGCGTCGTGCGGTGCGGCGCATCTTGCCATCCCAAACCCGCTCCATCCACTGGTTTAAAGTGGCGGTTCCGCTTGCCACCAGCAGCGTGCCGATCAAGGTGTTCAGCAATCCAGTAAAGTGAAATGGCTCGCGCAACCCGAGGTAGTAGCCGGCAGAAGTCGTCATCAAAATCAGGAGATTGACCTCCGGTTTGGTGAGGACGTAGTAGTCTCGCGCTTTTGCGATGAGACGGCCGATGATGGACGCGTGCTGCTGCTCGGCGAAAGCTGGGCTGCTCTCTTTCATCCTCTCCCTTGTTGATGGCATTGGACTGAACTGGTTTGCGCTCGGCTGGAACTCGCCACGAAAACCGAAAGCTGTACAACCAAAGATAACATTTTAAGGCTGTCGAGTGCAGGCGGCACAGAAACCCATCGCCGTTTCAAAATTCAGTCCTGGCGCATAAGGGCGCAGCGCGCGCTCATCGGAGGCACGGGCAGGTTCTTTCTGCCCACTCGGGTCTTCAAAAGCCCCTGCCACTCCTCTCGTGAAGTTTCGAAATTACCCCCGATGCCACTTGTACATGTCCCCCCGAAACCTGTTGCCCGCAGTTCCCGGCTCCTAGACTGAAGTCCTCCCTCAGAAAATGTTCGCGTGTCAGCCCTTCCAGCGGTAAGCGTCGGGCTGAGGCAGGCCGATGTGCGCAAGGACCTGGCAGGCGAATTCGTGCGCCAACTGGTCAAGCGTGGCCGGCAGAAAGTAGTAGGCGGGAGTCAGCGGGAAAATGGTCGCTCCGGCATCGGCGGCGCGATACATGTTGCGGATGTGGATTTTGTTCAGCGGAGTTTCGCGCACGCACAGAACCAGCGGCCGCTTTTCTTTGAGACAAACATCGGCGGCGCGCTCGATCAGGTGCGAAGCCACCCCGTTGGCAATGCGGGCCAGTGTGCCCACACTGCACGGCAGAATCAACATCGCTTCGGCAGGATATGAGCCGCTGGCGACATTGGCGCCGATATCGGCGTTCGCCTGCTGCTGAATCTTACTTGCATGAGTACCGAGCAATTGCCGGACGAGGTTGTCACGGCCGCGCAGATCAAGTTCTTCGGCCATCACGCGAAGGGCACTATCGGAGGCGATGAAGTTCACGGTCTCGACGCGCCCGTCAGCTTCGACGGCCTGGAGCGGATGGCGGGTGAATATCGCACCACTGGCACCGGTGGCGGCGATGGTGAGGTTTTTGGGCATGTTCGACATCGGTGATCGCGGTTGCCTACTCCGAGTCGGGGACGCTTTTGCGACAGGGTAAGGCAGAATCCATTCCCCCTTTCGGAGTCTTTCGAAGAATGGGAATCAGCCGACCTTCGAGCATAGGGAGGCGAAGGCACTCCGTCAAGGCAAGATGAAGCGCACTTCCAAAGCGGGAGAACGTCGCTCAGCGGCGCAGATGCATGCCCTCGCCGCCGTGCGCAGGGAAATCATCTTACGCGACTCTTGCGGCGGCCGCAAATACCTTCGCGAATATACCCAAGCATTTCGTAAGTACGACTCGGTTCTCACGGGCGGGCAGCTGAACCAAAAAATCGCCGCCGCCGATATCCTGCTGGTCGGCGACTATCATGCCCTACCTGCTTCGCAGCGGTTCGCCGCCAGCTTGATTGAGCAGATCTCGGTCACACGCCGGGTTGTCTTGTGCGTCGAAGCCGTGCTGTCCCGCGATCAGGCGATTCTCGATTCTTGGTGGCGGCGGGAAATCAGCGAACAGGAACTCCGCAAGCGACTGCGTTTTGACCGCGACTGGGGCTACGCCTGGGAGCCGTCTTTCGAACTTCTATCCTCTGCGCGCGATCATGCCGATGCCATTTACGGGCTCGATTGCATGCCTCGCGAAGACATGCGCCGCATCCGCTCGCGCGACCGGCACGCTGCCGCAAAGATCAGCGAGGCCCGCTCAAAGCATCCGGGCGCAGTCATCCTTGTACTTTTCGGGGAGTCCCACATGGCGCCGGAGCATCTTCCCCGCCTTGTAAAGGAAATGCTCCCAACTGAATCCGCTCTGATCATTCTGCAGAACGTGGACTCTCTCTATTGGCAAGCCGTTGGCGAGAATGCTGCGGCCGTAAACACCGGCTCGGATTCGGTCTGCGTATTCAACTCGAGCCCCCTTGAAAAATACGAGAGCTACCGCCTTTGTCTCGAACGCTGGAACAGCGATGATCAGACCGACTTTGCACCCGCCGTCTACAACGTGATCTTCTCGCTCGCGCGCACCCTGGGCTTTCGGATGGACTCGCCCCACAACGGCACGCAACCCAAGTACCTCGCAGACTCGTTGCCTGAAATCGTCAATGTGGGCGAACTGGAGCACACCCCGGGTGCCCCGGGCGTCATCGCCGGCGGCGTTCTCGAACGGTTAGAAAACGCCGGCTGCTGCTATGTCCCGGGGACGAACCAAATCTTCGTTCGGGAATTCAACATGCCGCATGTGGCCGGGGAATCGGCTCGGTTCCTGCGCCATGCTTGCCGCGGGATGGAGAAGGAAGACTCGTCGCAGGTTGAGGCTGCGCTCGCCCATTTCGGAGCACGACTCTTGTCTCCCGGCACTCAGGCTGAGGAGCAAAAACTCGACTCTCAAGGCGAGAGAATCTATCAAGACTACGTAGAGGGAAGAATCACCAGAGCTCGGATTCGACGGCTGTTCTTTGGAAACAGCGCTGAAACCGGCGCCATTCTGGATGGGCTTCGGCTCAGCTGATTCCCGCCGCCCTGCTTCGCCGTTCGAGCAGCATCCCGTCTCGCCAACGATCACCCATTTTGCCGACCCGCTCACGACGGCCCACTTCTCGGAAACCCAGCGATTTGTGCAAATGAATGCTGGCGACATTCTCCGGCAAGATTCCGGCCTGCAGCGTCCAAATTCCCGCAGCTTCTGAAGAACGGATAAGCGAGGAAAGCACTGCCCGGCCAACGCCCCTCTGGCGCGCCGTATCCGTGACGTAGACAGAAACCTCAGTCGCCCCGGCATACACGCGCCGAGTAGACACCCGCCTGAGGGCCGCCCACCCCAAGACTTCAGAATCGTCATGGTCGACGAACCGGCAGTCTTGTAGATGTCCGTTGTCCGAGCTTTCCCAAGGCGACACTTCTGCCTCAAATGTGGCGTTGCCGGTGAGGATGCCCTCAAGATAAATTTCGCGAACCCGAGGCCAATCATCGCTGCCGAGGGGCCGGGGGCCGTATTCTGTAGCTTTGCCAGCCAACCGACACGCTTATGCCAGAGCACCCTGAAAGAAGATTTCTGTGTATTGCTGCACCAGGGCCGCTTCTTGCAGTGTGCCTTCCGGGCGATACCACTGATAGATCCAATTGATCATCCCCAGCAGAGCGAAGGCCGCCGCTCGCGGATTGACGGTGCCTTTCGATCCTTTCGTGCGATGAACCTCAGCCACCAGGTTCTCGACAAAATGGATGTAGTCCTTTTTGCGCATGTTGATGCGCTTGCGTAGCGCCGGCGAGAGCGGATGGTTTTCGTGCAGCATAACTGTGATTTCGCGGTCTCGTTCGCTCAATACGACCGCAATGTGCAGCCGAATGAGCGTTCGCAGCCGCTCGACCGGATCGGGCACTGCCTTCGCCGGTTTGAGCACCCTCTCTTCAGTGATGTCCATGGCATGGTTCATCAGGTTGAAGAGAATTTCCTCTTTGCTCTGAAAATGGTGATAGAGGCCGCCCTTGCTCAGGTTGAGTGCGGCGGCGACATCGTTCATGGAGGTGGCGTCATAGCCCTGCTGCTGAAACAATCGGGCAGAGGTGCGTAAGATTTCCTGGCGCGGGTCAACGATACTTTCGCGGGGCACGGCGACAATATACACGGGCGAGGGCGTTGTGGACTAGCGCACCAACGTTCCCCCTAGCACCCAACCCGCTCCTTAAACTCGCGCGCCCGGTCTCTGGCGACCGTCAAATCGGAATCCTTCCCGTCCTTCAAACGCACATTCAGCATGCCTCCGGGCAGCGAAGTCACTTCCTTGATCCAGGCTAGGTTCACGACCGTACTCCGGTGAATTCGGAAGAACTTGTGTGGATCAAGCTTCCCTTCGAGATCGGAAATCGCATGGTCCACGCAATACGGTTTGCCTTGGCAAACGGCGTAGGTCAGCTTGTCCTCGGCATAAAAGTGGGTAACGTTCTTAAGATCTAGAAACCAGATTCGATCGCCCAGCCGCGACGCGATTCGTTCTGGATACTCTGGCCGTGGCTCACGTACGGACCCGGCAATCTGCTTCAACAACCCTTCCAAGTCCGCTTGCGATGCACCGCCAGCGCGGCGAAGCGTTTCCACTTTGCTGATGGCTCGCTCCAGGGCTTCCAGTTCGACGGGCTTCAACAGGTAGTCCACAGAGTTCACGCCAAAAGCCTTGAGTGCATACCGGCTAAATGCGGTGGTGAAGACCACGATCGGTTGACGCGGCAACTTTGCCAAAACATCGAAGCCATTCAGCCTCGGCATCTGGATATCTAGAAAACAAATGTCGGGCGGGTTCCTGGTAAGAGCAGCCACCGCCTCTTCCGGAACCGTAGTGCTGCCCATCACCTCTACCCTGCCGGTTTGCTGCAATAGGCGGCGCAACCGCTCAAGGGCGAGCGGCTCATCATCCACGAGATAGGCGCGAAGGCTCATGCCCTGGGAAGCACCATTTCTACGACGCACTGTCCATCACGACGCTCGGATTTCAGCTTGGCCTTGTCGCCGAAGAGCACATTCAACCGCTCCACCAGGTTTTCCAATCCATGGCCGGCGGGCACAACGGTAAGGTCAAATCCGGGTCCCGAGTCGCTCACGATCACGTGCAGGTCTCCATTCCTCGACAAGGCGGCGACGCGAACCTCGCCGCCACAGGCTTGCTGACCGATTCCATGTTTTACGGCATTCTCCACCAGCGACTGAACCGACATCGGAGGCACCTTCGCGTCCTGCAGGCCCGTGGGTACGTCCAGCGCTGCCGACAACCGGTCGCCAAATCGCGCCTTCTCAATGTCAAGATAGCTCTGCACAATCACCAATTCTTCCCTCATCGAAATCAATGGACGTTCGCTCGTGTCGAGCGAAGTGCGCAACTGGGTCGCCAGCCGCTCGACAATCTGCTCCGCGCGTTGGGGGTCGGTCGCAATCAGCGCGCTGATCGAATTCAGCGTGTTGAACAGAAAATGCGGGCGGAGCCGCGCCTCGAGCGACTGCAATCGGGCTTCGACCGCAAGCTTTTTGGCCCGCTCCGCCGCCAGCTCTTTTTCCCGGAGTTTCTCTTCTGTCGATTCCAACCTTTGGCGAAGGGAGGAATGTACAAACGCCCCCAGGCTGAAAATCGCTGCCAGCGGAAGACAGGATCGCATCATGGCAAAGTATTGCGGCCAAAAATATCGCCAGGGAATGATCCCCAGGCTGGCCAGCAGAGATTGCACGATGAGACAACCTAGGGGAACGACTACCAGTACGCAAAACACGAGCACCGGAACCAAGGGAAACCGCCGCCAGGCAAATTTCCTCGCCATGACCTCGATGAGGAACATCGCGAAAACAGCTACCAGGTTGGAGTAGAGCAACGAGTATCCCAGAACGCGCAGGAACTCCCTGGCGGTCAGTCCCTGCTGGGTAATCAGCAGGATCACCATCACCACGGCGACGGCGGTGTTCGGCCAGGCGAACGGAACCAGCCATTTGCGTGATTTTGACTGCATCTCGCGCCTCCCGGCTACTTCGCAGCGACGGGCTCAAAAGTACCGATCCGAAAGATATTGACCAATTGTGGTGCCGCTTGCCCGGGCGGCTGCAGATCGCCTACCACGCTCTCATAGAGAGTCCCGTATTCGATTTGTTTGGTCGCGAGCGAAACCCATATCTCTCCCCAATAATCGCTGCGTCCCTTCATGCTCATACCGGCAATCGAAAGATCGATGGGGTTGAAGAACGCTTGGTATTGGATCAATGCGCACTCCTGTCCATTGCGTTCTGACTGGCCAATCCACTTCAGAACGACATCCCGGTTCGTGAACCTACCTCCACCCGGTATGTTCGCGTCCATGTTGGAAATCGCGTGGTACGGCTCATTCAGTTTGAGCTGATCGAAATAGTTCTGGCCGAACATCTCGATCATCCCGGTATCCCACACCAGGTTCCGCTCCATGAAGGCCATCACCGGAAACCCCTTGAAGAAGTCAGGAGCAAACGTGCTACCTAGGTCGTTGCGATATCGAAATCCTTCCATGAACTCGCGCTTTTGTGGCTCGCCGTAGTGAGCGGTCTCGCCCTGGGCTGTGGCCTCGGTCACGTTCTTCCACCCAACTTCCCCTCCCGGCAATCCCCGAGTGTATTCCCCTATGAGCCGCTGGCGCTGGAAAACTTCGCCTCGGCTATTTGCATTGTGGTAATCGACTGCAAATCTGTAGGTTCGTGGGCCGACATCTTTGACCTCCAAGCCCTTCGGCAGGCTCCTGGCAGCAACGGAAACGTTTGTGGTCGGAGTTTGGGCAAGCAGGCTTACGGGATGGATGCTCATCATGAGCATGAACAGCAGGGCAAACTTGAATGGCATCGGGGAAATTGCTCCTCGTCCTCGAGGGTCGCGCGAAGGAAGCATGCAGGCATCAAGTTCCCGATGAAAGGCTTCCACTAGCTGACGAAGGGCGGGTTCCGTGCGATGGCAGGATAGATCAGCCGGCTTTGATGGCCAGCTGCCTCAGCAAACTTCTCGGAGTCCGAGGCGTTTCGCCGAGCATCTTTCAGCGTATGCAAACCGCCGAAGCTTTCGCTCTTGACCGCACCCTTTCGATCCTTACTCGCACGCCAGCCTCGGTGGATGCGCTCTTGCGCGGGTTGCCAGATTTCTGGGTCCAGCAGAATGAAGGTAACGACACTTGGACTCCATTCGGCATCGTGGGCCACCTCATCTTTGCCGACCGCACAGATTGGATGCCGCGACTGCTCCGAATCCTCGAGCATGGAGAGCAGGTCGCGTTTGACCCCTTCGATCGCTTCGGACAGGTCCAGGCGAGCCAGGGCAAAACTCTCGATCAGCTGTTAAGCGAATTCGCCGCGGTTCGAAGCGAGTGTCTGGTCCAGTTACGCGAATTAGATTTGCGACCTCGAGATCTGGAGAGGCGCGGTAGGCATCCTGCGCTCGGAACGGTTAAGGCGTCGGAACTTCTCGCCACCTGGGCGGTTCACGACCTCAACCACCTTCATCAGTTATCTCGGGTGATGGCGCATCAATATCGCGACTGCACTGGGCCATTCCAGGCATACCTAGGCGTGTTGCACTGCAATGGTCATGGGGCTTAGGCGGCCTCGGCCTTGGCCTTTAGAGATTCGAAGTCTTCTGGTAATGCTGCTTGTAGGCATACACGACCGCGAGCAGCGGAGGCGCGAGCAGCACTCCCCAGAAAGGCCAGACAATCCCCAACACAATCGGGAATAGAATGGACGCCCAGATCGGCACCTTGGCGGTTCTCCGCATGATGTAAGGCTGGAGTAGAAGACCATCCACCACCGCGATGAGGGCGTACAAGATCAGAACTCCAATCAAATGCTCCCAGTCCTTCCACCAGATCGCCGCCGCGATGACAGGCCCCATCAACGCCAATGCTGGGCCAAGGTGTGGAATGATCTGAAGCATGGCAGCGAGCACAGCCCATAGCAATGCCAGCTTCACCTGTAGGAGACGAAGGCCAATCCACCAGAGCACACCTACCGCCAATGAGTCCAGCGCCTGCGCGACGGCCCAGTTCTTGAGGGCGTTTCCGGTCATGCGCAGGTGGTCAGCGAAATCCATCCCCCGATCTTAGGCGGAGCAGAGGCAGGCTGCCACCCTTCTCCTGTTCTTCGCCCTTCGATCCGGCAGAACTGAGGCCATTTGCCTTGCCAGATTCCCCTTGACTTGCCTCCCCTCGGGTACTAGCATCATGGCATACCGACCGACCGGTCGGTAGCCGAGACAGAAGACCAGCCACCGCGCAGCTTCTGAGTTCGGCGGGGCCAAGTCGCGGCGATTTCACCAGGAGCCCCGGAACTAGATTCAGCTCTCTCGGAGAGCACACCCAGGAGAACCTTTAACGTGGCAACCATTTTCTATGAGCGCGACGCCAATCCAAACGCCCTGAAGGGCAAGACCATTGCCGTCTTCGGCTACGGAAGCCAGGGACACGCCCAAGCCCAAAATCTGCGCGACAGCGGATACAACGTGATCATCGGTCTTGACCCGAGCCGCGGCAGCGCGACCCAGGCCAAAGCGGATGGCTTTACGGTCCTTCCCCCGGCCGACGCCGCTAAGAAAGCTGATTGGCTTCAGATTCTTACTCCCGACGAGACCCAGGCCGATTTTTTCGAGAAGGACATCAAGCCCGGCCTGACCAAGGGGAAAGTGCTCTCGTTTTCTCATGGCTTCAGCATCCATTTCAAAGCCATCGTCCCCCCTGCCGACATTGACGTGGTCATGATCGCCCCCAAGGGGCCCGGGCACCTAGTTCGCCGCGTCTACGCCGAAGGCCGTGGAGTTCCCGCACTCATCGCCATCCACCAGGACGCAAGCGGCAAGGCCCACGAGCTGGCCCTCTGCTATGCCTACGGTATCGGCGCCACTCGCGCGGGAGTTCTGCAGACTACGTTTAAAGAGGAGACGGAAAGTGACCTGTTTGGAGAACAGGCAGTTCTCTGCGGCGGGTTGACTGCGCTGATGAAGAAAGGTTTCGAGACTCTGGTCGAAGCCGGCTATCAGCCCGAGATTGCCTACTTCGAGTGTATCCACGAAATGAAATTGATCGTAGACCTCATCTACGACGGCGGCTTGGCCCGCATGCGTTACTCGATTTCGAACACTGCCGAGTACGGCGACCTGACGCGCGGTCCACGCGTTGTTCCCGATGAAACACGCGCCACCATGAAGAAGATTCTTGCCGAAATCCAGAGCGGCGAATTTGCCCGCGAGTGGATCAACGAAAACAAGACCGGCTGCAAGAAGTTCAATGCGCTTCGCGAAACCGAGAAGCAGCTGCAAGTGGAGGCAGTTGGAGCGAACCTCCGCGGCATGATGTCGTGGATCAAGAAGGACAAGAGCGACGCTCCAAGGAAACAGGTGGTCAATGCTTAAGGGAGCAGAGATTTTC
>Ga0157376_10000822_pt1 | contig 20322 bp, 15 predicted proteins | sample M45metaG_FD_121801 | JGI IMG/M metagenome (GOLD analysis project Ga0157376, IMG submission 121801) | Miscanthus rhizosphere microbial communities from Kellogg Biological Station, Michigan, USA - M4-5 metaG | ecosystem: Host-associated > Plants > Roots > Rhizosphere > Soil | place: USA: Michigan... | reverse complement strand
TCATGACTTCATACTCCTCGTGCCGCGCTCGGCGCTCACAGCGGCGAGCGGACGGCTGACAACACGACGTGCACGGCGTAAATCGACCGCGCATCAGTCCGGCTTTTCGCCTTCGTACGGCATTTAAGCGCACCCAGACTGAACCCCGTACTCGAAACCATCGGTTGCCGCAAACCTGTTCAGCGGTCGGCAAGCAACCTGAGCGGGACGTGACGTCGGGCGGGGACGGGGAAGCATCGAGAAGTAGCTGCTTCCCCTCGGGGTGGCGCGCCTTCGGCCATGACGAATGGCCGAGGCCGCCTGGCGGTGCAGCGCTTACAGTAAGCGGTCTCTCAGGGGAGTTCGATCGATGACACGTCCATTACTGGCGCTCGTGCTGAGCGCGCTGCTGGCTGCGGCTGCGCCGATTGCTTTCGCGGCCGATGCGGCCAAGTCCGAGGGCTCGAAGGCCGACTCGGCCAAGCCCGAGGAAAAAATCCCCGAGGCCAAGGTTTCGGTGACCAAGCATCAGAGCCATATCGGCGCTACCGCTCTCGCTTATACGGCGACTGCCGGCACGATGCTGATGAAGAACGAAAAGGACGAGGCGATCGCACTGTTCGGATTCACCGCTTATACGAAGGACAGCGCCGACATCCGCACGCGGCCGATCATGTTCGCCTACAACGGCGGTCCTGGTTCGGCTTCGGCCTGGCTGCACATGGGCATCCTCGGACCCAAGCGCACCCAACTCGTCGACATCGAACACAACACGCGCGGACCGTTTCGCACGATCGAAAACGAATTCAGCATCCTCGACCAGGTCGATCTGGTCATGATCGATCCGGTCGGCACCGGGTTCTCGCGCGCCATAGGCAAGGGCGACAACAAGGATTTCTGGGGCGTCGACCAGGACGTCACGTCGGTGTCGAATTTCATCGTGCAGTACCTGTCGCAATACGGCCGCTGGGCCTCGCCGAAGTTCGTGCTCGGCGAAAGTTACGGCGGCATGCGCACGGGCGGTGTCAGCTTCGCGCTGCTGACCAAGCACAACGTTGCATTGAATGGCGTGATCCTGGTATCGCCGTACCTCGACGTCGTCGCCGGCGCTGCGGGCCTGCGCGTCGACGAGCCGTACGTCAATTTCCTGCCGACGTTCGCATCGACCGCGTGGTATCACAATGCTCTGGCGAATCGCCCGGCCGAGTTGCAGCCGTTCCTGCGCGAAGTCGAGGCATTCGCACAGGACGTCTATGCTCCGGTGCTGTTCAAGGGCCGCCGCGCGAGCGCGGCCGAGCGCCAGAAGGCGCTGGAAGGCCTGGCCCGCTACACCGGTGTGTCCGCCGACTACTGGGACAAGGCGAACCTGCGCATGGACGAAGGCCACTTCCTGCAGGAACTGCTGCGCAGCCGCGGCAAGGTCGTCGGCCGCGTCGATTCGCGCTACGCCGGCGGCACGATCGACGCGTTGTCCGAAACGATCCGCTACGACGCGTACAGCGCGGCGGTCGCTCCGGCCATCGTCGCGTCGTTCAACGATTACTACCGGCAGGAACTCAAGGTCGAATCCGACCGCCAGTACGTCCTGTCCGGCGGCGATGTCAACGAGCACTGGGACGAGCGCCATGCGCAGCCGGATCTCGGCGGCTACAAATCACCGATCGCGAACACGGCCGTCGACCTGGCCCAGGCGATGACGATGAATCCGCGCATGAAGATCCTGATCGAACAGGGCTACTTCGACCTGGCCGTGCCGTATCGCAGCGTCGAATACGTCATCGACCATCTCGACGTTGCGCCGGACCTGCGCGCGAACGTCAGCATCGACTATTACGACGCCGGTCACATGATGTACGTGCATCCGCCGTCGATGGCGAAGTTCAAGAAGAGCCTGAGCGACTTCGTCAGCGCGAACGGGCAATAGCGGAAAGGGCTGTCACCTTGTCATTTTTGCCGTCATTCCCGCTTCCGCGGGAGTGACGGCCTTTACATATTCCCCCGACAACGTACCGAGCCCTTCCGTGGGGCTTCGATATACTTGTGGTCGTACCTTCGACGCCCAATCCCCAACGGGAGTTGCAAATGCCAGACCACGCCTTGCGCGTCGCCGTCGCGTTTTTCGCGGCTGCCATCGTCAACCTTGCGCTGGCCGCTTCCCCGCCACCGACCGACAAACAGGCCGTCACCGACACGTTTTTTGGCATCACCGTCAGCGACCCGTATCGCTGGCTCGAGGACAACGCGAGCGCGAAAGGCCGCGAATGGAACGAGGCGCAGAACGCGTACACGCGCGCCTACCTTGACGCGCTCCCGGTCCGCGAGACACTGAAAACGCGTTTGACCACGATGATCAAGGCGACGTCGCCGGAGTACTCGCGGCTGACGCTGGCCGGCGAGCGGATCTTTGCGATCTACAACGATCCGCAGTTCCAGCAGGCGATGCTCGTGACCTTGGCTGCCGACGCGAATCCGCAGACGCGCAAAGTCGTCCTCGACCCGAACAGCCTCGACAAGAGCGGATTGACGGCGATCGACTGGTACGAGCCGTCGCACGACGGCAAGCGCGTCGCGGTTTCGCTGTCGAAAGGCGGCAGCGAGGACGGCACCCTGCACATCTACGCTACCGTCGACGGGAGTGAGGTCGGCGAAGGGATTCCACGCGTGCAGTATCCGACGGCAGGCGGGTCGCTGGCCTGGGCCGCCGACGGCAATGGTTTCTGGTACACGCGTTATCCCGGTGACGAGAAGCCCGAGGCCGATCGCCACTTCTTCATGGAGGTGTACTTCCACGCGCTTGGCCAGGACTGGCAGAAGGATGCGCTCGTCCTCGGCACGCAGGACGGCGTGCCGCGTATTGGCGAGATATTCCTCGACAACCGCTACGCGCCCGATGTCGTCCTGGCGAGCGTGCAGAATGGCGATGGCGGCGACTGGGCGCATTGGCTCGTCGACGGCACCGGCAAGAAGACGCGGATCACGAAATTCGGGGACAAGGTCGTCGCGACGACGGTTGCTCCGGATCACTCGCTGTATCTGGTATCGCGCCAGGATGCGCCGAATGGCAAGGTGCTCAAGCTCGCGCCGGGTGTCAGCGAACTTGCCAAGGCTGCAACCATCGTCGCGGAAGGCAAGGGATCGATCATCACGTCTGATTTGAACACGCCGCGGTCGCCAACGCTTGCCCGCGACACCATGCTCGTGAGCTACATCGTCGGCGGACCCAACGAGGTGCAGGCATTCGGACTCGACGGCAAGGCCCGCGGCAAGCTGGCACTGCCCGACATCGCCGCCTTCGGCAACATCGAAGCGCTGCCGGATGGCGACGTGCTGTTCGGCGTGTCGACGTATTTGCGTCCGCGCTACTACGCGCGCTGGCATGCCTCTGACGGAAAAATCGCCGAAACCAAGCTTGCCGTCGACAGTCCGGTGAAGTTCGACGACGCCGAAGTCGTGCGCGAATTCGCTACATCGAAGGACGGCACGAAGGTGCCGCTGAACATCATCCGCCGCAAGGGCACGAAACTCGACGGCACGAATCCGGCGTTGCTGAATGGCTACGGCGGTTATGGCGTCAACCAGCAGCCGCGCTTCGGCGGTTCAACGACGCGGCTGCTGCTCGACGGCGGCGGCGTCTACGTCGACACCAACATTCGCGGCGGCGGCGAATACGGCGAGCGCTGGCATCAGGAGGGGAGCCTGACGAAAAAGCAGAACGTATTCGACGACTTTGCCGCGGCTGGTGAATACCTGATCAGGACAAAGTATACCGACCATGCGCGCCTGGCGATGCTCGGTGGTTCCAATGGTGGCCTGCTGATGGGCGCGATGATCACCCAGCATCCTCAGCTCGCGCACGCGGTCATCTCGTCGGTTGGCATCTACGACATGGTGCGCGTGGAGCTCGATCCGAACGGCTCGTTCAACACGACCGAGTTTGGCACGGTCAAGGACGAAGCGCAGTTCAAGGCGCTGTATGCGTATTCGCCCTATCACCACGTGCGCGCGGGCGAAAAATATCCGGCCGTGCTGATGATGACCGGCGCGAACGACGGACGCGTCAATCCGATGCACTCGCGCAAGTTCACCGCAGCGCTGCAGGCTGCGACCGCCTCCGGCTTGCCGGTGTACTTGCGCATCAGCACGAAGTCGGGGCACGGCATCGGCAGTTCGCTCGACGAACGCATCGGCCAGTCCGCCGACTGGATGGCGTTCCTGTTCGATCAGCTGGGGATGAAGCTCGGCAACTGAGGCGTTGGTGCCAGACGGGCAGGCGCCGGGTGCTGTGGAATATGATTTTGAACCGGCGTGCGTCAGGCGAGGTCAGACCGGTGGCGGCAGCGGCGCACACGTTTCACCGCTGGCCGAGAAGATGACGTCCTCCTGCTGCAGTTCATAGGCGCCTATGTCCGCCACGCCGTTGGACTCGCGCGCATACGGAAACGGCGGTCCGGGATCGTTCTCGAGGCCACGCTGGTCCTCCGGTGCGCCGAGTATGTTGTTGCCCGCGTCGACCGCGGCGCTTCCGTTCAACAAGGCATGTGTCTGCGTGAGTCCGCCATTGTTGCGCAATGGTCCGAGCAGGGGACACGAACCGCGCAGCGTATCCGACGGCACGCCGGCAGCGAATGTACTGCGTATCAAGTTGTTTGCTGGAGTGGAATTGAACGTGATCAGAAGTGGCTGTTCGAGCGTTCCGCCCAGGGCTGCGCCCAGGTCGTAGTCGTTGATGCCGTAGTCGTTGGCTGGAATAGCGACGGCGACGGTGTTGTTCGAGAACAGGGAGTTCTGCAGCGTGGCCGTCATCGGCGTGAAGTAGGTAGACAGGACCAGTCCCGCCGCAAAGAACCGATTGCCTTCGGCCGCAGTGTTGAAAGCAATCGTCGAGTTGTACACGGCAGCGGCCGGGGTGGAGGCGTAGCCTCCGCCGACCCTGTGATCGGCAGAATTGCCGGACAGCGTACTCGAGTACATTTTCAGGTAATCGCCACTGGCGCCGCCCCTTACGACAGCAATGCCGCCGCCGTCACCATGCGAGTGGTTGTTCGATACGGTGGAATTCCTCAACAGGATGCCTGCGGCAAAAAGGCCGCCGCCCGCGCCTCCGAATGCGGCATAGCTCGAATACGCCGTGTTGCTGTCGATCGTGCTGTATTCGGCGAGCAGATGTCGCTTGGCGTAGGCGCCGCCGGCGCGCGCGCTCAGTGCGCCACGCGCCTCGTTGAAAGCAATCGTGCTGAACTTCAGCGACAGATCTTCGCGCGCGAAAACCGCGCCACCGAGGGCGTTGCCGGCGGACATGGCGCCGCAATGGGTTGCGCGCACGTGATCGAGGACGATGCTCGCGTAGGAGTAGACGCAACCACCGTGGACATAGCCGGAAGCGGGAGAGTTCTTCGCGTAGTAAAGATCGAGATTCTGCAGCGTAACGGTGCCGGAGCCATTGTGGGTGATCAGCGCCGACGAGATATTCTGCTTGCCGCTGATCGTCAAGGTCGCGTCGGTCGGCCCGCTGATCTTAATGTCGTCCTGGCCAAAGGTGATCGCGCCGGTTGTCAGCGAGATCGTGCTGCAGGCGAGGTTTGCCATGTCGATCGTGCTGCCGGTCTCTGCATTGGCGGCGGCAAACCGTAGCGTTCCTTTTTTCAAGTCGACGTCGCCGCTGCTGCCTTCATCGCAGGAATCGACCATCCACGTCGCCGGCGTTGCGATCGCTCGTTGGGCGCCAAGCGAGAACATCGTGGCGATGCCGATCGCGAGTGCGGTGCGCGCTGGCCTTCGCAGCTGGCAGGTCCGGAATTTTGCTGACATGGCATGTCCTCGTGGGACCGGCACTTTTTCGGCCCAGGCCCGACCCGAGACGCTTCTATCGGCTCGTGCGAGTCTACGCTGTTCATACGAGACGGGGTGCGGCAAAACGACATGGCGGCGCTCGCCTGGACCGACCGAAGATTCGCGGAAGCAAAACCGCAGCTAAACGCCGGGCGGACCTCTCATCGCCCGAAAGCATTTTCGGCGTAACGTATTCGTCAGTCCCGGCACTCGCCTTCGAAGGCGCTGTCGGGTGGACTCGGATGATTTTCACATTTACGGGAGACGATCATGGACATGAAGGTTCGAAAAATGCGCGGTGCCGCTGCGTTGCTTGCCTTGTCGGCGGCTCTCGCTCTCGGTTCGGCATGGGCGAAAGACGTCAAGGTCAGCTTGACCGGCGCCGAGGAAACGCCCCCGGTGCAGACAGCGGCCTCGGGCAGCGGCATGATCACCATCGGCGACGACAAGACCGTCGGTGGCAGCGTGAAGACGACGGGAATCGAAGGAAGTGCGGCGCACATCCACATCGGTGCGGCAGGCACGGCGGGTCCGCCGATCATTACGCTCACGAAGGGCGCGGATGGCACGTGGAGCGTCCCGGCGGGTTCCAAGCTCACCGACGACCAATTCGCGAAGTTCAAGTCCGGCGACCTGTACATCAATGTCCACAGCGCCGCTCACAAGGACGGTGAGATTCGCGGACAGCTCAAGTAATTCAGCAGCGCACTTCGGTAAAAGCCCTCCCCTTCAAGGGGAGGGTTGGGTGGGGATGGTGTTGGAGGCGCGGCGTGGGTCGATCGCCGTTTCGTCCGGCAGGAAAAGGGCTCAGCTCCCGCTCACTCATTCTTTCGCCTTGCTTTTCGCCGCAATGATTTGCGACAGCAAGTCCGGTTGCTGCGCGTTGCGCGCGAGGTGCGGGTAGGCCAAGCCACCGTGCCAGTCGGCACGCAGCGTCCGCACGGTGTCGCCGCTCTCGACGATCAACTCGATTGGCTGCGTGTTCTTCTCGGCGGCGACGATGACTTCCTTCGCCGCATCCTCGCTCCATTTGCGGCCGCCGATCGCAATCAGCTTCGTTGCCGGCGCCAGTCCCGCGGCAAACGACGGCGAGCCGGTCACGACATCCAGGACCTTGCCGTCTTCCTTGGCCCAGAAGCCGAGCGAGTGCGAAAAATCGCTGAACTTGGCGGATTTGGCGGTCGCGTCGAGATAGGGATTCGGCTTGTCGTCCTGAACCAGCGTCCAGCCGCCGGCGGTGATGCCGCCGAGTGGCGCATGCAATTGGATCTGTTCCACGCGCGGGCGCAGGAACGCATCCCAGTCGTACGTTTCGACGGCATTCAAGGCCGCGATCACATCGTTGCGCGAGTAGGCGCGCACGGCGGGAGCACCGTCGCCGCCACCGAAGAACGCGCGGCAGAAATCATCGAGTGAGCGCTTGCCGCCGCTGCGCGTGCGGATCAGCACATCCGCCTCGAGCCAGATCAATGCGCCTTCCGGGTAGTAGTCGAGTCCCCGGCGCTCGCCGGTCCACTCGTTCGGTGCGTCGCCGTACTGCGGCACGCCGACGGCAGTGTCGAGCACCGTGCGCCATGCACGTCCCGGGCGCAGCCGCTCCTGCTGCGCGGCGACGAACGCGAGGTAGTCGCGCATGAACTCCGTCGAACCGAATCCGGCGCGGCCGCGCAATACGAAATCGCCGAGGTAGCGCGTCATCCCTTCGTATACCCAAAGCAGGTTGTCTTCGAGTGGCTGCTCGAAGTTGCCGCGCACGAGCCCTTCCGGCCGGCGGTACTTGCCGTTCCACGAATGCACGTATTCGTGCGCGAATACCGAGGCCCAGCGCTGCATGAACTCGGGCTTCGTGAACAGCGATTCGCTCATGCGGATGTCGGTCGACTCGTGGTGCTCGACGCCATTGGTGGTGAGCGTGTCGCCGAGTCCGACCAGCCAGGCATATTGGCGATAGTGGCGCGCGCCAAACAGCGCTTCGGCTTCGGCAACGACGCGGCGCAGTTTTGCGATGTCATCGTCCTTGATGGCCAGATCAGCGGATGCATCGGCAAAGATGCTCAGCCGTGTCGCCGGCGCCTGTGGCGTCAGCGGAATCAGGCGGGAAAATTCACCGGCGAAGAAAGGCGAGTCGACCAGTGACGCTGCCGACATCTCCGGCAGCACAACAAGTCCCGATTCGGGGCGTTCGCCGCGGACCGGCGCGTCGTAAGCCCACGCGTCCGGGATGCGCACGCGTGCACGCACGGGCAGGCTTCCGGCGTCGGCAGAATCGGGCAGCAACAGTACGTGGTTGAACAGCACGACGGCGAGGTGCGGCGTCATGTTGGGCGTGTTGCCGTAGCCGCCGGCGCCGTAGGAGGCGACCGGGGAAAGATAGTCGAAGTCGGCGTCGATTCTGGCGACGCCTTCCGGAACAGCAACGCGAAAGCGAAACGCATCGAGCGGATCGCGTGTCCATTTCAGCGTCTGGCTGCCCGAGGTGAACTTCAGCCCGGTGACCTGTTCGATTGGCCCGGTCGGCCCGTGCTCGCCCTGAGTCCATTTCGGATAGACCACAGTCATCTCGCCGGCCGTGGCCGGAAGCGTCATGTGTGCGTGCTGGATTCCGTGCTGCACATCGCGTGTGTCGACGTCGAGTTCGATGGCTGCCGGTTCGGCTTGTGCAATCGAGATGCAGAACCAGACGCACAGGCCCGCGATTGCGCGGGCGGCCTGTTGCGATGCCAGCGAGTTGGTTATCGAACTCATGATCTGGAATTTTCCCGTGTGCTGGTTGGCGGTCCCGAATCATCCATGGACGCCCGCCGATTCACAAGCTTTCGCCACCCGTTGTCGGTTCGCACCGGTACTTCTCGTAAGTAAGACGGTGTGGCCACCGCGAAAGACGACTTGGAAGCTGCGCGAGCGGGTCCGGAGCAGCAGACCGATTCGATGTCGACAGAGAGGAAAGACATGAAGATTCACGGAAATTCCGGTCTGAACGACAAGCTGCGCGTCACGCTGCTCGTCGTATTGGTTCTTGCCGCAAGTCCCGGTCGCGGCGCCGGCCAGTTGATTCTCGCAGGCGGGGTCAAACCCGCGAGCGGCATCGCCGCCCCGAACTTCAGCTGCGGGCTCGGCGACATCATCGTGGCGTCCGGCGGAATCGTAGTCCGGGTCGATCCCGTCACGGGGAATCGGACCTTGTTGAGTGATTTCACCGATCCGGCAGGAGGGGTCACCGGGTTCGCCGCCAGCATCGCCGGGGTCGACTGCGATTCGATATATGTGACGGATCAAGCGTCAGCCGGCAAGCTGTTCAAGGTGTTGCCCAGTGGCATGCGGACCGTGCTCAGCGACCCCACCAATGTAGCGCAAGGAGAGGCGTGGTACGTTCCCTTTGGTCTGGGACTGGACCTCGATGGCAGCGTTCTCGTCACCGATCGTGGCCTGGGCAACGGGGCCTTTGCGGGACTGTGGAGTGTCGACCAGACAACTGGTTTCCGCACTCGAATCACCAACTCGGGCGTCCTCAACGGCAACCACTCGGCGCCGGAAAGCGTCGTAGTCGACGCCGGCGGCCACATCTTCATGGGCGATGTCGAGGGCCCAGCCTGGCTTGGTGGCGCTGGAACATACTGCTACGAATACGGAGACTGCGGTGCCCTTTTTGTCGTGAATCGCGCCGACGGTGCTCTCACTGTGCTCACTGATTTTGGAAATCCTGCACAGGGGCCGCGCGGAAACGATGGCGGATATTCGTTGGTGCTCGATAACGACGGTACGTTTCTCACGACCGATCCTTATTATTCAGTCAGCAACGTCGACGTCGGGGCGCTGTTTCGAGTTGATCCCGCTGGAGTGCCTGCGGGCGCGCGCACTGTACTGACAACCCAGTTGACGCACTTCAGCACCGTCGCGCTGGGCACAAATGGTTCGATCCTGCTCGGCGACTGCAACACGCCGACGTCGGGCGGCTTTGGCGGTGGCATATGCATCGTCGATCGCGTGACTGGAGCACAAACGCTGCTGAGCGACTTCGGCAACCCGGCGCAAGGTCCGACCGGACTTCCGTTTTCGATTGCGGTATTGCGCGGCGAAAACGTTGTCTTCGCAAGTGGATTCGAACCGCCCTGAGCAGCACGCATTTCGCGCACGTTGCCGCAAACGCCGAACAGCGGTTCACGAATAGACGATCGCACCAGCCAGAACAGGCACGCAATCAGAATCGAGCTTGAGCGTTGCCAGATCATCGGCGCGCGTGATCCCGCGCGTGAGGATCGCGAGCGGCATTCCGGCGTCGCGTGCCCCGCGCGCGAACCGGTAGCCCGAATACACCATCAGTGACGAGCCGACGACGAGCATCGCGTCGGCCTTGCGCAGGGCCGCCTGGGCATCGGCAACGCGGGCGCGCGGCACGTTTTCTCCGAAGAACACGACATCGGGTTTCAGCAGTCCGCCGCAGTCGATGCACTGCGGCGAGCGGAAATCGGCGGCGCTGGCATGCTCGAAATCGGCATCGCCGTCCGGTGCGCTCGTTGCGGTCAGGTTTGTCCAATCCGGATTTGCGTCGCGCAAGCGCCGTTGCACGTCGAGGCGATCGACGCGCGACTCGCAATCCAGACAGACCACCTGATCGATGCGGCCGTGCAGGTCGATAACGTCACGGTGACCGGCGCGCGCATGCAGGCCGTCGACGTTTTGCGTGACAAGCATGGTAATTCGACCTTGCGATTCGAGTTCCATGAGCGCTTCGTGCGCGCGGTTCGGCTGTGCGTGCGCGACTGCGGGCCAGCCAATGAAGCTGCGCATCCAGTAGCGCGCGCGCATCGCGAGATCGCGCATGAAGGCTTGGTATGTGATCGGCGCGCTGCGCTTCCACAGCCCATCCGGCCCGCGGTAATCCGGAATGCCCGAAGCGGTGCTGATGCCGGCGCCGGTCAATACGAAGATGCGATCGTGCGTCGACAGCCACTGCCGCAGTTGTTCGATGGATTTGGACTCGCTACCGGCAACTGTGCCGGTGACGGGGAATGCGGCGGCCATGCTCCAATCGTAACAGGCCGGGCTGGCACAGCCTCGAGTTGCCAAGCCTGACCTTGCGTTTTGCCGGACTGCAACGCACAGTTCGCGCGACTTCCAAGAGCAGGGACTTCATGGACATTCAGATGCTGTCGATTCTGCGGGCGGCGCATATTCTCGCCGCGGCACTATGGCTCGGCGCGGGCGCGCTGCTCACGCTTTACATCATGCCGTCGATCCGCTGCGCCGGGGCGGCAGGCGGCGGCGTCATTGCCGAGTCGATGCGGCGCGGGTTGGGCATCTTCATGGCATCGACTGCCGGCACCACGATCCTGACCGGACTATTGCTTTACTGGATCTGGTTCGCAGCGCGCGGCGCGAGTGGCACCTTCGGTACCGGTGGAATCATGCTGCTGATCGGCGCAGTGGCCGGCCTCGCGGCGGCAGTCATGGGCGGGTCGATTCTCGGGCGCGTGAGTGCCGAACTTGCGAGGCTGGCGACTGTTCCGCCAAGCGAGGTAACCCAAGCCCGCATCGTGGCTCTGCATGAGCGTGGCGCCGCGGTGAGCAAGATCGTCCTGACGCTTCTCATCACCTCCATGCTTCTGATGATCTTCAGCCGCTCGTTCTGAGCAGCGAAATCATCATGAGGGAACCCTGGATCGCGTCCGAACTTTCAAGCACGATGCATTTGTTTCGACACCCGAGTGATCAAGCGGCGATAGTCGCACGCGCTACCTGCCGCTTGGCCTCACTTTCCCGCCGCGGCACCCGGATCGACAAACGCGCCGGCCGGCCCGGGAAATTCCACCGGGCTCTCGTAGCCATCCGCTGAGACAGATGACACGCCGAAGAACCAGTCATCGATGTTCACGTCCTTCAACAGCAGCGTCGTCGCGCCGCCAACAACAGCTCGATTGTTGCTCCAGTGCGGCTCGGCCGTGTCGCGCCACCACACGCGATAGCTCGCGGCGTCGGCGACCGGACTCCAGCTGACCTTCGTATCCATCGACACGGCGCCTTCGATTTTCACCTCCGCCGGTGGTGGCGGCGCCATTGCCAGCGCCGCCATTGTGATCGCGTTCAGGCGCGCGACTTGCGCAAGGTAGGCAAAATCGACCGCGTCGATCAAGTCGCCGTAGTGGACGCCGTTCTCGATTCGCACATCTTCGTGCTCGCGTGTGTAGTTCTCGATCGCCTCGGTGAAGCGAATGGCGGGAAAGCCCACCGCGAGCATCGGCACCTGGTCGCCGCCGCGGCTGTAGCGGTCGGTTCGGTAGATCATGCGCACGTTGAAGCCGGCCAGGTACGCGTCGGCCAGACCGCTGACGAAGCGCGCGAGATTACGCGACGGGCTGTCGACCTCGCCGCCATTGTAGCGCCGGCGCGTCGCCTGCTCGGGTGTTTCGGTCGAGCGCGTGCCTTCGGAGAACACGCGCACGTGCGTGGTGTCCTTGACGCCGTTCGTCCCCACGGTGTTGCCGACGATGTCGTTGTTCAGCGCCGCTTCGACCGACCAGTGGTGATCGCGGGCGAACTGGGCCAGCAGCTTGCCGCCGTACAGGCCTTGCTCCTCGCCCGAGAGCACGGCATAGACCAGCGTGGCGCGGAATTTCTGTTTCGATAGCACGCGCGCTGCCTCGATTACGGTGGCAGTTCCGGAACCGTCGTCGTCGGCGCCGGGCGCGTCGCTCTTCGCATCCATGACGTCGCGCACTCTCGAATCGATGTGGCCGGAAATGACGACGACGCGGTCCGGATCGCTCGTGCCGCGCTGGATTGCCAGTACGTCAACGATCGAGGATGGCTGTGGAATGCGTTCGCCGGTCACGGTTTGCTCCGGCAACTGGATCTGCAGGCAGCCCTTGCATTGCCGGCTGAATTCCTCGAAGCGACTTTTCACCCAGCGCCGCGCGGCGCCAATGCCGCGCGTGTTCGACTTGGTGTCGGACAACGTGTGCCGCGTCCCGAAACCGACCAACTTCGAGATCGTGGCGCGCAACTCTTCCGGCTTTACGTCGCCCGCAATGGAAATCAGCAACGGCGACTTCGCGGCAGGCGGCGGCACATCCGCATCAGCGAGTGCGCCAACGGGCAGTCCGGCCAGCGCAATGAGAAGCAAGGTGGCGATACGCATCGACGATCTCCTGGACAGGCAAACCCGAGACAGGCGCGCACGCTCGCTCGGATTGAGTCCATCCAATATACCGCCGGCAGTGGCTGCCGCCTCGTTTTGCCTCTGACAATCGCAGTTCCGTCACACTGCGTCAGCGGCCCGATGGCAGACGAACTCGATGTTGTGACCGTCGGGATCGCGCACGAATGCCGCGTAGTAGTTCGCGTGGATGTGAGGCAGCAGTTTCGGCGCGCCGTTGTCGCGGCCGCCCGCGGCGAGCGCTGCGGCGTGGCTGGCGTCGACTGCAGATCGGCTGGCGCAGTTGAAGGCCACATGCGGTAACGGCTGCGAGGGGCCGCCTTTGCGCAGCCAGAAATCCAGATGTGCGTCGTCGGCGCCAAATCCATTCGATTCTCCCCGCACATGCACGCCATAACCGAGCGGCGACAGTGCGGCGCTGAAGAACGCAACGGAATGAGCCGGATCGGCGACGAACAATTCCACATGGTCGATCATCGAGGTCTCCTCGGGGACTGGGTGCAGATGCAGAAACCGGACTAGTCGACCGTCGAAAGCCACTCACGCATCAGTCGCGCTGGGAGATTACCGCCGGTCAGCACGGTGGCGACGCGGCTGCCTGCAAAGCGTTGCGGATCTTCCAGCAGCGCGGCGATGCCGGCGGCGCCGGCGGGTTCGAGGACGAGGCCGGCATGACGATGCGCTGCCTGCATGGCGCGGATCATCGATGCGTCATCGACTTCCACGATGTCGTCGACAATGCCATGCAGGTCCGCGACGGCCTGGGCGATCGGTGCGCGCACTGCGATTCCGTCGGCGATCGTCGACATTGCCGCGTCCACGACGATCGCGCCGCCGTAGCCGTTGCGCCACGACCGCGCGAACGCGCTGGCGCCGCGTGCGACGACGCCGATGACTCGCGTCGCCGGCGATGCAGCCTTGACCCAGCGGGCAACGCCACCGGTCAGCGCGCCGTCGCCCAGCGGAACGATGATCGCGTCCCAGGCATCGCCGCGCGCGAGCAGTTCGACGCCGATCGATCCGGCGCCTTCGGCGATGGCCGGGTCGAATCCATCCTCGATCATGGTGGCGCCCGTTGCGGCGGCGAATTCGCGCGCTCGCTCTTTGGCGGCATCGAAGTCGGCGCCGTGCAGGCAAACCTCCGCGCCGAGCGCGCGCATGCGCTCGAGCTTGAGCGTATTGACTGTTTCGGCCGCGAAAATCGTCAGCGCGATACCGTGCCGGCTGCAGATATAGGCCATCGCCTGGCCGAAATTGCCGGCGCTTGCGCAGACGATCGTTCCGCGCTCTGCGCGCGCCAGACGCCGGCTCATGAAGTAGCCGGCGCCACGGCCCTTGAACGAGCGCAACGGATTCAGCGTTTCGACTTTCAGGGTGAGTTGGCAACCGGCGAGGTCGGACAGCGGCTCGGACTCGAACTGCGGCGTGTCGCGGAACACCGGTTCGATGCTGTGCGCTGCCTCCGCGATGTGTTGCAGTGACAAGCGATGGCCGCCTCGTGCCGCGTCGATCAGCGACGAGCGCTCCGCAGCCGGGCGTATCGCATCCGGTCCGGTCGGCCGTTGCGTCATCAGAACGCCGTCGAGATGATCGATTTCGTGCTGCAGCAGTTCCGACAGGTCCGGCGGAAGGCGTCGCCAGACGCGCTCGCGAAACTGTGCGTCGCGATAGGTTACCGAGATCGAACAGTCGCGCCGTACGCGTACCAGCTGCTCGGGCACGCTGAAGCAATCGTCCCAGACCAGAAAGCTGTCTTCGCTGCGCCAAGTGATCTGCGGATTGATCAGCGCGATCGGCCCGGCGCCGAGGTCGATTACGATCATCCGGCGGCCGATGCCGATCTGCGGAGCCGCGATGCCGCGGCCGAACCCGTGGCGCTGCCGGTGCAAGGCGAGTGTTGCGCCGAGCGTTTCCAGATCGGCACGGACTCCGGCATCAAGCTTCTCTACTGGCGCTGCCCGAGCGAGCAGGCGCGGGTCGCCGGCGACGAGAATCGGTCGGGCCGGCCAAAAGTCGGTATCGAGTTTCGTCATGGCAAGGCCAGTTCAGGATTCGGTTTGGACGGTGCAATATTACGGGCGCGCCTCGATGTGGGGCCGCGTTTTTCGGTGCAGCGCTGCGGCCATGCCGCGCGGTACCCGGGGAATTTGCACAATTGTATTTCCGGGCCCGTTGATCGGCGCCCGTAAAGCGTCCGCGCGGGCTCCGGTATACTTTGTCCAGGCCTCCCTTCAGGCAACCTCATGTCCCTCGACCGTTTCGACCTGGCCATCCTCGAACGCTACCAGCGCGACACCCAAATGCCGGCGAAGACCATCGGCGATGCCGTCGGCTTGTCGGCCGCCGCGGTGCAGCGGCGCCTCAAGCGTTTGCGCGAGGACGGCGTGATCGAGCGTGAATGCGCCGTGCTTTCGCCGAAGGCGCTCGGCGTGATGGTTACTTGCATCGTTGCGGTCGACCTCGAACGCGAGGGCGGCGAAGACCTCGACCGCTTTCGCCGCGACATGGAACGGCACGCCGAAGTGCAGCAGTGCTACTACGTCACGGGGCAGGCCGATTTCGTCCTGGTGATACTGACGCGCGACATGGAAGCCTACGATGCGTTCACGCGTGAGGTTCTGACGACCAACGCCAACGTGCGGAAATTCACCACTCAAGTCGCGCTGGAACGTGCAAAGGTCACTCTGGACGTTCCGATTGCAGCACAAGGCGGCGCGTCGCGTTCGCAGTGAGCGTTGGCGCGAAACGCCGACCAAAATCGAAACCCGCCAATAGCCTGTTGCCCGCGTAGATCAGTCGGGCGCATACCGGTGCACGCTCGCGCGGCGAATTGCTGCCAACGCGCGTCGCTGACGCAAACAGCCGCCTCTGCGAACAAATCGCGCCGCTGATGGCTGGACTCGCCGTTCTTCGTTTGTTGTACCAGCGACAGACGATATACGGAGAGAACGCATGAATCCGAACCATTTCCCGCGCCTGGCCCGGCTTGCCGCCGCGATTGTAAGCGCGCTGACAGCCGTGGCCTCGGCACACGCCAGCGTGATCGTGGTCAGCGGGGCCTGCACCCTCGACAAGGCCATCGAAGTCGCGAACTCCGACTATCCGGTCGCCGGCTGCGACTTCTCCGGCAACGGCAGGGACACGATCGAAATTATCGATCCCGACACCGCGTTGACGGGCGAGTTGCCGACTGTCACTTCCGATATCGACTTTGTCGGCCTTGGCCTGACGCAGCGCGCGATTTCCGGCGACGGCACCCACCGGCTGTTCTTCATCGGCGATGAAGGGCATGAGCCGACGGTGACGTTCGCGAACATCGCCTTCAATGCGGGCGTGGCGCACGGCGGAAACTCGACGGCCGGCTCGACCGGCGGCGGCGGTGCGGGTGCCGGAGCCGGACTTGGCGGCGCGATCTTCATTTACGGCGGCAATGTCGACGTGAGCGACAGTTCGTTCACGTTCAACAGCGCCGTCGGTGGTTCGTCGTCCGGGTACGTGAAATTCGGACAAGACGGCAGCGGCACCGGCAGCGGCGGTGGCGGCGGAATGTTCGGAGCCGGTGGCGCGGGTGCCGATCAGAACACCGCGGGCTCCACCGGTGGTTCCGGTGGATTCGGCGGCGGTGGAGGAGGCGGCGGCGACACGTACTCGGTTGAAACTGGCGGTACGAACGGCGGCGCGGCCGGCGCCAATGCGTTTGGCAGTTTTGCGACCGGTGGCGTCGCGAACGGAAGCTATCCGGATTCGGGCGATTTCGGTGGCGGCGGTGGCGGTGGCGCGGGATCGCCGTCTTCGCCGGTTCCGTCGCAGTCCGGCGCAGCCGGTGGATTCGGCGGCGGTGGCGGTGGCGGCGGCGGTGCCGGTGGCAGTATCAACAGCCACTTTCCGGGCGCGGGCGCGCCGGGCGGATTCGGCGCTGGCGGCGGCGCCGGCGGCAGTTCCGGATTTGAATATGGCGGTGGAGCCGGAGGCGGTGGCGGATTCGGTGGCGGAGGCGGGGCAGGTGGTCTGGGCAACAGCATCGGCGGCCCCGGCGCACCCGGCTTTGGCGGTGGCGGAGTATTCGAAGGCGGTGGCGGCGGTGGCGCCGGATTCGGCGGCGCAATTTTCATTCGCAGCGGCCAACTCGACCTCGTCGCCAGTTCGTTCAACAACAATACCAGCGCGATCGGTTCCTCGAGCGGTTATCCCGGAACGGCCAAGGGCGGCGCAGTGTTCGCGCTGAACATCCTGCACAACGCAGGTGGCAACGACCAGGGCATGCCGGCGAAATTGCCGAAGGTGACGGGCTGCGCCAATACGTTCAGCGGCAACACGGCGACGAATGCCGGCGGCACCGATGTGGACAATGCGGCCACGTCCGGCGTTTCGCGCCAGGCGCTTGTCCAGTCTTGCGACGTCGTATTCTCGAACGGATTCGATCCCGCTGTGTTGCCGCCGTGACGGACCTTGCCTTACGCCACGGAGAGAAATTGTTGCTTTTCATTGCAAATGTGATCGGGCCGGACCAAGACACGACCGCCAAATCGCGCTAGAGTGATTTTCGAGATTCTGCCTTCGCGGCAGCTCGAAGCGGACATACGACATGCGCGGCAAGACGATTCTGGTCCTTCTGGCCCTGGCTTTCAGCCAGGGCGCCGGCGCCGGCGAAATCTATCGTTGCGTCGCCGCGAATGGCGACGTGACTTACACCAACATCTTGTGCCCGGCGGACTCCAAGGCGCAACACGTTTCCAGTTACGAGCCCGAGCCGGTCGTGCGCTCGGCGCAGGTCGATGCCGAGGCAGCGCGGGCGGCCGAGATCAGCGCGCGCCTTGCGCAGCAGGCAGCCGCGGATGCGCGAAACGCCGCGTATGAAGCCGAGCAGGCTGCGTATCGCCAACCCGCCGAATGGGAAAGCGATCACGCCAACTACAGTTCCAGCGACAATCTGCTGTGGTATCCGACGTACCCTTATTACGGCTCGGGTTTTCCATGGCGCGCCGGTGGCGGCGGTAACCATCGCCCCGGCGGTGGTCATGATGGTGGTCATCGTCCCGGCCACGGTGGCGGCAAGCCGGGTGCGCCAAAGCCGACGCCCCTGCCTTCGAAGAGCGCTCAGGTGCGCGTGCGTCACTGACCGAATCAGACCTTGCCGCCGGTCCGTCTACGTGGCGCGTGGTTTTACGGGCGTCGGGGCAACGCCAGCAGCGCTACCAGAAATAAATCTGCAATGCGTCCTCGCGCCGCTTCGGCGGAATCTGCGCCAGCACGTCCTTCTGCTTGCGGAAGTTCAATGCACTGCGTGCGAGCAGGTTGTCGATCTCGGTCATCTTGTAGCGCGCCTCTTTTGGCGTCGGCGCGCGCATCTGGTCGCTTTCGGGGAAGATGCCCATGCCGCTCAGAATGCAGTACCACGAGAACACGGGATAGCCCTTGCCGAGTTTCTGCTGCGTGACATCGGCGACGATGCTTCTGCCTGACAGCCACGTGCGGAACAATTCCTGCAGCGGCTCCGACAGGTTGCCGTTCGAGGCATTCGCGCGCCAGTAGTCGGTGTCGGTGCGGTTGTTGGTCTTGAAGTGCGTGACGATGTAGTCGCGCGTGCCTTCGAAGTGCTCGTTGACGCGCTGGTTATAGCGATCCTTCGCAGGCTCGCTCATGTCGCCGCCTTCTAGAAATTCGACGAACGTCGACACGGTGTGCTGGATGAAGAGCAGGGCAGTAGCCTCGAGCGGTTCGATGAATCCCTGCGACAGGCCGACTGCAAGGCAGTTGCGGTTCCAGTGCTTCGTCACGCGGCCGACCTTCATCTTCAGGTGTCGGGCCGGCGTGTCCGAATCGAGCAGACCCAAATGTTCGCGCAACTCGCGCTCGGCTTCGTCGGCCGAGCAGAACGATGAGCTGTAGACATAGCCGTTGCCGAAACGCTCGGTCAGCGGGATCTTCCAGGACCATCCGTGGCGCATTGCGGTCGATATCGTCTGCGACGGAATGTCCTCGCCGATTGGTGTCGGCATCGCGACCGCAGCATCGTTGAACAGGTTGCTGGAGAAGCTCAAGAAGGGCGTTTTCAGCGCCTGCTGACTCAGCAGTCCGGCGAAGCCGGTGCAGTCGACGAAAAAATCGGCGCCGATCGTTTCGCCGCCGTCGATGACGACCGAGGCGATGTCGCCGTTTTCACCGAGCTTGACCTCCTTGACGTGGCAGCTGCGGTACTTCACGCCGCGTTCGATCGCCTTCTTCTGCAGGAATTGTCCGAGCAGCACCGCGTCGAAGTGATAGCCGTACCAGACGTCGAAAGGAAAGTGCTGATCCGGTTTCGGCGCCATGTCCTGTGCGGCGAGTCTCGCGGCGATGAAGAACCGGTTCGGATGCGCGTGCACGTCCGCCCCTTGCACGCGCGCATTCACGTTGTGCACGAACTGCGTCATCGTCAGGTTGTCGAGCATCGAGGCGAACGGATGGAAGTAGCTCTCGAAGCCCGGCTTGGTCGACCACTTGTCGAACGTGATGCCGCACTTGTACGTGGCGTGGCAGGCCGGCATCCATTCGGATTCCTCGATGCCGAGCTTGTCGAAGAAGCCGCGCAGCCACGGCGTCGAACCTTCGCCGACGCCGATGATGCCGACCGCTGGCGATTCCAGCACTTCGATTTCCACACCCTTCGGCAGCAGCGCCTGCGCCAGCGTCATTGCGCACATCCAGCCCGCCGTGCCGCCGCCGACGACGACGATGCGCTTGATCTGCACCGGCACGTGCGCCTGCGGCGCGGGCTTGCGCACTTCGAACGAATAGTTGAACAGCGTGGCGGTGGCGGTGGTCATGCAATCCCCGGAGCGCGAATGACAACGTTGGACAAGATTCTACGCCAGGCACGCTTCGACGCGCAGTTTCGCCCGCATTCCGCGAGGCCGGCGGCGACCGGTTTTCACGCCGCAAACGATGCACACCGGCGCCTGCTGATTCGTGACGTGCTCGCGGCAATGCTCGCCATCCGAAGCTGCGCGAACGCAATGCTGGGTGATCTCCCTGATCGCCAATTGGGGATTCGCACCGGGAATTGCCTGCTTTCCTGTCAAGGCTTACAGCATTCATGCGCATGCGCACCTGCCTACGATGGCTCGACGTTGAGGCACTACGCAAGGCTTGGACGTCTGACCATCAACAGGGGAACAAGATGAATCTTCAGGACGGAATGGAAATGCTCACTCGCTGGGCCTACGGAGACAGTGCCACGGAAGCGGACTTCCACGCGGCAGCGGAAACCGAGCCAATGAGCGCACAACGCTTGAGCACGAAGCTCGCAGCCGCCAGATCGATTCGCCAGCTGCGCGCGCGCGCAGGTCTGTCGCAGGAACAGATGGCAACGCTGGTCGGTC
>Ga0157376_10000821_pt1 | contig 20327 bp, 15 predicted proteins | sample M45metaG_FD_121801 | JGI IMG/M metagenome (GOLD analysis project Ga0157376, IMG submission 121801) | Miscanthus rhizosphere microbial communities from Kellogg Biological Station, Michigan, USA - M4-5 metaG | ecosystem: Host-associated > Plants > Roots > Rhizosphere > Soil | place: USA: Michigan... | reverse complement strand
GTCAGGCCATCCCGGTAAAGCTTCGTGCCTTCCGGATCGGCTTCGTCGTTGGCGAACCATTTGCCGTACCCGGGTTGTTTGCCGAGCTGGTCAAGCCCGGTCTTGTAACTGGTGTCAAACTTAGCCTGATGCCCCTTCGATTCCATGTCCCGTTGCACGGCGGTCTTTTCGTGGTTCTGGGCATACTCCTCCTCCGCGGCATCCGCTTCCGCGCGCACGCCATCCAGCGCATCGGTCCAGCGCGCGACGAGACGGGCTTTCGGACCAAACATTTCGTCCAGCTTGTCCTCGCGGTCGCTGGGGTCCATCCGACGCAACCGGTCCAGGTCTTGAACGGTCGCCGCCCGGGTCGTGCTGTCCGGCTGCGTCACCTGAAATGCCACAATCGCCGCCGCCGCCTGCTGATAAATCCGGTTCGCGCGATTGGTGAAATTGGTATAGGCGTCCGTGTGCCGGAAATCCGCCTGGGCCAACCGTTCCTTGTAAGTCTTCGTCTCGCCCGTCAGCGATTCGATTTGTTTTTCGAGCGCAGCAACTTTGGCAGCATCCCCGGGCGATTCAACTGGCTTGCTTTCGAGCGCCTTAAGCTTGGCCTCAAGGTCAGAAACTTTACCGGCGGTTGTAGTTTTGAGACTTTCATAAATCTTCCACGGTTTCTTGTTCGGATGCGCCTTGAGAAACTTTTCCATGTCCTCGACCGACATTTCCTCCGGCTCAGATTTGGCGGGCGCTGGCACTACCGGGACGAGCGGGTCATTGGCCGGCTTGTCCACCTTGGGCGCGACAACCGGCGCCGGGTCTGCGGGCTTCGCTGGGTCAACAGGCTTGGCGGGGTCTGGTGCGGCTGGCGCCGGCGCCGTGCCCGTGCTGGTGGCAAATTCGGCATCCAGCTTGGCCATGAGTGAGGACATTCCGCCGCCTGTTGAGGCAGTTCCAGCGGGCGCGGCTTCGAGGGGGTCAATGGCAGATGGCATAATCAAGTTTCCGAAACGGTCGTTTTGGTTTCAGTGGATTGGCCGAATGAAGTCAGATGTTTGTTTGGAATAAATTGCGGCAACACCGGCTTTTCTTCGCTGAGATTCAATGTCGTAAAAATAAAGCTGTTGATTCCCGAAAGCGAATCCGGACTCAATCCTCTCTTTACAAGTTCAGCAATCGCCGTCGAAAAAGCCCGGTGCAACAAAGGGTCGGATGCCATCATCGCCCATGCTTCTCGCGCTTTTGAATCGCGCATGAAATCCACCTTCGGCTCATGGTAAATAGTCATTACCAAAACCCTACGCAATTTGATCGGTGGCAGTCAAATCATTTTATGCCGCCGCCGGTGCAGGCTTGGTCTTCGCCGCTTTCTTCGCCGCGTCCGCACTGGCTTGCGCCTTCATTTCGGTGGCCTGAATGTCCGCCAGTGTCTTCGCCTTTTGCGCGTCAATCTCGGTCACCGTGCGCGTCTTCAGCGCGTCCAATTCCGCCTGTTGCTGCTGCATCAGGTTGGCCGTCTCCGTTTGCATCCGCTGCATTTCGAGCGCAAACTTTTCCTGTTGCTGCTGCATCTGCTGCTGGAATTTCGCCTGACTCTGCTGCAACGCCTGTTCGGATTTCACTTCCGCCAGGTGCAACTCTTGCGCGCCCTTCACTTGGGCCATGTGAATTTCCGCTTCCGCCGCCGGGTCAACTTCGCCGGCCTTGGCCTTTTCTTCCTGCCGTTGCTGGAACGCTTTCACCTCGTTCTCAATCTTGCCCAGCTCCTTGCCGGCCGCGGTGATGAATGCCTTTTGATTCGGGTCTTGCTCCATCAGTTGCAAATGCTGTTGCACGTCCTGAATGGCGAGGTTAAGACCGATGACCTGTTGCGGTGTGCCCATGTCATCCACACCTTTGATTTGCGCCACCACGGCCTCAATGTTGGCCAGCATCGCCGCCACGTACGATTCCTGTTCGATGCCTTCGCGCAAGCCAACTTCCGCGCCGGCCATGAGCGCGCCAAAGCAATCTTCCGCCGCCTTGCGTCCGCTGTCCACCTTCACCGGTTGTTCCGGCACCAGTTCGTTGGCGTAATCCGGATTCTTGGTGATGATGGAAATATAATTCCGCTGCACCGTGCGCCGCGCCGTCGGGTCGAGTTGTGGCGCAAGCTGCAACAGGGCCGTGCCTTCCTGGACCGCTAAAGTCTGGTCACCTGAACCCGGTGCTTTGGTCACTTCGACATTCCAACAACGCACCTCCATCAGCTCCGTCGGAATGCCATCCGTCTTGCAATCCTCCTGGAAACGGATGACTTCCGGGTCGCCGCTGACCGGCATGAAAAACCGGCGCAACTCCTCCTCGTAAAGAAAAGCCTCCTGGCGGTACGCGCCCGAGAGCATCGACGCAACGATGCGGTTGGCCGCCTGAAGTTTGATTTGCGCCTCACCCAAGGTTTGCGGTTGGCTGCTGCCCGTGTCGTTGTCCTGAACGTAGCTGCTCGAATTCTCCGACATCAGTTGCCGGAATTCGCTCATCTGCTCCGTGACCAAACGCGGGTCGATTTGATGCCGCTCGTCGTTAGGCACGAAGCTCACCCCCGGCTCAATCACCGAGTAGGGTTGCAACGTGACCATGCGCGGACGGTCCCGGTCGGTCGGATTATCCACCCGCATCAAAGGCACCAAGTTGCTGAAAACGTGTTGCGCCGACTGGCAACGCAGCTTGTTCATCAGTTCGATGACGGAATAAAGGAGGACGAACAATCCCCGCACGCTGCGATATTTCTTGGGCGCGACGACCGACCCGTCCCCGAATTGAATGTGCAAAATCTGGTCGATGTTATCCGCAAACGCCTGTTTGCTCGAATACAGGAATTTATCCGGGTCGAGCGTTTCCTTGGGCAAAGATTGGTTCTCTCGAATAATCACCTTGCGATACCATTTGCCTCCGTCTTCCGCGTCCTGGTGATAGAACGTCGTGATTTTCAACTTGGGCACGGCATCGCTGTTCAGGTATGTGCTGCGTTGCTTCCACAGGCTTTCCATCTTCTCCGGTTGGTCGAAATAGTTCGGCGTGAAACTGGCGTTGCTCCGGAGCATTCCGCGCAGAATGTTCATCGCCATTTTTTGGTCCCAACCCGGGTCCCGCTTTTCCGTCTGGGTCATCTTGTAAAGCTGCCAGGCGGTGAGCCAGGAGTTGATACCGAAATGGCCAAGCTCATCGTCCATGTCCAAGGGTGTGTCGGTGGGGATCAGCAAATCCGACAGAGCGACCGGCTTGGGCATCCACTCATACGAATTCGACCACCAGAACGGACCGACGCCATGACTCACCAGCGACGTGTTGCGTTCGTCCAGACGATACGCGTACCGCTTGCCTGAGCGCCCCTTTTTGAGCGCCTTGTGGATATTGTTCGTCAGTTTCTCCGACCATTCTCCGCGCTTGATGGGGTCACCTTTGATGCAACGGAAGTTGGCAAATCGTTCTTTGTCCAAGAGCGCCGTGTTCATCTGAAGGATGCCCGATTGCGCGATTTTGTAGCCTTCGAGGAAGTTGGCGTTTACCTGGATTTGGAACTCGCGCTCCTCTTCTGCACTATATGGTCTGCCCCCATTAAACTGAACGTCCATGAGCGCCCTGTCATTGCATCTCGGAAGCATGGAATTCTCAATCGTCTGCACGATGTTCAAGACATCGCTTGGAGTTGAAAATTGGTCGCTGTCTTCTGTTGTGTGGTTGCTCATATCGTGTTCCTGTTTCTGCTTGGCTTCGTGATAATATCACTCGCACTCCAGCCGGCGTTCAATCGCACCAAAATAGTTTTGTATTCCAGACCTGTTTTCTTTGACCATTCTGCGATGGTAAGATTTTCAGAACCGAATTGAATCCTCCTTGTGTACCTTCGATTTTGAACCTGTTCCAGTTTCGTTCCCCATCGACAATTTTCAGGAGAATATCCGAGCGCATTATCCATTCGGTCTATGGAATGGGATGGACTTGGCTTCATCCCCATGTCAGCAATAAAATTCTCAAATGAATGTTTCCATCTTGGGCAAACCGTTATACCCCTACCTCCATAGTCGGGATACGATTTATGTTTTGGATTAAAACACCGTCCTTTGATGTCTCGCCACGCATTGTATTCCGAGGTTTTCCACCCTCCATGCTTGAATCCTGATGCACTCATAAATTATTACGCTGCCACTTCGGCCAGCTTTGCGTTGCGTGCTTCAATTTCGGCTTTGGACGGGCGACCCTTTTTCTTGGGAGATGGTTCAGGGACTTTCACGTCCGGTTCGCGCTTGAAAATAATTCCGTTCTTGATTTCAAGCGGTTGGCCCGGAATTAAATTGGTTTCCGCGTCCACCTTGACCAAAAAGTCCGCCACCCCTTGCGCCTCCTGTTCAAGTTTCCGCCGCAAAAACCCGTTCTTGTCCCCATGGCAAAGTATGGCATCCTCGCGCACCTTGGCTAAATCGCCTTCGTTGTTAATCACCGTCTGCTGAATAAGCTTGGTAATCGTGAACTTGGGGAACACGTTGACCGCCGACGCAATTTCAAACGGGGCATCCGAGGCGGGCATGTCCGTAATCGCATTGACCGGGTAAACCGCCGTGCGCGCCATCAGGAACGCATCCGGCTTGCCCGGCGTTTCAATCTTCAGCCGCGGACCGAAATACACCTTGGGTTGCGACCCGTAAGCCGCCACCAGTCGAGGCAGCCATCCCGCACCGGTGGGCACGGTGTCGGGTTCAAGCCAAAGGAACGGCCAGCGAAAGCATTTGTGAATGTGCGTGGCCGACTGAGTGAATACGTTATTTACCGCTTTGTACTTCGGCGCGCGGTCATCGGCCAGCGCGCGAATTTCCAGTTGATGCACGCCGGCAAAGGCGACCTCTGCGGAAATCTTGATGCGCTCCACCATTTCCTTATCGACCCCGGGCGCATTGACCAGCGAGACATGCGCGCGAAGCTGCTGCCGGTCGTTCTGGGCAAAGATGAAGTCAAGCAACTGCTCGCATTGGGCGGAGTTGTCCTGCCAAAAAGGGATGGTAATTAGTATCATGCGTTTAGTGAAAGTTTGATGTAATGGAGATATTCAGGCGTCATCATGGATGCCAACATTTTCCCTTCGTGCGCCCACCAAGACAGTTCATAAGGCGCAGTTTCCCAAACAGGATTGGGAGCGAAATTCAACGACGTCAGAATGTCGTTGGTCTTTTGGAATAAAAGACCTTCCGCCGGCTTCACCCAATGGCGCGCGTAAGTCGTGGCCGCTGGTAACACGGCAATACTCGCCGCGGCCAGTCCTAGCTTGGTGAAAAATGAACGTCGGTTCATGGATTTACCCATCCCCCTTCAATTTTTCTGAATCCGTTCGCTTCCATTCTGTCCGGGTTGAACATAACGGTCTTCAAAAGCACTTCACCATTCTCGCCGCCGACCTCAACGACTTTCAAATCCCAAACCTCACCAGCATTCACCTTGGTCGGTGCGTCGGGATAATTGCGTTTGTAACAGTCGCCCACAACTCCGGTCTTGGTTAGTTCGTTCAGAAATGTGTCTTCTTGAGTCATGGTTTAATTTTCCAGCAATGTTTTGGACTCAGATGGATTTCCTCCGGTGTCATTTGTTGCTTCACTCTATCCATCGGCTCCCAGATTAACAGCCTGATTTGGCATCCGCAGGTTTCGCAGCTCAGTAGCGACCGCTCCCCTTGAACTCTCAAATCCAGCTCATTCTTGAACGAGAGAAACTTTTTGACCGCCTTGGCGACAACCTCGTTGATGGCTAAATCAGGTTTGTTGCATGGACAATTCAAACAGATGTCCGCCCGGCTTTGCGCCTCACTTGGGTCCACCACGACGCCGCCCGACCCAACCCAGGTCGTCAGATTGACCGTCCCGTCCACCATCGTTGCCACTTTGGAGAGGAGATTTGTCATTTCGCCTTCCCGCACGAAGCGCATTCGTAGCCGGTGATTCGCCTACCGCTACAAGTTTTGCAATAAACCGGTTTGAACTCTGTCGCACCGCACGAACATTTTTCGCCTCGCACGGTCACCGACGCGGCTTCCGCATTCGGTCGATACGTCGGGTCTTTGTCCGGCTGCCCGACGAATAGCCACGGCATCGAAGCGAACTTTTGACCGTACAATTCCTGAATTATGCCATTGACGTCTTGCCCCTCGCCATCCGGCCATTTGTGCGGGTTTGCCCGGCGATGCGCGGCAATCTTCACCGCCTGCATCGGTGGACTGCCTTCCCAGCCATTGAACTTCATGCCCGTGCGCGGGTCGGTGAATGGCCAGCCTTGAGGTGGGAATTGCGAGGCGGTGGCGTTTTTAAGAACGAGGCTCATTTCTTTTCAAGTTTCACCACAAAAGTTTCATTCTGAGATTTTCTTTGTCCATATCTGAAATTTTGTAAACGTGCCCGTCAAATTCCATCTTGCACACGTCAGCCACCGTTACACCGTCTGCCAATTTTCCTACCCATGTCAGTTTCGTGCCGTCTTTTGGTCCTCCGATAATTTCTCCAATAATTCGGATTTCGCTCATTTCTGTTTCACAGTTTGACGCAGACCCGGGATGCCCACGGCGACCTCATCCAATGCCGATTGCGGCGTGCGTTCAATTTTTCCATCTTCCCCAAGGTCCGTGTCCTCCGCAATGTTTTGCACCAGTTGCGGGACAAGCCCCTGAAGCAGTCCGCCAACGACTTTGTGACCCTCCGCGTCGAGGCGCATGATGGGATTGGCAATCGGCGCCTTGCTCACCAGTCCAACCAGTGATTTGACACCCGCGTCGAGCGCCGCCGTTGTGCCGTCCTTGCCTTTCTTCGAGCGCGCAATGAACACCCGCATGAGCGTACTGCCCATCTGGGCCGATTCCGTAAGTGGATTGTGGGTCATAATGTGCGGCAACTGCTTCCCGTCCACGCGCAGCCTGCCCCAATCGACGTCTTTTCCACCTTTCTTTCGTCCGGGAGAATAATACCCACCGAATACCCGGTCCTCTTGGTCTTGCGTGGCGTCAATCATGCCCCAGAGGAAGAAGGCACTACCGACCGCGCCCACTTTTACCAATCGGGCGATGGCGTTCTTTTCCACTGGAGTTAAATTGTCGATGCCGCGAAAATGAGCGTGAGCCGCCTTTCCCAATCCAGAAAACAACCCGATGGGAGTCCTGGCAATCGTTTGCGCAAAATAATTCGATGGCGTCCGCACGATGCCCTTGGTCACAAAAGTCTTGAACAGAGTCGAAATGAAAACATTTTCCAGTTCGGTCCGACCTGTCTTGGGATTCTTTTGTTCCAGCCTTTTCAATCCGGAATTAACCAAGTCGGCAAACTTGTTATTCTCCATCAAAATCATCCGCTGCGAATAGTCATACGCCTCTTTTTGAATCTGAGCATGAGTGAATTCATCTATGGGAATTCCGGCCTTGATGGCATTTTCATACGCCCGAGTCACGTACATCTCTTGAGCTGCTACCCGCAGAGGCGCCTTTTCAACCGAATGCAATCGACCCGGAAAATTAAACCATCGTGGGGGTTGTACATCTGGCTTGTCATACAGAACTTTGTCCCCGCTTTCTCCCTTCCTCAAAATCTCCGCTGCCTGGCGCATCCCTTTCGTTGCAAATGCAGAATAAAAACTTCCGAGCGCCTTCAGGGTGTGGCCGGATTCCATATTTGCCCCGGCAAAGATGCGTCTGAAACCAGGAATTCGACTCACCGCGGCGCCCACCGCTTCGTTCAAAGGCACTTCTCCAAGCTTGGCCAGAGAATAACCCGCCAGCTTGAACAAGGTGTGATACCCGGACAATGCAGACGCCCGCGCCGCTCCGGCAATCTGTTCTAAAATCTTTTCCGTGCGCGACCGTTTGGAAAGCCGGTCCAATTCCAGCGAGCGCATGTACTTCAGCTTGGCCGATTCGGCGGCTGCCTTCAGGCGCATGGCTTCGGAGTCCAGCGGCGTGACCCGCTTGGGTTTAGGTTCAAAGTCGCCCTCGCGCAAACGCCGCTCATATTCGGCAATCCGATTGGCCGTCCGGGTCTTGAAAGTTTGCAGCGCAATTTCATCCTCCGACCGCTTGGGTTTGCGCAGTTCCCGAATCTGCTCGTTTAACGCTTCGAGCTTTTGCTTGGCAATCTCCAGCTCCGGCGACATCGGCCGGTTGACAGGTTGCGGCTTGGTGGAGACATCGCCGGCGGCAATCTTGGCCTGCTTTTCGGCAATCAACTCGTTCATCTGCTCCAGCCGTTTAGCTTGAGCCGCCGCCCACTTGTCCGCGGGGCTTTTCTTGCGACGTTCGGCAATCTGCTTGGCCAGCCGGTCCCGTTGCTGTTTCAACACCTCCAGCGCCGGATTCGCCGGGCGATTAACCGGTTGCGGTTTGGGGGCCAAATCGTTTTCGCGCAACTTGCGCTCCTGTTCGGCAATCGTCTTCTCCAGACCTACCTTGTCCCGCTCCAGTTTGCGCGCTTCCAATTCCCGCTGAAATCCTTCGTCCGCATTCCGCAATTCCTGGTAATGGTCACGCAGGGCATCACGCTCCGCCTTGGCTTTGACAATCTCAGGCGCATTGGCCACCCGGGACGGTTTCTTTCCGCTGAAATCCTTGGCGGCGATCCGGCGGTCATACTCCTCCATCTGCCGTTTGATGGCATCAAGTGAAAGCTTGATGCGCTGCTCATCGGTCATCCCCTTTTTGAACAAGGCATCATGCTCCGCCTGCACCGATTCCAATTCGGCCCGCAACGATTCCAGTTCGGCATCCGTCGGTGGCTTGGTCTTGTTCTTGATGGCCAACTCGCCCTTATCAATCTCCGACTGCAAATCGTTGATGCGATTGCGCACGTAGGTCTTGCGGGATTCCAGTGCGCCCTTGAGTCCGCCGCCCTCGAATAGTTCGGGGTGCTTTTTCTTCAGTTCGTTGACGAGCTTGATTTTCGCGCGCTCCGTCTCGCTGGGTGTGCGGCGCTCTATCCCGGTCGGCTTCGGCTTTTCTCCAGAAGTTATGTCCTCAATCTTGGCAACCTGTTGCATCTCCCCCTTGGCCTCGCGCAACGCCACGCTCACCTCATCCTTGGCGAGCCGCTTGTATTGGCCGTAACCAGAAATGGCATCCATCGTTTCCCGCCGGGAAAATTCCGGGTCGATGCCCTGAAGCACACCATGGACGGCATCCAGCAAGTTTTCCCAACCGCGAACACCATCCTCGACAAATTGACGGGCGAGTTTTTGAACCAACGTGGTAATTTCGCTCTTTTTCCCTTCATCCATCTTTTCGAGGATTTTATTAGCCAAATCCTCCTTCCGCTGTTCCCGGGTCATGTCCTTGACCTTCAGGACGGTTTTTTTTACCGCCGCCGGTGCGCCCGACTTTTCCCAGATTTCTTTGGAGGCAGCGAAGATTTGTTCGATGTGGGGTTTAACGAATTCACCAACGTCGGCAACGAGCTTTTCGGTAAACTTTGCAACGTCCAACCCAATGTGGCCAATGTGCGAAGCTCCGATTTCAGCCAAGTCAGTAAGGATGGTCGGGTCAACTCCCGCCGAAGTGCGGCCAAGGCGTTCGCGCAAACGCTTCCGTGCCGCGTCCGCCCGCACGTCTTGCTTGGCGACCCACTTTTCCGCGAGCTGGATGACGTAGCTGCTTGCCTTGGGCGCTTTGGCTTCGCGTTCAACCCGGTCGAGAGCTTCTTTAACGGCCCGCTCTGCGTCCCGGGCTTCCGTTTGCGCTTTGTAGTCGTCATACGCTTTTTGCTTCTGGGCAATCTCCGCGTGCAGTTTTTCAATCTCCGCCCGCTGGATTTCCGTGAGCGGCGCCCCGCCGTTGGCAATCGCCCGCTTTTCCATCTCCATCTTCGCCAGCGAAAAATCCTCAAAAGCCATCATCTTGCGGGCATTCAATCCACGACCCGTTTCAGTACCGGCCTTTTTGTTCACCTCGTAAAGCTCGTAAAGCTGGTCCGAGAACCGGGCGACTCGCGCCTTTTCCTCAATGACAGAATCCGCGCGACCGTCCGCGTGCGCTTGGGCCAAATCCCGGGTGGCTTTCCCGTACTCATTCTGCAAATCAATCTGACGATGGAGCAACGTGGCATCCTCCAGGTCCGTCAACGCCCGAGGTTTGTTCTTCAGCTCGTCAATCAGGCGGTCCGGATAATCCGGGTCTTTATCAATCTTCGCCATCGCCGCGTCCCAGACGTCGCCAAAACTGCGCTTGGCCGGTGCCATGGCCGCAGGCAAACCACGCTTGGCCCGCTCTGCGTCCACGGTGGCGTTTTTGATGCTGGTCGCCGTATTCGGACTGCGTTCAAATTCTCCCGGCACCGCGCCGCCCATGCCGACAAAATCCGGGTCTTGCTCCCCTTCCGAAAAATCAGGAGTAAACGAGTCGGTTGGGTCGAGAAAAACAGTATCGTCCGGCTTCAGATGAACCCGGCCAGACTTTTCAGTCTCAACAGTTACCGCACCATCCCGGTCCTTGGCGACCACCTTTAATGTCTCGCCGTCTTTGGAGTATTTCTCGCCAATCTGTAATTGGTCCCCGCGAAGTTTGGAATGCGTGAAATCGTCACCGGTCTGGAATGTGTCCGAGAATGCTTTGCGCTTGGTCAAGTGTTCTTCGACCAGCTTTTTCAGCTTCGGCAACGCCTCTGCGAATGCCGTTGGGGTCTTAACACTCGGGTCCATTCCCAATTCTTTCAAAACTGATTCATGCACCCTTTTGACGTATGCCCCGTGTTCCTGAGAACCCATCCGGCCAAGCGTGCCCTGCTGATTCATGGTGTCCCGCGTCAATCCGGAGATATAAGCTGTCGGGTTGCGCAGGATTCCCATTTTCTCGCCATGCTCAATAATCAGGTCCGTGAATTCCTTTTTGGCGTCGGTCACCTTGACCTTTTCCGGCTTCGGCGCTTCCGGCGTCACCGGCTTAATCTTCCCCGAGGCAATGTCCCGCGCTTCCTTCGCGCGTGCCTTGTCATTCCAGATGGCCATGCGCTTATTGCCCTTCATCTTGAAATCGACCCCTTCAGCGCGTAAGTCTCGAATTTCAGATTTGGTGAACTTCAAATGCGAGACGTCCACCCCATCAACCGGGTCGCCGGCTTTTGCGGCGTCCAAAACTTCCCCCGGTTTTGTAGGACCGCCCGGCGCCGCCGGGTTTTCTCCCACCACAGGAGGCAGCGTTTCGGTTTTCTCCGATGCTACTTTACCCGGCGGCGTGACCGTCCCCTTTTCTGGCGAAGTCGGTTTTGACTTTCTTTCCTCCAACCAAGTCAGGAAGTCAGTGACCGGAACACGTTGCCGGCCAGCTTGGTTGCGTGGGTCGGAAAAAGTAGTGATATATTTTCCATCCGGAGAAAGTTGCGCGTTCCGGTCCCACTCACCCAGCAATTCATCCACGCCCGCACGACCCAACCGCTTAAACAACTGAGGAAAGTTTTCTGCCGGAGCTTGTGGCGCAACACCGGCCGCCTTGTCCGCCAGCTTCTTTCGGAAAGCCGCATCCTCAGCGCGCCGTTGTGCCGCCGCCTCCTCCGCCAGTATTTGACCGTGATTTTTTGCCGGAGAAGGTCGTTCAGGTGGATTTCCAGGACTTTTCGTGTTCCGATTTTTTATCAACTCGGCTTCCTGACCAAATTCCTGATATAGAGCCATTTTCTTGGCCGGGTCTGTCTCGGCCTTGATGGCATCCTGCAATCCGTGGAATCGTGCGGCATCTTCTTCGAGAGTTGGAATCGGCTTGGCAAGAGCCTCCGCTTTTTGCTCCGGAGTCAGTTTGTTGCGTCGAATTTCGTTGTAACCACGGGCTTGCAACGCATCTGATTCCGCTACGGCATTATTCTGTGACGGCGTTTGGGCGGGGACGGCTTCTTGTGCTGGGGCAACTTCCCCGGGTTGTCGAAGTGGTGTTCCTTCACCCACTGGTGTCCGAATTTCTGGTTGAGGTATGCGCGTTGCGCTTGGCTCTTGGCTGGCATTGGCTGTCCTTTCCGTTTGTGGCGCGCGTTTCAGGCGTTCCACGACTTTTACGATGGGTTCACCGAGAACGTGAGTCGCGCCCAGCGCACCAAATGCCGTGCTTTGGGCCAGTTCGGAAACCGATGAAGTGATTTTGTCGTAATCCCGCTCCGCCTCCGGCTTGCCCAACTCCTCGCCCAGTGCCGTTGCCGCGCCCGGGGCGTGCGCCAGCATGTCCGCCGTAAATCCCGCACCAATGAGCTTCCCGACGACGCCTTGAGGCATTGCCGCCAGCATGGGGGCGGATTCCACCAGGCCCGCACCAATCTTTCCCGCCGTGGCCACCACCGGATGCGCCTTCGAGATGTCCGCCAAGTTGCGTTGATAGGGCAACACCGCGCTTTCCTCTGGGGTGCTGTTTTGCGCCATCTCAATCAGGTTACCGCCTTGGGATGGATTTCCCGTGAGAGTCGCCGCGGCATCCTGGGCCGCCGCATTCAAAATCCGGCCGCCCGTCGTCAATGGCTCCATGGCCGCATTGAATTTCTGGCGAATGGTTGTGGGATTTCGCTTCTGGAAAAGCGGGTCTTCCAATAGCTCCGGCTTGGCCGCTACGGGCGGAGCTACTTCGGAGGGGATGGCGTCATACGGATTCTCCGGGATGGAATCGTACACGTTCGGCCTGGCAGCCGGTGCGACCTCGACGTCATCCGCCGGCAGGGTGTCATAGACGTTTTCAGCCATGACACCTATTCTTCAGCTACCGGGTCCAAATACTTCGCCGCCGCGCCTTCGCCGTGCTTCGCGTCAAAATCCGCCGCCGTGTCCGGGTTGGCCAGCAGGTGCGCAATGTGCGTCTTGGGAATGACTGGCTCGGCGTAAGGCGCCAAAGGCGGGTCAAGAACCACGCCACCCGATGCCGGCGGGTTGGGGTCAACTTGAAACGACCCATGCTCCGGTTGATAACCGGCGGGAAAGCTTCCACCGCGCAACAAATCGCGCGGAGGCGGATTGCGCTCGTTGTTCAACTTGATGGCGTAAGCATTGGTTTGCGCGCGGTCCATGCCCAGGGGCGCAGGTTCAGCCAGGAACGTATTCGCTCCCGGACTGCCGATGAATCCGCGAGGTGTGGGCGCGGCCACCACCGGCGCCGCGGCCGGTGCGCCAGCTTGAGCGGTCACCAGGTCCGCCGGCACGTTCAGGGCGTTAATCTGGTCTTGGACCGCCTTCAGCTTGCCCGGTACGTTCCGGAATGGGAAATTGATGGCATCTTTCAACGCATCCCGCTTCTCAGTCAATTTCGCCAAGTTCTTCGCCTTTTCTTCGGCGGCAAACGCTTCCGGTGAAACTTCCCGGGTTGTGGTAACGTCACCCTCTTTGGTCGTCACCTTGACAGGCTTCGGGTTGTTCTTCGCATCCGTCCGTTGCTTCAACAAATTCCAATCCGCATTGGTGCGCGTCCGGAGCGCATTGAAAGCCGCGTCATGGGTCGCCTTCGAGGCAGCCGCTTGCGCCGCCAGCTTCTTCGCCTCCGCTTCCGCCTTTTGGTCCGCCAAATCTTGCGCCGCCTGTTGCCGGGCGCGAATGTCCGCCTGCCGATTCGCCTCCTGTTGCGCGGCGTAGGACGAGTAATCCGCACCGTAGCCACCCGGGAGAATGTGACGCCGACCGACTTGGATTGCAGTTGCCATAAATTTCAGATGATGCGTTGCGACCCCAGACCAAACAACGGATGCAGACCGGACGTGTCGGTCTGTTCATACAAATCATTCCACGGATGCGGCGTGCCGTTCAGGGGCATCTTGTAATTCGCATTGAACTGCTGATTGCGCTGGTTGTTCTCAATCTGACCCTGTTGCAAGTTCTGACCGAATTGCGTGTTTTGAGCCTGTTCGCCGGGCGTCGGGGCAATCGTGCCGCTCGCGCCCTTCAGGAGAGCGAGGAAATCATCAAACCCACGCTTTTTGTAGGAGTCAGCCTTTTCGTTGTACAAATCAAAGCCCCGGTTGCGAACAAAGTCGCTCGACGGCATTCCGGATCGGGTCCCGTAATACGCATTGGCCCGGCGAGTCGTGGACGTGGACGGCAGACCGGCCAGATTCTCACCGACATTCGCCGCCGCCGCGCCCGTCAGGTTATCCAACCCGGGAATGGCGTTGGCAATTATTTTGTGCGTCTGATTGCTCAACTCCATCGGGTCTTGCGGTGGCGTGACCGGTCCGGGATAAATTGGGTAGCTGGGATTGTAGGGCATAATTTTGATTGAGTTAAGTCAAAAACTGTGGTGTCATATCCCGATGAATCCCGAGACTATAAAAAGCTTTTGGCAAAAAGTTGATAAATCTGGAACTGTTCCGCTTCATCTTCCAGACATTCAACCGTGTTGGAAATGGAAAGCATTTAAGCATAAGGGATATGGCATAATGCGATGCCAAAACCCACGCGGAAACCCAATCGTTGCAAGTCGAGTTTCTTGGATGATTCACAATGGAAAAATCCCACACGGAAAGTCCGTTCTTCACAAATGCGACAACCCGGAATGCACCAACCCGACCCATCTTTTCCTTGGAACTCAGAAATGCAACATGGACGACCGCCAGAAAAAGGATCGCCAGCCGAAAGGCGAATCCCAAGGTTCTTCCAAACTCAAAGCTTCGGATATTGTTCAAATTAAGACCAGCACCCTTCCCAGGGCCGCTCTCGCCAATATGTTCGGAGTCGGCATAAGACATATAGGTCGCATTCAAACTGGAGTTGCTTGGAGTCATATCAAATTGGGTTGCTCACGATAGTACACGAACCCATCATTCTGCTTTTTACAACGAACGTCTGAGCCGGATTCTTGTCCCTGCTTTCAAAGTTCAGCTCACGAATTGCCTTCGCGTAGTACGCCTCCGCGTTTTGAGGGTCATTATCATTATCGAAATTCAACGCTTGGATGCCGTAGCTCAAAGCGTCGTAATCTCCGATAAATAAAAAGTCGCGGTCGTTGGTCACCGGGAAATACTGAAGTTTTACAAGCGCATCCAAGGTCCAAATTTTCTGACCGTTTGAATCCTCTCCATTTCGGATTTGATTGAACCCACTCACCTGAGAGACGCGATATTGAGGATTCGATTCATTTGGTTGATAGACCGCCAACTGAAGTTGCTTGTTTTGGACCGCATCGAATTCGTACAGGTAACTCATCCCCTCTGTTTGCTCGCGGACCACTTGGTCGATACGGGTAATCAGGTCGGTTGATTGCGCAAATGGATTTGCAGCCGTAAGCGTAATTCCCATTTGCCACACTCCATTTGCGTCAAGTTCCTGAAGTGGCTGCCCTCCGAACTTTGTACCGTAAATCCTGATAGTTTTTCCGTAGTCATTACTTTTAACCACGTTGTAGCGAACATAGTGACCAGTGTTGCCGGTAATCTGAGTGTGAACTGGAGACGTGTCTTTATCGAACATGGTGGGGGCAATCCAACCTCCGAACCCGATCCCAGAATAAGCGCCGTAGCCTGCCGCGTATGCCCCCTGTCCTCCCATCGTGCCGAGAATCGAAAACCAATTATTCGCAAGCTGCATTTGACCGAAACAGCAAAACCTTACCCCGGTCACGGTTCCCACATAGCTTGGCCATACGATTTTGCATCCCCTGATGCACATTCTCATCAAAACTTCAGTCCCCCACCAATTCCCGCGCTTCATCAGCATCCTCGTCACGGAGTTGATTTTGTCCACGTAATCCGCCGAGGTGGAACAATCGCGCGCCACGTCCCGGATGCGCTTGGCCGCCCGGGCATCCGCCACCGTAAATTGATACGCGCTCATGTTCGTTTTCCTTTAAGCTGGTTGACTGGTGAATGCAAGCGATTAGCGGTTATGGGTGCGTCAATGGCGTGATTGTGAAACTTGCAAGGTTGGTTGCCACGACCTGAGGGTCGGGCACGCAACCCAAGTCCATGTAGATGTGGATTACGTTGGCGGCTCCAGTTGGAAGTGAAAGAGTCAAAACCAGTGGGTCAAACGGGCCAGTCACAATATCCGATCCGGTCGAAATCTGCACTCCGTTGATGTCCAATGCCAGGTTAATAGCGTGCGGAAACCCACCATTAACAAAGCCAGTAACGTCCCAAGGAAACGTCAGGGTGATGTCATACGGCGCCCCTGGATTACAGATCGTAGTCACCAGAGCCAGGCTATTTCTGGGGCATGTTGTGGTGTTGAAGGTGAGTGAAAATGTGCCCACCCCAGCCGTCGCCGCAATCGTACCGCAAGGCGGAAACGAAAACCCTATCCCCGGCACTTCCTGCACCCAAATAGCATCCTGAATGTCGCTGGGATTGCCCAGGCAATCAAAGGGCGGTGTGGCGGTCACTTCCAAATCAAAATCTTTGTCGCAAGTCTGCGTGCCGTTGCTGGCCTGAACCGTGAAGCTTTCCGACTCCTCCGTCGTTGGCGTACCCGAAATCTCCCCGGTCGATGCGTTCAAGCTCAAACCATCCGGCAAAACTCCCACCGTCACCGTCCAGGTCAATACCCCGGGGATACTCGACCCGTCCAAGGTTTGAGAATAAGGCGTGCCCACATTCCCGTCCGGCAACGGCGAGGCGGTCGCAATGCCGATGATGTTCAGCGTGTAGTTTTTCGACCCGGATGCGGGCGGTGTCCCGGGCGCAGTCGCCGTCACTGTGAAAGTGTAAACGCCAATCGTCGGCGCCGTGCCATTCAGGAACAGTGCCGAAGGGCTTTGCGTGGCCGTCAGAAACGCCGGTTGATTGGTGACAATGAAGGTCATCGGCAGCCGCACCGGATTGCTAGACCCGGCAATCGTCAGAGCAACAAAAGAATCCTGACAGGCATAGGCGGCTATGTCAGACAGCGTAATCGAAATCGGCAGCTCCGGTCCGGATACCTTGATGGCATCGCATTGCGCCTGTTGCGCCGCCACCTGTTGAATGACCTGTTGCCCCGCCGTCTTCACTTGGGCCGGAGTCGCCGTCGGGGGCAGCACAATGGACACATTCGAGCTACACCCGGCCATTTGAACCACGATGGGGAAACCGGTGTTTGTCGGTGGCAACGGGAGAACAAACGTCCCCGGGGGATAGGTGAAGGTGCGCGGGAACGTCCCCGGGGCGCAGTAGTGACCTTGCGGACATTGCACGATGAAGGACAGCGCCGTGCCGTTGAATGCAAGCCGGTCTTCCAGCGTGTAAAGTTCGATGTCCGGGACCAGCACGCATTCGCGCGCCCGGCAATCCACCCCGACCGAGCTGGAAGCCGTCACCGTGTCGAGGCTGTATCCACCAATGTCAGATTCAAAAACGCAGACGCGCGCCCGGCAGTCGAGCACCAGCGTCGGCACCAGCACCCCGGGCGTAGGTGGCGGAATCACCACCAGGACCGGGGCGTCGGCAAAATACGGACTCCCAAATGGATAATACCCGAACATGGCTCATCGCTTCGTCAGAGTCGCCCACACGTCTTGAAAAGATTCCCAATAATGGGTTGTCGCAAAAACTTGCGCTTCATGCGACCGACCTGCAAACGATCCAACAATTCCGGCCGGACCGCATTGATGGTCGAAGTCACATTTCAACGCATACGCGCCATGGTTCAGCTTGTTCGTCTCGCGCCAGGCTTTTTGCAGGTAATAAAACGACATCGGGACCACCGGCGGCCATTCATGGGTCATGTCCCCAAACGCGCGCTCACTTTTGAACGACGGCACGAAAATCCGCATCAGACCGCCCGGCTTCAAAATCCGGTGGCACTCGTCAAAGAACGGCCAGCGCAATTTCGCTGGAACGTGTTCGAGAAAGTGAGAAGCTAAAATTTCGGTCACCTCGCCATCCTTCCACGGCAACGGGAAGGAGAACAAATCGACTTTCAAATCCGCCTCCGGAGCGTACAGGTCAACGCCAATGTAACCATCGACTTTGATTTGCCCCGAACCGAAATTCAGTTTCAAAATTGGTTCTTCGACTGCCTTGATTTCTTCGCTCATAATTTACCAAACATGGTCTTGCTCAATATCCAGGTGGCCAACTCGTACGCGGTTGTCGCAAGCCACTTTGCCACCCGTTTTCGCCAGCTTTTCATAAAACCAAAGGTCTTGCGTGTAACACTTCATTCCACTCGCCGGGTCCCAACTTTGCTTGGTTTCAAACCACGGTTTTTCCATGCGTTTGAAAATGTCCATGCGCCACAGGTTGAATCCCATCCCCAGCCCGTTGCAATGTTGCACGATTTCCGGATTTATGGCTTGCGGCACGAAATTCAGAGGTTGCACCTTCGGATTCCCGTAACACATCGGCTGTCCGCCTTCACCCTTCGTCCAATACAACCCGCCAACAACGTCATACTCTCCAATGCTCTCGTACAGTCTCAGCAATCCATCCGGGGGTGGCAAATTATCATCCTCCACCGTCAGGAGATATTTGAATTTTGACAGCACCGGATTGCCTTGAATCATTTCAATGGCCGCATTGAAGGCGTGACCAACCTCCATCCCCGACATGAATATCGGCCCCATCACCTGCTGATTCATTGGCCGCATCAAACCCTGAATGGCCGAGACAAACCGCGGACACAATGACCGCCCACCGCGCGTCGGCACGACTATCACCGTCGAAAGGTCTTGGTAAGTTTTTCCGGCCGTCAGTCGCGCATTTGCTTTTTCCAAATCTTCGTTTTGCGTGCCCGGCAGGTAGGGCAGAATTATTTCGGGCTTCATGCGCGTCGAATTAACTGAAACATGGGATTAAGTCCGGAAGCGTTCTGGCTCACACCAGTATTCATGTCGAGGATGGTGACTAAAGCCTGGTCCGACGTGCTGTATTGAAAGCCTCCGAATTGAACGGCAAGATTAGAGTTGGTGGACCCAAATGGCGAGAACAGGATATTGCCATTGGTGTTGGCGTGCTGCATGTAGTTGCTGAAGGAAGCCAGGCACCCGGTCGCCGCGCTAACCCGAGCACTGTTTGAGGCGCTATTACTGCTCCACCCGAACAGCATCCAATAAGGTCCAGCGGAAAGAGAGGAAGCAAAATTCAAATCCAAATAGCGCGGCCCAGTCAATGCCGTAAGCCAACCAGAAGACGCAAACGAATAGCTGGCTGACGTGGCGGCATAGCTTCGGCTGGAACTGTACAAGCTTCCCTCCATCGCCCCGGTGAATGCTTGAGTGACCGTGTAATGACTTCCATTGGTCAAAACGCTGATGGAGTTTTGAATTGTCCAAGCCGCCGAAGCGGTGGCAAACAAAAGCATTGATTGCGAGCTTGCCCCCGTGCCCTGGCTGTAAATTCCAGCATGATACGTGGAATAAACCTCCGCCGAACCGTTCATTGAGGATGCCACGGTCGTCAGGTTCACCGCTTGCGCCGCCACGGCATTTCCAGGAAGCCGCATGAAACTCGCGCTCACGTTATACGGCACTTGAAAAAAACCTCCCGTTTTAGTCGATACACCGGGAGTAAATCCAGTTGCAAAACTCACGCTTGGTTGATTTTGATACCAACTCGCAATGCCCGCTGTCTGCGCCGCCGCACTCGCCGTGATTATACTCCCCGCACTCGTTCCAAACGTGATTCCATTTGCGTTGCTGAAACCAAGTGTAGAAAACAAAAAGCTGCCATTTGAAGCCGATGCAGCAACCGGTTGAACACTCTCTGCGGCAACGCTCGCACTGATAATGCTCCCCGCCGACGTTCCGAAGGTAACCCCATTTCCGTTGGAGAACCCAAGCGTGCTGAAAAGGAAAGAACCGTTTGACGCACTCGCCGCGACCGGTTGCACCGATTGACCCGGATTCGCCGCTACGCTTGCCGTGATTATACTTCCAGCACTGGTGCCGAAGGTGATGCCGTTGGCATTCGAGAAACCCAAGGTAGAGAACAGAAACGATCCGTTCGAGGCGGATGCCGCCACCGGCTGAGTACTCTGCGATGCTGTTCCCGCCACGCTGGCGGTGATAATGCTCCCGGCGCTCGTTCCAAACGTGACGCCGTTACCGTTGGAAAAGCCCAAGGTTGAGAACAGGAATGAACCGTTGGAAGCGGAAGCGGCCACCGGCTGAGTCGATTGTGTGCCCGCGCCTACGCTGGCTGTAATAATCGACCCCGCCGACGTCCCAAATGTCACGTTGTTGGCGTTTGAGAAACCCAACGTGGAAAAGAGAAAGCTTCCATTGCTCGCGCTCGCGGCCACCGGTTGCACGGTCTGCGGATTCACGCTGAAATTAAGAAGCGGTCCGGGTGCGCGCGAAATGGTGATGTTACCCGACTCCTGAAATCCCAGCGTCGAAAACAAAAATGAACCATTGCTGGCACTCGCCGCGACGGGTTGCGTGCTTTGAATCGTCAAACCGTTGTGACTCGCCGTGAGCACCCCGTTGT